>OBRR01000373.1_pt1 | contig 11233 bp, 12 predicted proteins | sample 1494901 | NCBI WGS metagenome assembly OBRR01 (sample SAMEA3360689, study PRJEB22359) | human gut metagenome | biome: ENVO:urban biome; feature: ENVO:human-associated habitat; material: ENVO:feces | place: Bangladesh | collected 2011
AGATGTTTCCCTATTTTCTATCTCGATAATTCCTAATTATCGTTACTATATTAATTATACAAACTTTCCGAATATTTAGCAATCTTAATATACCAAATTATCGAATTTTTCTCCTATATTTATCTTATTTCTCGGATGTCTTGTCTGCAGTATCTCTTTTTCCTTCTCAGTCGTTACATATGTATATATCTGCGTTGTGGTAATCGAAGCATGTCCCAGCATTTTTTGTATGTATCTGATATTCACGTCCTCCTCCATCAGATAGGTCGCAAAGGAATGCCGGAACATATGCGGTGTAATATTTATATCTGCCTGAATTTCACCGGCATATTTATGTATCATGCTCCTGGCTGATTGCTCAGACAGCGCATTTCCATAACGATTGACAAAAAAATATCCCTGCTTCTTTATCTCATCTTCAAAGTACTTTTTGTAGGCATTCAGTATAGACAGTACGTCATTATTTCCTATTTGAAGATATCGCTCCTTTCCTCCCTTGCCCTGAATACATAACACACCGTTTTTTAAGTCTACATATTTATTTTGCAAATGGCACAATTCCGAGATGCGCAGCCCTGTAGAAAAAAGCGTCTCCACTACTGCGATATCTCTTAAAATGATTTTTTTACGCCACTCTGAATATTCTTTAATACTTCTTTCCTTATAAAGATGATTCAGCAACTGCTCTATAATATCTCTCGGAATAATTTTGGGTAAAATCACTTCCTCCCGAAACTTTGTCTTTACTTTATGGAATGGATTTATCTCTATCAGTTCTTCTTCCTCTAAATAATGAAACAGTGCCTTCACGCTGGCAATTTTTCTCTTGACTGTTTTTTGCTTATACATACGGTGAAGGTATACAAGATATGCATTCAGCATTTCTTTATCTGGATTATTTTCTCCTATTACTGTAATAAACTGTTCCAAATCCGCCTTATATGCCTTTATTGTCTTATCATCAAGTTCCTTTTGAAATTTACAATAATTCAAATATTTATTGATTTCTTCTTTTAAAAGCATTGCAAAAACCTCCTGGTTTATTTTGTAGATAAGACATATAATAATATTTAGCATATATATCTGCAATCATACATTTTTAGCTGCCATATTCTTTATATTTTCAGCATGGTAATTGTCTTTATAATTGAATTACCATCAAGTCTGTAAGTGTACGTAAGGCTTCGTTCAATTTCTCCAGCATGACCGCCCGAACTGCCACATCCTCTACATTCTCCGCTTCCTCTGCAAACTGCTTCTCTGCTTCCAGAAGCCGCTCATAAGAATCTTCCCTGCTGGGAATGACAATCATCTCTCCGGTTTCCTTATCCACCTTTGTATGTTCCTGCTTCAGATCATGGGTAAAGTATTTCTCCTTGCGCTGCCCTTTGTAATATGTCTCGTAAAGTTCCTTACTGACTTCAAAGATTTGTCCGTTCAATCCGATATAATATTTTTCTCTTTCTGCCATCTTTGACTTGCTCCTTTCCGATTTTGTAAATTTTCAAAATCGAAAAGGGCGGCGCCCGGATATTACACCTCATGAACTTCATGAAAAACAACGAGTGACACGCTTCGCAAGCCACTCTTATGTCAAACAAAAAAAGCAGTGTATGATGAAATTAACAAGCATTTTGGCATTTGCCTTTTTACTTGTTTCTTCCATATCTCATACACCGCTTTTTGAGCAGTACTTTTTATCAGTCTTCTCATGTTTACTGGGATATGCTGCATTTTCCTCCATTTTTCTTCTGTAGGTTACTGCGTATATCCCAAAGTATATGGCTTTCTTTTTTTTCTCCCTATTTTTGTAAAAAACTTCATTGTTACTTGTAACTTTTTGTTTTCAGGCAAAAAAACAGGTGCCAAAATCTGCTTGATTTCAACACCCGGATTCCGCAACACACATATTAAGACAGTCGCTCTTATCTCTAATACTATTTTCCAATATTATAAAGAAGCACTTTTATTCTAAAATAATTCTCTTTATCATCTATAATCATTTGACCGCTATGACGGTTGATAATATTTTCTACAATTCTAAGCCCCAATCCATGTTCATTCTTATCCCCTTTTGTTGTAAGATAATTCTGCCCCTGTTTTCTCAGATTGCCAGTATAGGGATTCTCCATTTCCAAATACAGATTATTTCCAGACATTTTTGCCAGCAGTTTTATCTCACGCTCTTCTATGTCTGCTTTCCCAGCTGCTTCAATCGCATTATCAAACAGATTTCCCAACAGACTGTATAAATCGACGTCCTCTAATTTCATATCATACGGAATCATGGTATCCAATTTTACATTTATATGGTTCTTCTGAGCAACTGCCGCCTTGTAATTGACTATTGTGTCAAAACTTACATTCCCTGTCTTTGCAAGATTGTCCTCTTCTGTTAAAGTCTCTACACTTTGCCGATATAGTTCCCTTATCTTTTCATATTCATTTCGATTTAAATAGGATTCAATCAAAAGATACCTTTGCTTCATATCATGACGGTACTCCCGTGCCTGCTGCCATGTTTTACTCATTTCCTGAAGCTGAACCGCATAATTTTCCACCTGCTGCGTCAAGAACTGCCTTTCCGCCTGATATAATGCTTTTTCCTGTAATTCATTATAATTATAAAATGTAAAAAGATTTACAATCAATATCAATATGGATGCAATCAATTTTGCCCATACATACTCATCTGTCAATGGCACAAACATCACCATAACAATAAAAACACTGCTCACCGGCACAATAAACACCTCTAGCCAGTCCATATTTCTGATTACTATATTTTTATTTTTTTTCAAAAACAGCAGCGCAATCTTGATTTCAACAAACCAGACTAATTTTGATAAAATCGTATACATGATTGCGACCTCTGTATTTCCCATCATATGTATAATATCTATGCCGCACAAAATTCCGATGAAGCAAACCATCACCTCTGACAGCATTCCTATCAGACACAAAAACAGAACCAGCACAAGTTTGATTCTAATAGAACCTTCATATAACCAGGTTAAAACGCCAAAAAAGGACACTGAAAAAATTACCATATTTAGCCATGACGGCAATTCAAAAAAATATGTAGTCACATTTGAAATGATATAAAAAGCTGCCCATACCATGAACTGTACCACTGTTCCTGCCGGTTTTCGGTCAAATGCTTTTTCACATACATTTCTCTGCATAATCACTGTAAATATTTCTACCAATATTAATGCGATTGTCATTTTCCTCCCTCTCCCTATTTTCCAAGTTTCCTCATGTACATCAAACGTGTATTCTCCCTCTTTGCCCTGCTGATTTCCAATGATATGCCATTCTGCAGAACAACTTTGTCATAATGGTACTCTTCTATATACCTCGGATTAACCAAAAACGAATGATGTATCCTCCAGAAGTCCACCTGCTTCTTCCTCAAATTTATTTCTACATCATTCATTTTACCATAAAATGTACAAATTTTATCTATACAATATACATTTATAATTCTTTTTTCACTCATGAAATACATAATTTTATTCAAGCTGACATTGTAGTAAGTTTTGTTAGATTTAAAGGCAAATTTATCATCAATCTGTAATTTTTCGTAAACATCACTGATAAGCTTTTCCATTTGTGCATATGTAATGGGTTTATCAACAAATGCAAAGGGGTGTACGCTGATTGCTTCCTTACTGTATTGTTCAAAGGACGTGATGAAAATAATATTACAATTTACATCGCTCTCCCTGATCTGGCGTGCCGTCTCAATGCCATTCATCCCACCAAGTTCAATATCCAGCAAGATAATATCGAATTGTCCGCTCAGTTCTATTTCCATCAAAAGATCCATACCTGAATAACATTTTCTGATGTCTGCCCGGATTCCTATCTGATATGTAATTTGCCGTACCTGTTTTTCCTGTTTTTCAACCTCTTCTCTTATGTCATCACAAATACCTATCCTCAACATATTTCCTCACCACTTTAATCTTTGATACAACAAAAAAAAGCCTAACACTCACACCGTGCAGGCTTTATATTACACCCATCAATTCCAATAACACTTTCCTCTGTTCTGCGCTCAACTGTTTCCATCTTGAAATCAGTTCTTTCTCCTCGTCTGTTAATTCAATTAGATTTCCAGCTTCGCAGAAAAATTGAGATAACGTCATTTGGAATGCGCTACATATTGCTTCTAATGTTGGAAAAGTCGGCGCATTGTTCCGGTTAAACATATTTGCCACTGTGGAATGCGACAAATTCGCTTCTTTAGCTAAGCGGTATTCCGTCCAACTGCGCTCTTCCATTAATTCACGTATTCTACCTTGTATATCCACCCTGACACCTACCCATCTGTGTCTATTATACTGCCCAATTTGAGGGCATGATATGAGGAATAAGTAGATATATTGTTGCCATTTTGGGTTGTGTATTATTTAACATCAAATACAAAGCGGAAATGCACCATTAGACCTCTATTTCCAAACTTATTCAAACTTCTCTGGCAAAGCGTATCCCCCTTTTACCGTATAATTGTTCATCGATTCAAATACTTTTGGAAAAGAAGTCTCCCCCTCCTTTTTCCCTTCCATTACCTCTGCCATCGCAATTGTTGTCGCCCCTTTTGCCACCTTTGGAACACTCCCACACGCAAATATATCTATCGCACTATCCACTTCTGTCATTTTTCCAAAATCTACAGTCGGCACCGCTGCTATAGCAGAATAAGATGCCTGCCAATGTTCCACCTTTTTATCAGCATACCTATTATTCTCATTACAGGAAACCTGTTTTTCCTCAGAAACTTTTCCAGTTCCAATCGTCCTCACTCCTCCCGGAGCATAGAAATTGAAATCACGGCAAATTTCTATATTTGCCCTCTCCGTTCTACATACAACTTCAATGGGCGCAGTTACTGATACTGTCTTTCCTTCTATATAAACTTTTCCTTCAGCTACAAGTGAGATATTTGCATTACTCACCATCTGTATCCCTGATACATCCGCCATACAAAACTTCACCAATCCATCCATTCCTTCCAAAAACATTCTTTTAGGATAAAGCCCTATTTTTTTATGATTTCCTGTAACAAACTCTCTATACTGACCATTTACACATTTCTCATTTTTCTTGTTTTTCACAACCGCAAGAACTACTTGTCCGTCTACTTCCTGCTTTGTAGGAAAATATAACGTTGCTTTCGTCTCTACTTCTGGCATACAATAGCAGAAATTATTGGTTTCCGGCACCCATGCCCATGGATAATCTGAACAGTTCTGTTGGTCTATATCCAACTGTATGTAAACAGACTCGTTCTCCGTCTTTTTAATTGTACCCTCAAGACGCATCCCAACCAAACATTCATTATACATCCTTTTCTGATAACACATTCCTTCTGTTCCCATACGATAATGAAAACTAATCTCCCCATCCTTAAATGTTATATTACGCCTATATACATGGTAACGCTGATTCTGATATAAAACGTAATCCCCTATCTGCCAGTTTTCTTTTGCTTTTACTTCCAGATAAAACGCACGGTTTCTTGAGATACCATTTTCATAGCAACCATTTTGATAATAAGACATATCAAAACCCCACTCTAGGATTTCCACCTTATCAGCATTCTTTTCTTTCCCATGATTCATGTCAAAAAAGATATTCTGAATGCCCGCTTTCCACTCCGTAAACATTCTTCCATTAAAATGACTACATATTCTTCGCAAAAATTCCCAATCTGTCTCTTCATACTGAACAATTGGCGTTCCTATTATCCTATCTTCTGCTGTATTCCAAATAAAATTAAAATTATCATAATTTTTTAACACCTCTCCTACAAGCTGTTTATAGGTCATTTGCTGATTCTGAAATGACCTTTTCTTTTTTTCTCTGTCTAAAACGATTGTTTCCCCGAGTCCTGTAATTTCTAATACTAATAATTTATTTTCTTTTTTGCATATAAATGTCTTTATTACTCCATAAAAAAGAGGTCTATCTTCTTCATTCTTTTTTATAACTAAAATTTTAGTATCGGACCAGTCGGTATTCAAAATGTTTTCTTCTTCTACTTCTTTAACAATTGCCCGTATTTCCAAATTTTCATGCGCATTTTCCCGATGGCAGATTTCCAATCCAAGTATACTAAGAAACGGTATCGCCGTTCTAACTATAATCTGTTCGCCACCGATTTCATACTCCATCTTCATCCTCAAACCCTTTCCTTTCAAAATCCCGATGCTTCCGTTTTACTCTAATTCATATAAATCTTACCGCCATTTATATTAATAGTCTCATCCATCTGTATCTTGGCTGCCCCTTGTTGCATTATGATATTGTTCTCTGCGGACATATGTACCCCTGCACTCTTGCTCCTAATCTGAATATCTCCATCTGCATGAACCGAAATATCCTTATTACTGCTCATCTTAATGCCATTCTGATCTGACATCTCCAATACCAATCCATTATTGTTTCTCATAATAATAGAGTCAGGTGTAAATAGTATTTCTTTATTTTGTTTATTTTTCCACGATTTTTCTTCTGGATTTGTCCTTCCTCCCGCCGCTCCTACATGAACACTGCTCGCCACGTATACATTGTTTTCATCTTTATCTGGAAATACCACTCTTACTTCATCTCCAATCTCTGGCATACAATACCACCCCGTGCCATCTGGAGTAGAATATACGGTAGCATAGTCAAGCCAACAGCTTTTACAATTTTCTTTATTCTCATCTTCCTGTATCTTTACCTGAACCATCGTTTTTTCCACTGCCATGACATTTGCTTTCAAAGAAACACCAGATATCTTAGAGTTATACATAATGGGAATCAATCCGTTTTCTTTACTAATCAACTGATATTCATTATATAATTCCTGCCCCTTTAACCAACTTGTAATTTTTCCTATTACCAAATCCTGCCCCTTAAAATGTACACTTTCTCCAAGGCTATAAATCTCTCTTGTATGTAAAACATAACTCACTGAATCAGCAACTGTAAAATCCTTCACGCCCTCTTTTGCCCATTTTCTATATGTCTCACAATTCTGTTCCATCTGATAAGTTTCTGACTGGATTTCACTCAATGCCGTCTTCTCATGATACCCAAAATAAAACTTTTTCCCATAAGTTGTCTCTTCTGGCATAATAACAGTTCCCACATAAGAGGCTATCCGTTTTATAAATTCCCAATCTGTCTCGTTATACTGCATTAAAAACCGCTGTGTCGACTCATTCTCCTTATCCAGCATAATGCAATGTCCTGATACGTTTTCCATACAAGTACAAACTAAATCCGCATATCTTAATCCGCCGTCCTGAAAAGAACGGATATGTGGCTCTATGTCTAATAAAAAAGTGCCCGTCTTTACTTCAATAGTAAGTATAGATACCTGATATTCTTTTTTTACTCTTAACCCAACTAAAATACCATCAAAAAAATGCTTTTTTTCCCCCGTCTCTGATATAACTTTTACACTTACCCATGTTTCTCTTGCTGCCAAATTCATATATTCCTGCTCATTTTCTTGACGAATCAGCCCTGTGATCTGGATTGCTCCGTGTTGATTTAACTCTTTCCTGCACTCCAATTCTATGAAACTCAAAAACTCAAATGGCTCTACTGATATTTTAATTGCACGCATTTCTATACCTCCTCTAACGCTCTAATAGATTCCCACATCATTAATACTACCTTTTTCCATTTTTGATAATCTTTGTAATAACAATTAAAACTACACTGCACCAATTTCATTTCTATGGTTACAGCTAACATCATATTATACAAATCACTATCCATCGCATGGCTACGAAACGCAAACCACCATCCTTTTGTTTCCGAAAGACACTCTGTAGAATACATTCGATAATCAGGATTGGCACGGTGTATAGCAGCTTTCATGCGTTCTGAAAGTTGTTGTATTTCGTTGCCCTGTATCTCACTTGGAAATGCTGTAAATCCCATGTTGACGCTAAGATCCACTGTAGTAAATATCTTCTGAGGACGAAACTCAGAAGGATATTTGATTCTTGCATATGCTTGTGGCATCTGCTTCATCGTATCTGGAAGAAAAACTGTAAATGTTTCAAGCAATTCCTTTCTTTCAAATTTAATGATTGTACCATCCATATAAAAACCATCTTCTAATGTATTATATTTTTCTTTTTTTATTTCTTCTTTTTTCCTTAAAATTTCTTCATCCATATATGTCATATAAAATCTCCTTATATAATTTGCACTTCTTTTATTCCCAGTCCTATCGCACCTCTTCTTAGAATACTTTCCAATAAATCCATTCTCATAACAATATGGGTTTTTCCCTTATTCACTACTTCAAACATTACCTCATCTGTTACTTTCTCATACTCTAAAAATATATTATCTTCACCATATTTGCTCTCATCACTTATTTTCATAAATTCTATGGTCCTCATAAACGGCATATAGTAAGCCATACTTCTTTTCCGCAATTTATCATATAGAATTATTCTTACGAATTTCATAGCAGGATTATATAATCCTATTACATCTCGTACTAATTTACTTACCATAAAACAAGGAAATACAACAATATCAGTAAACACCATCTGTATATGCTCCTCTGTCTGAAACATTAAATATTTCGGCATTTGATAGCTTTTCTTTTCTCTCCATGATTTCCTATCTATTTTCCCGTACCATCCCATCGGCATAGGTGCTATATAATTTGTATCTACTGTTACGAAATAAAATTTCACTGTTCTTTCCTTTTCCCTTTCAAATAGTTTTATCTATTTATTATCAAAGAATATTCACCAAATTCTCCACTTGTACTCTTCCTATCAATTTTAATTCATCCATAAACCCTCCGAAATAAACATCATTCCCCTGTTGTTCTTCTATATTCTCTATTCCTAACTTGAATACATTGTCAAATCCTTTATACAACTGTGCCATATACCATCTGTGGATTTCTTCTTTCTCTGCTGTAATAGGACGAAAAAATTCTTTTTTTAGTTCTTTATCCATCTGTTCAAAATCTTCTTCTATTTTTTTCAATAAAGAACTCATACTAAAATAAGTATAATCCAATTCTTCTACAACAAATGGTTCACCTATGTATGATGCAATATAAAATTCATGATTCCCCGTTATATAACTAGACTGCAAATAAGATATGACTATCACACACGTCTCTTCTTCCAATACTAATCTCTTTAACGTGTCTTTCAAATTACTACTTATATTCCCTGTATCACTCAAAAATTGTTTACGTATTTCATTTATTCTTTCTTGCTTAATATAATTTGCTTTTTCACTCAAAAAATCCTTCATCATCTCAAGTCGTTCTAAGACACATTGCTCCATACCTTCTTTTATTCTCCACATCACTTTACAATCTATTCTTTAACCTTATGTGCCAAAAGAGTTTTCCCCCATCTCTCAACTATCATTGTATCGTCATTTAAAAGTACGCATTGCGTTCCTATTGGAATAAAACTATATTGTCTATAAGATACCTGTTCCGAAAAATCCACATCAAACATCAAAAGCATTGTTTTAGATGTATAATCCTCCATATTATTAATTTCTATTTTCTCTTCTTCAATGAATGTATCAATATGCGGCCAAAATTTTCCTCCATAATCGAAACTATGTACTGTTTCATATGATACAACATATTCGGGATTTTCGTACCTTTCCTCCCCAATTCGAAAATATTGAGGTGCATATTCCAGTTCATATCCAAGAAAATTTTCTGAATCATATAAATCCTCTTCCAAAACTCCATCTAACGTTGTTCCTGTATACATATCTGATATTACCGCCACTTTTTCAATACGCCATGTTCCAAAAAATGGACATTCTATCGCTTCTATTTCCTTTTTATCCTCCGATATACCTATCCCAAATATAAGTATTATCATTAATAGTATTATTTCTATAATTTTCTTGTGTTTTTTCATTTCAATTAGTCCCTTTCCATCATACCTTTACAGTACCCTGATTATTCACTTCTATAGGCCAAAAGAAATTTGTTCCACATTTTTACAATCATAGTATTTTTATTCAAAAGTACGCATTGTATTTCCGCCGGAGCAGTACGATAACCATATGTCACCGGGTATAATATCTCTCCTCTGAAATCCAAATTAATTTTCAAAAGAAGCATCTCTGCTGTATCATCCCACCTGTCATTAATCTCAATTTCTTCTTCATCAAGAAATGTGTAAAAATCCGGCACGGATTTTTGAAATTCTTCTACCGTTTGATAAGTTATTACATACTTGGAAGTATAGCTGGTGCCATCCAACATAAAACCATCAACTTTATATTCTAACTCACATCCAACAAAAACTGCCGCATCATATAAATCTTCTCCCCCCAGCTCCATTCCCACATATTCCTCTGATATTTCTGCCACTTTTTCAATACGCCATGTCCCGAAAAAAGGACATTCTATCACCCCTGTTTCTTTTTTACATCCCGATAGATTTAACAATAATATAAGCAGCAGCGCTAATACCTTCACTCTTTTTATACTACTCATAGCCATTGATAAATACCTCCGCTTCTGCTGCTCTTCGTTTCTCATCATCATGTAGTTTAAATACATTGCGCACTTCTTCGGCGTCATATTCCCCTTTACCTTCACGTATAAATGTAGGCATTTTCTTATCCTCCTTTTTCCACCACCCTGCCCCATACTGATGTGTAAATGAAATTAATGCATCAAATTGATTTTGTTCTAACTGTATGCTATTTGCAGCCAGGAACTCATTTAATGCCGTTTCTGCTCCTTGCAAATCACTACGAAACAAGTTTTTTGCTTCGTCAATAGGCATATATGTAGAACCAGATACTTTATATGATACACCGTTATCTGGAATGTACGGAGGAACAAATGACACACCCGGAGCATATTTGTCAACAAGATTTTTTTGTTCAATTTCTGTATTATAACTATCTTGTGAAACCCAATGACCGTATCCAAATGTTATTCCACCGTCACTTATATAATTGCCATTCTCTGTCTTAAAAACATAATGTGGATATATCCCAATTACCTCTCCATTTTCATCAACCTCTCCAATCCCCCATGCCTTTGCAGTTTCACCAGATAATTCGAAATTAATAATCATCTCTATTCCTTGATCACTAATATGCATTTTCCCGATATCTGCTACTATTTCTTCTATACACTCCAATACTTTCTGTCCATCATCATAAAAATAAATAATTCCCTCATTTTTTGTACATATCATATAAG
>OBRR01000380.1_pt1 | contig 11172 bp, 9 predicted proteins | sample 1494901 | NCBI WGS metagenome assembly OBRR01 (sample SAMEA3360689, study PRJEB22359) | human gut metagenome | biome: ENVO:urban biome; feature: ENVO:human-associated habitat; material: ENVO:feces | place: Bangladesh | collected 2011
AAGTCTCCCATACGAGCCTAAAAAAGCTCGAAAAGGAAGACTTTAACTCTATAAACCGCTATTTTATCAGCAGCCTCGTCCCCGCGTCGGCATTTGCTTGTCAAGGCTCGATGCCTTGACAAGCAAATACATGAGTATCACTAATAGAAGTATTGCCAACTTGGGGCATCGAGCCCCAAGTTGGCAATGCCGACGCGGGGACGCGTCGCCCCCAGGTGAGGGTGCGTTTCTTACCGCCTAAATAAAAAACGGGGGGTAGGCCAAGAGCCTGCCCCCCCGTTTAGTTGGGAGTTGGGTGTTAGGATTGAGAATGTTATCTTCCGAGCCAAGCCTCGGGGTTGAGGCGGGCCGTTTCCTTACGGAGTTGGAAGTGGAGTGTGGCATTGCCAGAGGCATCGGTGGCAATGGTGCCAATCGTCTGGCGTGCCTCGATGTTTTGGCCACGGCGCACGGCCGTAGAGGAGAGGTTGCAATAGACAGACATGTAACTGCCGTGACGCACGATGACGTTGTACATGCCACCGTAGGTGAAGATGGCCGTCACTTCGCCACGGAATACGGCACGCGCTTGTGCTCCTACAGATCCCGTGATGTTGATGCCCTTACTATCGAGTTGTACCCCATTGAGTCCTGCGACGTTGTATGCTCCATAGTGACGCGTGATGCTATATCCTCCTGTGATAGGCATGGGAAGTCGGCCACGGTTGGCTGCGAATGAGGTGCTGAGCGCGCGGTCGGCATTCTCCTCAATCGTAACGGAGGGTGCAGTGGCGGGTTTGGGCGTGTAAGCGGCCACGTTGCGGTTGCGCTTAGTGGTAGACTTTGTTGTGGCTGTAGCCTTTGATCTATTGGTTTTGGCCTTTGCTGCCGTGGCACGGCGAGCAGCGGCCGCATTTCGTTCGCGTTCAGCCTTCTCGCGTGCTGCCTTCTCGCGTGCGGCTTGTTCGCGTTGCGCTTTGGCTTTAGCTTGTCGAGCGACTTCGGCCTTGCGGCGTCGTTCCGCTTCGGCTTTGCGACGTCGTTCCGCAGCAGCGATCTCTTGCTGAATGAGTTGGTCGATGCGTGCATTGAGTTGTTCCGCCTTGCGACGCTGTTGAGCAATAGAGGTTTGCAGTTCCTTTTGTCGCTTATTGAGGTCGTTGATGACCTGTTGACGCTCCTGTTGTTGACCTTGTAGTTTGCGCGTTTCGGCTTGTCCCTCGGTGTAGAGGCGGTTCTTCTCGGTCTTAACGCCGAGGAGTTCGTTGCGTTTCGCTTGCACTTGAGCCTCCTTCTGTCGAATAACTTCGGCTTGTGCGCGTTGGTAACGGCTGAACTGCGTCATGTAACGCAAGCGGCGATACATCTGACGGAAGTTCTTGGCCGAGAGAATGAATTGCCACTTCGAAAGGCTTGACTTGTTGCGAAACATATACGACACCGAGCGTTGGTAGCGTCGCTTACACACGGCAAGGTCGGCCTCGAGCAGACGGAGTTGCTGTTCAAGCCCAGAAATGGTAGTGGACAGTTCGGTAAGTTCGGCATGTATGCCGTTGACGTACTTTTGTTGCCCTTCGATCTGTACGTTAATTACTTGCAGGTTGGCCAGTTGAGAGTTGACGTCCTTCTTAGTAGACTTGAGCATCTTCTCTTGCTGGGCAATGTTATGCTTCAAGGTGGACTGTTGGCGCTGCAAGGAACGTATTTTCTTATTGGTCTGAGCTGGTAGTGAAAGGCTCAGGATACTAAGAAATACGATACAGAGGGTACGAATGGTGAATATATGAAACGACATTTTGTATTGCATCGTGGATTGAATGAGGCCAGCCTTTTCGTTAATACTCATTTTGCGCAGAGATAGCCATTATTAAGCAATTGGTATCAAGTACAATATTCATTATTTATGACGGTAAGGAGTTCGTTCATGCAGGGTTTTAAAACTATCGAATTTTTCTTTTGTCATCTTTCCGCTTGCCCATAGTCTATCAATTTCGGCTTTAGCCTTCTTTGCAAAAAAATCAGATATAGTTTGTTTTAAATCTGCCAACGTTTCAGGAGATTTAACCCATTGCATCATATTGAGCAAGTCAATCTGAGCTTGATTAAATACTGTTGTAGCCATAATATATATATGTTTGGCACCTTTTCGTTAAGCCAAATGGGCGAAAGATAGCTTGCTTTCATTTTGCTATGGCGAGAAAAGGTGCGCGAAAGTGAACATTTATTTACATTTGCGAATGTACATACAATATTTGATACTACCAATTTATAAGTGCGAAAAAGTGGGTAAACTTCAATTTGTAGAATAGAACAAGAATAAACATTAACGAAACAATTAATGAAATAATTAATGTTCAATTAATGATAATTAATGTTCAAAACAAAGCGCGAAGCGCATAACATAAATAGTTAACGTTTAAGTTTAGGCGCGCTTCGCGCATTGTTTTGAACATTAATTATCATTAATTGAACATTAATTATTTCATTAATTTTTTTGTTAATTATTCGTTAATGTTCATTCCTGTCTATTCGACAAATTGTTGTTTATTAATGTCTACATTCCCAATTTTCCTAACACCTCTTGTACGGAGCGTTGGGTGTACTTGGACGAAACGGTGGTGGAAGGTTCGATGTCGGTGGTAGCTTTGAGACTGGAAAGGTTGAGGGAGAGCGTGATGTCCTTCTTTCCTGTGCCCGTTACGGCCATTTGGAGGTTGGTGGGGAAGGGACGACCGCTGAACCGCTCAAAGCTGTCGTAGTTGAAGGCGAACTCTCCACGGTCGGCCTTGTTGGTGCTCTTTACCTGAAGGCGGTGAATGGTCTCGTTGGTAGGGTCGGTAAAGAAGCGATAGGTGAGGCGTGGCGTGTTGGTGGGCTGTAAGACGGTTTGATTTGTCTCAGAGCTGACGCTGAATCGATGGAGGTCAGCAGCTTGAAGTTGGTGTTCGCCCGGTAGGAAGAGTTCGTTCCAGAAGAGCGCCTGCAAGGAATAGAAGTCGAGTGAGGCTTGACGCAAGAAGCTAACGTCGGTGTAAGCAGCACGGACGTACTGCTTGTTCATGCGGTCGATAACGAGCACATTGGATGGGGTGAACTCCATGAGTCCGACCTCCATGCCGAGGAAGCGGAGCGAGATACGTACTACCTTGTTGCGCAACATCTGCAACTTGCCGTTTACGCTGAGTTCCTTGCCGCCAATACCCGTGAGACGCACTTTGGTGGTGGCGGTGAGCCCTGAAGTCGTTAACTTTAGATTGGCCACGCGCTTGGTGGTTTCGAGCGCTTGCTGCTTATCGGGGCCAGGAATGGTGATAGTGCTCACCTCCGACTTGGGCAGTTTGGCGCGTGTGGCGTTCTTACTGCTATGACAGGCGGTTAATAAAAGGGGAAGGAATAAAAGAAGGGGATAAATGGATTTCATTGTTTTCTTTAGTTGATAAGTTTTTTTAGTTGACGTGTTGACAAGTTGACGAGTTAACAAGTTGACAAGTTGACGTGTTGACAAGTAAGTTACCTTATATATATAGTAATACTTGCAACGGGAGCAAATTTCCTTGTCAACTTGTTAACTCGTCAACTTGTCAACTCGTCAACTAAAACCCTCAAAAAGGTCATCGCCTATAGAGCTTGCGCTTGAGTGTGCGCTTGAGCGTGCGGTCTGTGGTGAGTTGCAGCGCTTTGCGCCAATAGGAGGCGGCTTGGCGGCGGTCGGCGAGGCGAAGTAGAATGTCGCCAGCGTGGTCGTAGAGTGAAGCGCTCTCTGAGGCATCAGGCGCGAAGCGAAGGGCCTCTTCGATGTAGATACGAGCTTGGGCGTAGTCACGCTTGAGATAGAGAATCCAAGCGTAGGTGTCGAGATAAGTAGGGTCATTGCCTCGTGCCTCTACTGTGCGCCGACTCATACGTTCCGCTTTAGAGAGTTGCTTATTGTCGAGCGAGAGGAAGTAAGCGTAATTGTTGAGGCAGTCGAGGTTAAGCTCGTTATATTCTAAGGCACGATCGTAGGCGAGGTAAGCCTCCTCCTTTAGTCCGTGACCATGAAGCACATCACCCAAGAGCGCGTTGATGTCGCTTGCCAACTGACGGTCGGTAGACTCGTCGATGCGTTCAACACCTCGTTGTAACGTAGCAATCGCATCTTGGTCGCGCCCCATGCGATAGAGCGCAATGCCCTCGTAATAATAGAAGGTGACCTCATTAGGGTCGTAAAGTTCACCTTCGCGACAGGTGACGGCCACTTGTTCCATATTGCCGCGTTGGAGCATAATCTGAAGCACTTGAAGGCGCGCTTTGGTATAGTCTGGCTCAATATTGAGCAACGTATAGAGCGCTTGCAAGAGTGAGTCGGTAGGCATACGGCGCTCGCTGATGTAGTAAGCCTGAAGTTCGGCCATGTCGCGTGACTCTTGTGGCTGCGATAGCGCCTTGCGGAAGAGTTGGAGCACAGGCGTAGAGTCAGCGTGTTGGCGCAGATTATCCACCGCATAGCCACGCATCGCTTCCAGACGCGCCCCCGATTGCGTGCGCGGGTTGAGCACGACGCGATTGAGGAGGTCGAGGTAGAGCGAGTCCGCCCCGGCAGCTTTATAATAAGCCAATAATGATATCTGAGCGTAACTATTGTCTGGTTCGGCCGTAAGCACGTCGCGATAGATGTCGAGTGCCTGTTCGTGATAGCCGTGTTGGTCGTAGAGGTCGCCTAAGAGTACGCGGTAACGGAGGTCGTAGGGATATTCCACACAGAGGTCCTCAATGGCTTGATAAGCATGTTCGTCGTCCTTCATGGCGAGGAAAGTCTGAAACTTTTCCATACTGAGTGCTTCGCTCTTGCCATTGGTGCGTTCGAGACGTTCGATAGTACGTATGGCCCCGGCAAAGTCGCCACTGGTCTTGTAAAGCCAGATGAGCGTAGAAAGGATTTCGTCCGTCTCATGTCCTTCGGCCAGTTCTTCATAGAGGTTGATAGCCTCTTGATATTTGGCACTGTTGGCCAGATAGGTGGCGAGCGTCTCTTTATAATAAGGATTGTCGGGTGCTAACTGCACGGCCTTTCGTAGTAGCGAGTCTCCTTGTTGGCGGCTCAACGTGTCGGAATAAGTCGTGTAGGAAAGTTTGAGTACCCCCATTTCGTAAAGTGCTTCATCGGCCAGCGGATTGATTTGAAGGGCAGCGTTGAGGAGTTCGAATTGCGCATCAATGTGTTCAGCCTCTTTCTGTCGAACGGATTCGAGGAAGAGTTCGTCAAACTGCCGTTGCTGTGCGTAGCTAAGTGGGGGAGGAGAAATCGTCATCGAAGCAGCCGTCGAAGTGTGTGCTACTGAAGCAGCTTTCGGCAGCGCATTAACTGTTGGCTTTGCACTATGACAGGCTGTGAATAATAGCATCACGCTGATACACGCAGCAAAGGGCAAGCTTCGTAGGGAGGCTTGCCTAAGGGAATGTGCAAATGTGCGAATGTGCAAATGTGCAAATGAGGGGAAATGTGCAAATGTGCAAATGTGCAAATGTGCAAATGAGGGGGAATGTGCAAATGTGCAAATGTGCAAATGTGCAAATGGTCGCATTTTGTTGCTGCGTTGGTGGATGAATTTATTAATGTGCAAATGGGGGAAATGTGCGAATGTGCGAATGTGCAAATGTGCGAATGTGCAAATGGTCGCATTTTGTTGCTGCGTTGTTATGCCATTAACGTACAAATAGGGGTAGAAAGACTCAGTTGTACAAAGGCGACAATTTGCACATTTGCACATTCTCACATTTGCACATTCTCACATTTGCACATTAATTAGCTCCCGTATGTCCGAAGCCTCCTGCACCGCGTTCGGTAGAGTCGAGCGTGTCTACCTCTTGCCATTGTGCTTGTTCATAGCGTGCAATGACGAGTTGTGCGATACGGTCGCCGTCGGTGATTGTAAAGGGCTCGGTAGAGAGATTGACAAGAATAACACCGATTTCGCCTCGATAGTCGGCATCGATGGTGCCTGGCGTGTTGAGAAGGGTAATGCCGTGTTTGAGGGCAAGGCCAGAACGTGGACGCACTTGTGCTTCGTAACCATCGGGCAGGGCTATGTAAAGTCCTGTCGGGACGAGGGTGCGCTGCATGGGTTGCAAGGTTATATCGTGGTCGAGGTTGGCTCGGAGGTCGAGTCCTGCACTTTGTGCTGTGGCATATCGTGGCAGGTCGTGGTGCGAATGATTGACGATTTTTATATTCATAACAATGCAAAGGTAGTTATTTTGAGGTGAACATGAAATTAAAACGAAAATATTAATGTGGTGAGACGGATAAACTGCAATTTAGCGGCCTAACGAGAATGAACATTAACGAAAAAATTAATGAAATAATTAATGTTCAATTAATGATAATTAATGTTCAAAACCCAAGCGCGAAGCGCGCCTTAATGTTCATTAATGTTTCCTTCCTCTCAATAAAGTCCCACACATCAGCCACTTATGCACGTATATCAGCCACTTATTCTTTATTTTAAAACCTTTTTAAATAAAATTCTTAATTAAGTGGAAATATTGAACAATTTGTCTTACCTTTGTGGCAATAAAAGGTAAACCTATATTAACAAAAACAGATCCATTAACAATGGGTTTGCCGTAAGTAATCCGATAACTTTAAACCATAATCCTATAAAACCTATTAAAATTATGGCAAATCTCTTTATTAAACACTTATTGTTAGGCAGTGCGATGTGTGCTGGTTCGGCACTGTTGTTGACAAGCTGCATTGACGATTCTTATGACGTCAATAAGATAGACCTAACAATGAAGCTCGGCTCAGAAGGTTTGAGCGCTCCCTTAGGTAATACAGAAAAGATTTATTTGGACGACATTCTCTCCGTAGATGAAAGTGTGAAGCTCGATGCGAACAACCTTTACTACTTGGTAGAAGACGGTACGACCCACTTCAGCGTAAAGGTGGACCAGGTGAACACCACCTTTAACGATACGCACATGAGTATGAACTACGAGGTTGTCAATTATGAAAAGGTGCGTGAGCAGTTAGCTGCGGAGGGCATTAACGTGCCCGCTGGCACTCCACTGCCCATTGCTGCCAACTTCGTGACCGAAGAGGCAGAAGCGGAGGGTAACCAAAGCATCGACTTCAAGATTGAGAACATTAACGACGTATCGTTCGTAGAGAGTATAGCCGTTACGCCTACTCCCATTACACTGAAGCTGTATAAGGAGAACTCATCAAGCAACGTAGCGTTGGGTATCAGGACAGTGAAGGGATTAACAATCAAGATACCTAAAGTGCTCCACGTAGGTGGCTACGATAAGACGAAGTGGGAACTCACGGAAGCTACAGGCAACGCTACCCACCACGTGCTCAAGCAGAAGGGTACACTCACGCTTAACAACGTAGCAGAGGTTGACCTTTGCAATCTCTCGCTCGACCGCGTTGACTTGAACCGCTCAATTCGCTCTAAGGAAATAGAACTCTCTGGCAATGAGGCCAACATCGCGCTCGCTGGTAAGGTGACATTCGGTAATTATAGCAACCGACAGTTTGAGATGCACGAAGGCGACTACGCTTCTGTACGCCTCGACATCAAGGTGGGCAACAACAATCGCCTCACGGCCAACACCGTGACGGGTAAGTTCTGCCCCTCTATCAATCCTACGGTGAATGACATCAACATCGCTGAGTCTTTGCCCGACTTCTTAAAGGACGACGAAGTACGCATCGCTGCTTCTAACCCCACACTCCGCTTCACGTCCGACATGACCAACATACCCGTAGGTATTAACCTCAGTGGCGACCTTACCTCTGTCTATACTAATGCGTCAGACAATAAGTCGGTTAGCTTGCCCGCTACGAGCATGGAGGCTAAACAGAATAATACCGTTTACTATTACCAAGGCGCTGCCCCCTACGATCCCGAAGGCGAACGCGTAGCTACAGACCAAGCCAAGGTGACAAACCTTAGCAGTTTGATTGAAAAACTGCCTGAGAGCATCAAGGTAGACCTTAGCAATCGTAAAGTTAACGTACAAGATAAGCTCTATACCATTGAACTGGGTCGCAACTACGAAGCCAATGCCGCTTATAGCGTATTCGTTCCCTTCGAGTTTAACGGTGGTCTGACCATTGTCTATAACGACTCAACCAGCAGCATGCACGACGACTTGAAGGACTTGAAGTCGAATGGTACGCTCACGGTGACAGCCAACGTGCTCAACACCATTCCCCTTGGCCTCGTTATAGGACTCGAAGCACGCGACGTGAATGGCGACGTCATTCCGGGTATCACCTTCACTAAAGAAGCTACAGCTGAGGCTGGTGACGGCATCAACGAGAAGGCTTCTGCACTTACGCTCACGGCCAAGTTGACTCACGAGGACGACTTGAGCAAGATCGACCGCATTCACTTCAAGGTACGTGCCGAAAGTGGTAGCAATGCTAACTACAACTTGGTGTCAACCCAATACCTCAAGTTGAACGATATTAAAGTACGCGTTGAGGGCGGCGTAATAGCTGATTTCAACTAATAGTTTTTTAGTTAACAAGTTAACGAGTAGACAAGTTAACGAGTGAGCTTCTTTTGTTTGTACAAACGAACTTACTCGTCAGTTCGTCAACTCAACAACCCAAAAGAAAATTCAACATGAAATTACGTCATATATTATCAATGGCCGCCCTGCTCGCTTTGCCCGCTGTGGCACAAGAGACGTCGACCAACTACTTTATGCAATCGTCGGTCAACCGACATGATATCAACCCCGCCTTGCTTGACAAGCCATACGTGAGCATGCCCCTCTTTATGGGCGACTTCAACGTAGGTACAACGGGTAACTTCGGCCTGAAAACGTTCGTTTACAAAATGGAACCCACTTGGCAAGGCTATGGTGAGAATGGCAACAATCTCACTACCTTTATGCACCCCATGGTCGATGCCAATGAATTCCTTGGTAAGCTGAAGGATAACAACCGCATGTCAGTTAACCTCAAGTACCAACTCTTCGGTTTTGGTTTCAAAGGCTTTGGCGGTATCAACTCGGTAGAGATGAACCTCCGTTCTAACACCAACCTCGCATTGCCTAAGTCACTCTTCGGCTTTATGAAGACGATTGGCGGTCAAGAGGAGTACGACGTGTCGAACCTCGGCATTCGTTCTGAGAACTACGTAGAACTCGGACTCGGCCACTCTCACAAGATTAACGACAAACTCACCGTGGGCGGTAAGGTAAAGTTCCTCTTCGGCCTTGCCTATGCTGATGTAAAGGCAAACGATGTGAAGTTCCGCATGGCGGAAGACAAGTGGGCCGTAACGGGTAACGTAGAGGCTACAGCCGCCGTGATGAACACAAAGTTCACCACTTCTGATAAGGTAGACCCCGACGATCCCGACCGTCATCGTATTGACGGTTTAGACGACTTCAAGCCAGGTCTCGGAGGTTTTGGTTTGGCCTTCGACCTCGGTGCTACTTATAAGGTAATGGACGACCTCACCGTAAGTGCCGCTCTTACCGACCTTGGCTTCATCAATTGGAAGAACGCTCAGCACGCCTCTTCAGCAGGTAAATGGGAGTTTGAGGGTTTTGGTAAGGGCAACCACCAAGAAGAAATTCCTATCAACAACGACGGCCGCGACATTGGCGATCAGTTCTCTGAGCTCGGTGATGAGTTAGGTGATGCCTTTGCCGTTTACGACGACGGTTGCAAGTCAACCAGCCGTGCGTTGGCTGCCACACTCAGTTTAGGCGCAGAATATACCTTACCCGTTTATCGCAACCTTCGCTTCGGCTTCCTCTACCAAAGCCGCATGGCAGGTCGCCACAGCTATCATCAAGGTCGCTTCTCAGCCAACATCGCTCCTGTAAAGTGGTTTGAGTTCGCAGTAAGCATGGGCTTTACCAGCACTGGCGTTCAAGGCGGTATGGTAGGTAGTCTCCACGCTAAGCACTTCAACATCACGCTTGGCACTGACCGCTTCTTTGGCAAGTTGAGCAAGCAGGGCATTCCTTTGAACCGTGCTAACAGCAACGTTTCATTAGGCATCTCTTTCCCATTGTAAAAAAAATCCATAAGGCCTCTCCCCCTAACCCCTTCCCCCGACCAGGGAGGAGTTAGGGGAAGAGGCCTCAAATGTAGTTGTAGATTTTGCATAAAAGCCCCTTTTGTTGTTCTATAATTCCGAAAACCGTGTAAAATCTAAAAAAATACTTGCATTGTATAAATTGTCCCCCTATCTTTGCGAGCAGATTTAGAAACAAATAAATATCTTTATTAACGCATAAGCTATCAACAGCGTGCGAACATAATCTCTCATTCGCCCTCAGTTGTTGTGCGTTACATTACAAACCTAAACTAATCGATAAGAAGAAAATGAAAAAGTTGTTTCTTACCCTCGCAGTTGCAGCAGCATCTCTTACTGCAAGTGCACAAGTTTATGTAGGTGGCGAAGTAGGCCTTTGGCGCAATAAGGATGCCAATCACACGAACTTCACTATTAAGCCCGACCTCGGCTACAAGCTCTCTGATAAGTGGGACTTAGGCATTGGCATTGGTTACGAACACAATTATAAAAACCACGTTAAGACGAATAGCTTCGAGGTAGATCCTTACGCTCGTTGGTCATACGTTAAGTTTGGTCCTGTTAGTCTCTTCCTCGACATGGGCTTTGGCGTAGCTACTTATAAGACAAAGATTGGTGACCACTCTTCTGACGCTCAAGTAGGTTGGCGCGTAGGTGTTCAACCTGGTGTAAAGGTAGCCCTTTGCAAGAACCTCGACTTCATTGCCCACGCTGGCTTCCTCGGTTATCGCGAGGCTGATGATGCCAACTGCGCTTATGGCGAAGATGGCTTTGGCTTCAACTTCTCTGGCAATAACCTCAACTTCGGTGTAGTTTATAACTTCTAAAAAACGCATCTTCCAAACTCATAATTTGGAATACAGGTAAATTCAAATAAAAAACGGAATCACTCACGTTCGTGGGTGGTTCCTTTTTTTTCGTGTTTAAAGCGAAGAAATGAACATTAAGGCGCGCTTTGCGCTTTGGCTTTTGAACATTAATGATATCCATACATTTTCAGAACTTTTGATTTATCTTTCATGTTTCATTTTTATGTTATAAAGTAATTGAATATCAGTCATTTCGGAAAGTGAAACATACGACTTTAATGTTTCATTTTTAGTTTCATGTTTCATTTTTCAAAACACTGAGGGAGCGCTTT
>OBRR01000381.1_pt1 | contig 11147 bp, 9 predicted proteins | sample 1494901 | NCBI WGS metagenome assembly OBRR01 (sample SAMEA3360689, study PRJEB22359) | human gut metagenome | biome: ENVO:urban biome; feature: ENVO:human-associated habitat; material: ENVO:feces | place: Bangladesh | collected 2011
ATAGAAAAAAGAAACTTTTGATATAATAATGAATATCACAAGGAGGCAAAATCCTCTGCTCCTGTAAGGACAGTCGCATTTTGCTTCGCAAAACAAGGAGGATACTATGTATAAGATTGTAATAGACAGTTGTGGGGAATTACCAGAAGAATTAAAACAGGATGGACATTATGAGACCGTTTCATTAGAGTTGGAAGTGGACGGATGCCGTATCAAAGATGACAGCACTTTTAATCAGTTAGACTTTTTGAGAAGAGTGAAAGAGAGTCTGAAAGGACCAAAGTCCTCCTGCCCGTCACCGGAGCAGTATATGGATGCATATGAGGGTGAGGCAGACCATGTTTATGTTGTGACATTGTCCGGCGGCTTAAGCGGCTCTTACAACAGTGCAGTGCTCGGAAAGAATCTCTATGAGGAAGAGCACACAGACGCAAAGAAAATTTATGTGTTCAATTCAAAATCAGCGTCCATCGGTGAGACGATCATCGGCATGAAGATTCAGGAATTTGAGGAAGCCGGATGCAGTTTCGACGAGGTTGTGGAGAAGGTGGAAGAGTACATCCAGTCCATGAACACCTATTTTGTATTGGAGACGTTAGAGACATTGAGAAAGAATGGCAGACTTTCCAATCTGAAAGCATTTATTGCCAATTCATTAAATATCAAGCCTGTTATGGGCTCAACAAAGGAGGGCTTAATCTGCCAGTTAGATCAGGCGCGCGGTATGAACAAAGCACTTGAGCGTATGGTGAAGGATATGATCTCTAAGACAAAAGACTGTGAGAACCGTGTTCTCGCAATCGCACACTGCAACTGCCCGGAGCGTGCAAAAGCAGTGAAAGAAAAAATCGAGAAGATTGCGAAGTTCAAAAAGATCATCATCATCAACACCGCAGGTGTCAGCAGCATGTATGCCAACGACGGCGGTGTGATCATGGCAGTATAGTCAGATGCAGACATTAACTTACGAAGAAACAGTAACAGCGATTGAAAATAAAAGAAGATTTGGAAACTTAAAGGGTGTCGAGATCTCAAAGATAATGTTAGAGCAGTTAGGACACCCGGAGAAAGATTTACGCATCATACACATAGCAGGGACGAACGGCAAAGGCTCAGTCTCTGCTTTTTTGCGCTCTGTTTTCGAATGTGCAGGATTGAAAACCGGGATGTTTACTTCTCCACATCTGGTGGATTTCAGGGAGCGCATCCAGGTGCAGGGAGATATGATCTCAAAAGAGGATACCATGCGCCTTGGAAACAGGCTTCTCTCTATGGATTTTGGCGTTTATCCGACAATGTTTGATTACTGTCTTGCAATGGCATTGCTTTATTTTAAGGAACAAAAGTGTGATGTTGTGATTTTGGAGACAGGACTTGGCGGAACGTATGATTCCACGAATGCCTGCGGAGTGCCGGATGTGACCGTCATTGCAAAAATCGGTTTTGACCATATGGCGATCCTCGGTGACACACTCGCCAAAATTGCAGCAGAGAAAGCAGGAATTATCAAGCACGGCACAGCGCTTGTGTTAGAGAGCCAGGAAAAAGAAGCGATGGACGTGTTAAACAAAGCCGCAGAGCGTGCAGATATCAAAACTATAAAAGTCGTAAACTTGGATGAGATCAGGATCCTGCCACAAAAGGACGGAAAACAGTGTTTTTCATACGCTGGATACGATGCTGTCACAATGAAAATGCTCGGGGTGCACCAGTATGAAAATGCCGTGGCGGCAATGCTTGCAGCAGAATTATTTTTTGAAAAATATTTTGCAGGAAAAAAGAATGTGCCGGAACGGAAAGCTTTGCAGCATGCGATCCGGGAAGGAATCGACCGGACACAGTGGATGGGACGCATGGAACTTGTGAGCAATGATCCGTTTTTCCTGATGGACGGTGCGCATAACAGTAACGGTGTGGAGGCGCTGAAAAAAAGTCTGGAGACAATGTATCCGGATGAAAAATTCCATTTTATCATGGGTGTCATGGCGGATAAAGATTATGGGGAGATGATCCGGGAACTTCTTCCGCTGGCACTGGATTTTAAGACAGTGACTGTGGAGAGTGAGAGGGCATTGCAGGGAGAGGCGCTCGCAGACTGCATCCGGGAAAAAGGAATCCCGGCGGAGGCGTATCAGAACCTTGCGGATGTGCTGCCGGATTTCTCAAAATCATCCACAGAAAAGACAGTGGCATTCGGCTCACTGTATTTTATCGGGGAGATCGAAGCATTTCTGCAGGGAAAACAGTAACATGGTTTCCGGAAAATCTGAGAAAAGCAGCGTCCGTGCCTAATCATTACAGAAAAGTTACAAAATAGCATGGATTTAATATATTTTTAAAATTAATCATATGGTAATATTTATTTTTTTCATCTATAATAACAACAGTCTGTGCATATAATAAAAAAAGAAAACAGACAGTTATTTTTGTGAAAAACAGGTAGAGTTTTTGCAGAAAAGCACGTTGATCGTGCAGCACAAGCAGGAGAATGAGAGAAAGAATTACGTATGGTATTTAGCAGTTTTGGATTTTTGTTCCGGTTTCTGCCGGCTTTTTTAATCATATATTTTATCACACCGAAGAAGTTCCGCAATGCAGTACTCTTTTTGGGGAGCATTGCCTTCTACACCTATGGTGAGGCGCAGTATGTCCTGTTGCTGTTAGCGTCAGTCACGGTGAACTATGTGATCGCACGCAGCATGTATAAAACACCGGAGGACGGAAGAGGCAGAAGACAGGCAGTACTGCTTGTTCTGGCGCTTTGCTACGATTTCGGAATGCTCTTTTTCTTTAAATACAGCGGTCTGACCACGAAGCTGCCGTTGGGGATCAGTTTTTACACCTTCCAGATCGCAGCGTATGTGATCGATGTGTACCGTGGCATTGTCCCGGCAGAAAAATCTTATGTTAACCTTGGAACCTATCTGACGATGTTTCCACAGCTGATCGCCGGACCGATCGTAAACTATACCGAGGTGAGCAGCTGCCTGAAAAGAAGGACGGTGACAGCACGGGATTTTGAGAGTGGCATCCGTATCCTTGTGATCGGACTCGGATCCAAAGTCATTATCGCTGACCGGGTGGGAATGTTGTGGAACAACGTGCAGACGATCGGGTTTAACAGTATCTCAACGCCGTTGGCGTGGCTGGGTGCGGTCGCATATTCCATGGAGCTGTATTTTGATTTCGCAGGATATTCGATGATGGCGATCGGACTCGGAAAAATGTTAGGATTCCAGATTCCGGTAAATTTCCGTTTTCCATATATCTCAAAATCGGTGACGGAGTTCTGGCGCCGCTGGCACATTACACTGGGACGGTGGTTCCGCGATTATGTATACATTCCGCTTGGAGGAAGCCGGAAAGGCAGACTGCGGACGATGTTCAACCTTTTTGCTGTGTGGATACTGACCGCACTGTGGCACGGGGCAGGATATAATTTTCTGATCTGGGGCGGCATGCTGCTCGGGGCTTTATTTCTGGAAAAATTGTTTTTGCTTCCATTTTTACAGAAAAGCAAAGTGATCGGACATGTCTATCTGTTACTGTTTGTGCCTGTGACATGGATGGCATTTACGATCACGGATGTGCATCAGCTTGGAATTTATCTGACACGTATGTTTCCGTTTGTGAATGCACATACCGGCATGGTCAATTCCATGGATTACATCAAATATCTGAAAGATTATGACAGCCTGCTGGCGATGGGAGTTCTTTTTGCAACTCCGGTTCCGGCGGTGATTTATGGAAGAATAAAGCGGGGGATGCTCGGTACGCTGGCAATTGCGGTGATCTTTGCACTCAGCATGTACTACCTTGCGGTATCTGCAAACAATCCATTTTTATACTTTAATTTTTAGATAACAGGAAGGAGCAGAAATGAAAAAAATCAGATATTGCAAAATCACCATTCTGATTTTAGCTGGCTGGGCAATCCTGTCAGCGATAGGATTTCTGGGAAAAGATACGATTTACAGCCGTTATACGGTCGATCCGGTAAAAACACCGTACTTTGTTCTGGTCATGCAGGGCATACACGATGGGATTTACCCATGGAGCAGCGACCATGAGTCACTCTGGGATAAATGGGAACATCTGGCAGAACTGAGAAGAGATGAGGAGCAGATCTCCGCGACTGAGAGCACAGAACCTGCCGCAGAGGGAACGGAGAGTGTGGCAGTAACGGAGACAGTGGCGGAGACAGAGCAGGAGGAAGTAAGAAGCTTTCATGCGGTGGACGCCGGGTACTTCTCGGACGCAGTGTTTATCGGTGACTCGAGAACCGTGGGACTTCATGATTACGGCGGACTCGATGACAGCACTTTTTATGCGACCGTCGGTATGAACGTATACAACCTCTGGACAGAAAAGTTCTGTGAAGTGGACGGGGAAAAAGTGACATTAGAGGAAGCGCTTAAGGCAAAAAAATACGGGAAAATCTATTTCCAGATCGGGATCAATGAGATGGGAAGGGGAACACTGGATGGTTTCATGACAGCCTATGAGGATTCAGTGGAAAAATTCCGGGAACTGCAGCCGGACGCTGTGATCTTTGTTCAGGGGATCATGAAGGTTGCAAAAGAAAAAAGTGATAAAGATCCGATCTTTAACAATGTGGGGATCGAGCAGCGGAATGAGCGGATCGCTGCACTCGCAGACGGAAAAAATATCTTTTACCTTGACATGAATGAGGTCGTATGCGATGAGGAAGGCAACTTAAAGAGCAGTCTGACGTTCGACGACATTCATCTGTATGGTTCAAAATATGGGATCTGGGTGGATTACCTGAAGGAGAATGGAATCTGAAAAAACGCTATGGTGCAGGAAATAGCATCATAGCGTTTCTTTTAATCGTTTTTCTCAAAAATCGTGAAGGTATTTTTGTTGAATTCCAAAATGCCGGCATCTCTCAATTTGCACAATTCATTGGACATGGCAGAGCGGTCGACAGAGAGATAGTCGGCAAGCTGCTGGCGGTTGAATGGAATGGTAAAGGTTGAAGCATTGGCTTTTTTCGACTCCATGGACAGGTAGGAGAGCAGTTTCTCTCTCGTGGTGCGCTTGGACATATGTTCTAATTTGCGGTTTAACTGGAAATTTTTCCGGGACACTAACGTTAGAAGATTGCGGATCAGCCGGTTGTGAAACGCACAGGCGGAGGGGCAGACCGTCAGGATCTTAGAGACCTCTAGAAACAAAACGCGGCAGGTGGAAGCAGCAAAAATATTCATTTCCAGCGGTTCGGTGGAATTGATCGCATAGGCTTCCCCGAAAATATCGCCCGGGACACATTCTGCCATCAGATTGGCATTGCCCCAGAAGTCCTCTTTTACAATGTGTACACTCCCCTCCAGCACAATGCCGATGCCTGTGATGGTTTCCCCATAAGAAAAAATGATCTCATCTTTGATAAATGTCGTCTCCCGTGCAGAGAGGCAGGAGAGCATGTCCCTGATCTCATCGGTTGTGATCCCTGTGAATACAGAGGTCTGTAATAAAAGCAGATCGTCGTTTGTCATAGAAACTCCTTTCGAATGGATGTATAGAACATTGGCTCGGTAATTGTGAAACTCCTCGTAAGCTGTACAACATTGTTCAAAATTAACAAAATTTTCGAAAACACGCTTTCGCTACGTGTCGCTGGTAACGGTACTAAGAAGCCAGTCGCAACTGACGTTACGCCTGCCTTCTAAGTGCCGACCGCTCCCCAGTGTTTTCTCAAGCTTTTGTTAATTTTTCACAATTTGATTTACGTTATGAAGGAGTTTCACAATTACCTACCCAATGTTCGTAGAATAAAACATAATTACGTTGTAAAAACAACAGAAAAATTTTCTTTATTATATTAGTATGCACATAGAAAGTCAAATGAAACAAATAATAGATATGCAGACAACAGGAGGAATGGAAGATGGTAAGAAGAATTATAGAGATCGACGAGGAAGCATGTGTAGGATGTGGTCTTTGCGCAGAGGCATGTCATGAAGGAGCGATCGCAATGGTGAATGGAAAAGCGAAGCTTATGCGCGATGATTATTGTGACGGTCTCGGCGACTGTCTGCCGGCCTGTCCGGTAGATGCGATCCATTTTGTGGAGCGTGAGGCAGCAGCTTATGATGAGAAGGCAGTGGAAGAACATAAAAAGAGCAAAGAGGCGGCAAAGACACCATGCGGATGTCCGGGAAGTCAGGCGAGAACCATCCGGAGAGAGGCAGATGCAGACAGAAGCGCAGAGCTGCAGACGGCAGGAGAAATCGGTTCCGAACTGACACATTGGCCGGTACAGATCAAGCTTGCACCGGTCCGTGCGCCATACTTTGACGGCGCAAAGCTGTTGATCGCAGCGGACTGCAGTGCATACGCCTACGGAGATTTCCACCGTAAATTCATCCGCAGCCATGTGACACTGATCGGGTGTCCAAAGTTAGATGATGTGGACTATTCTGAGAAGTTGACAGAAATTATCAAAAACAACGACATCAAATCTGTTACAATAACACGTATGGAAGTGCCTTGCTGTGGCGGAATTGAGATGGCTGCGAAAAAAGCACTGCAGAACAGTGGAAAATTCATTCCATGGCAGGTAGTGACCATTTCTACGGACGGAAGAATCCTGGAATAATAGTAAAATTCTGCGGTTGTCTCCACCTACAGGAGATATTTCAGAAAAAAGAAAGAGAGGACGAGAATATGAGTGAAACAAGCGTAAATCAGAGAAAAGTGGCAATGATCGGATGCGGTTTTGTAGGATCTGCAACAGCATTTGCATTAATGGAAAGCGGTCTGTTTTCCGAGATGGTTCTGATCGATGCTGATAAAAACAGGGCAGAGGGAGAGGCGCTGGACATCAGCCATGGACTTCCTTTTGCAAGACCAATGAAAATCTATGCCGGAGATTATGATGATATTGTGGATGCAGCGATCATCATCGTGACAGCAGGCGCCAATCAGAAACCGGATGAGACAAGATTAGACCTTGTCCAGAAAAATGTTGGTATTTTCAAATCCATCATTCCGGAAATTGCAAAAAGAAACTGCGGAGGAATCCTGCTGATCGTTTCCAATCCGGTGGATATCCTGACATACACGGCGTTGAAATTGTCCGGTTTCCCGGAAAACAGGGTGCTTGGCTCCGGAACGGTGTTAGATACTGCAAGATTAAAATACAACCTCGGAGAGCATCTGAATGTGGACAGCCGGAGTGTGCACGCATTCATCATTGGCGAACACGGCGACAGCGAGCTTGCAGCATGGAGCAGCGCCACTGTTTCGGGTGTGCCGATCAATACATTCTGCGAGATGCGTGGACACTTCAACCATGACGAAGCGACCGAGCGTATTGCAGAGAATGTAAAAAACAGTGCTTACGAGATCATTGCAAAGAAAAAGGCGACTTATTTTGGAGTTGCAATGGCAGTGCGCAGAATCTGCGAGGCGATCATCCGCGACGAAAAATCCATTTTACCGGTATCGAATCTGATGCACGGAGAATTCGGGATTTCCGATATTTCCTTAAGCATGCCGGCAATCGTGGGAGCGCACGGTGTGGAAAACCGGATCCCGATCACTCTCGATGAGGAGGAAACAGAAAAACTGCAAAGTTCTGCCGGCACTTTAAAGAAAATTATTGAAGAAGTGTTATAAAAAATGATAGAATGAAAGAAAAAGCCAGACATATTTTGTGTTTGGCTTTTCTTAAGTCTGGAGAGAAAAACATGGAAAAAATATTAATCTATCAGGTAAAAGAAAAAGAAGCGGTAAAACAGCTGCTTGCGCCAATGAAAATCCGCCTGGAGGAGATCAAAACCACAGATTTGCGGCAGAGTATCGGGGATCTCGCAGAGGGAAAAAAGAACGTGCTCACAGCACCATTTACCGGCAGCACACCACAGGAGAGCCTTATGGTATTCTGCGGTGTGAATGAAAAGCATTTTGACAAAATACTGTTTGAACTGCGCCGGAAACAGATTCCGGTTGACTATAAAGCAGTCCTTACACCATCGAACCGGAAATGGAGTGTGCTTATGCTTATGCTGGAACTTACGAAGGAGAAAAACAGCTTCCGGCAGGGAAACTGAAACGGAACAGGGACAGATCCGAAACGGAAATGGACAAGCGTGCAGATTCTTGTATGAAATGTAAAAATATGGTAACATAATGATATATGTCTGCGTACAGAGACAGTATCTGACGGCAGACTGCGAATGGAAATACGATATTTCACACGAAGGAGAATGAAAAATGGAACATTTCATGAATCTGGTGTTGATCAAAAATATATATATTGGTATTCCAATGGCTGCACTCATATGCTATCTGTTTTTACTATTCTGTTTTCTGAATGTTGCAGAGAAATCATCAGAAGTAAGAGATCTCAAGGCAATACTGTCGGCATTATTGTCATGGACAGGCGGCGCTGTGCTCATGAGACTGCAGATCAGCCCGGGGATACAGTTCTGGTATCATGTGTCATTGATGGGACTTTTTACGATCCCGATACTGATATATGATTTTTTGTTCCATTATCTTGATATCAGGGGAAAGGACAGATTTCTGTATGGCTGTATGGCTGTGACAGTATCAGCTGTCCTGCTGAATGTTTTTACCGGTTGTATTCTTCCACCGCCGGAAGTGCAGATCATGGCGAATGGCGGTATATCCTACCATTATCATGCAAAAACAGGCATCTGGTTGCTGGCAGCAGCAGAGATATTTCTGTTAGTGTATGTAACGCTGCTTGCCCACAAAAAAATCGGGGAACAATTAGAGTATCGGAAAAAACTCGGACCATTATTAATAGGAACACTGCTCATTATGGGTGGAAATATTCTGTGCGTGATGCCATGGAGCGGTGATTTCCCATTCGATACCCTTGGCGGAGTGGGAATGGCGGTCTGTTTTGTATACATTATTTATAAACAGTATCTGTTCTCATTTTCCATGCGTGCGACAACAGGTGCCGTATATTTGATCGCAGTAGTTGTAGCGTTTCTTCCAATGATTATTTTGGAGCCAAACATTGACCATGTGATTGGCCAGACGGACAGCTTTACCAGACAGTTTATCACAGTGTTTGTCGTTCTGCAGTGCCTCTGGATGGTGCTGGTCATGACCTATGCCAGAAAATGGCTGGAGCGTATCCTGTACCAGAAGAAAAAGCACATTGTGGAGAGCCTTGTGGAATTTCAGGATATGGCGGCTTCAATCCTGAATAAAAAAGAACTGTACCAGAGAATCCGAAGCACCGTCAGTTCGGCGGTACCGGACTCTTATGCACGTATTTTTGAAAAAAGAGATGACCATTTTGTGGAGTGTACGGCAGACGGAGACCGGGTGCTGGACACAGAGGAGGAGGCAAGGCTGAGGTCATTTTGTGGCACCGGCGGCATTCATAAAAAACCGGAGATCGCAGTTTTTAAGTATGACGATAAAATTTATGGATTTTTATATGTGGAGCTTCACAGAAAAAACAGGCTGATCTATGATGAGGCGGACTGTATCCGGCAGATCGCAAACAGCGTATCCGGCGCATTAAAAAATATCAGTGCCTATGAAAAAGTATATCAGGTGTCCATTCATGATGAACTGACAGGTCTGTATAACCGTAGCTATTGCAGTGAATTTATGAAAAATCTGGACATAAAGGAACATCCGATAGGAATGATATATCTGGATATGGATAACTTTAAGTTATACAATGATCTGTACGGCGAGGAGACCGGAGACCAGATCCTGAAGTGGAGCGCATCCCAGGTGCAGAACCTCTGCAGTGACAAAATGTCGGTATTCCGTGTCGGTTCCAATGAATTTCTTATTATTGCGGAAGAAAGCAGAAAAGAAATACTATTGTCGTTTGCGAGGCTGATACAGAATACGATATTAGAACAGAAAGAAGATAAACCAAAAGTCATCCAGCCGATTACGTTCAGTATTGGAATCGCATGGGACAAAAACATGGCAGAAAGTGCAAGAAAATTATTCCGTCAGGCAAGACGGGCAGCCTTCTATGCAAAAGGAAATGGTAAAAACCATATCGAGATTTACGAGAAGAGTTTTGAGGGACAGGAACAGAGCAGGGAGAAAGGTTATGAGCAGGTAACGCCGACGATTTTTGCGCTGATGGCAGCAGTTGATGCCAAGGATTCGTTCACCTTTGAACACTCTGAGAATGTTTCCGGGTATGCGATGAAGCTTGCAGCAAAAATGGGGCTTCCAAAGGATGATATCCAGACTGCAAAAGTGGCAGGTCTGCTCCATGATATCGGAAAAATCGGTATCCCGGAAAGCATCTTAAAGAAGAAGGGCAAACTGACAGATGAGGAATACGAGGTAATGAAAACTCATGTGGAGAATTCCATTGAGATGATCCATTTCCTCCCGAATATGAACTATGTCATTCCGGCGGTTTTATCCCATCATGAACGCTATGATGGAAAAGGCTATCCGGGCGGTGTCAAGGGAACGGACATCCCGATTTTAGGCAGGATCCTTGCAGTGTGTGACAGCTTTGATGCAATGGTGTCCCGGAGGGCTTATAAGGATGCCTTAAGCGTGGAGTATGCGATCGGGGAATTAGAAAAAGGAAAAGGCACGCAGTTTGATCCGGATGTCGCAGAAGCATTTATTGAATTGATCGAGGAAGATCCTTCGTTTCAGGTGAAGGCTTCGTAATATCTTTTTATTATGATTTCAAGGAAGAGTGCGTTTACCGCTTTGATGTTGGAAAAGCATCCCAAAATGCAGAGAATGCCGGAAAAAAAGGGGGATTTTATGGCGGTATTCTCTGCATTTTTTTGTATTGGAATGTATTTATTTTGTGACATTGTTGAAAACGAGAAGTAAGATAGAATGAGTAAGTATGTATTACTATGTGATGATCATTGGATTAGGGGGAAAGCAGAGTGAAAGAGTTAAGGGTAGATAAAAAATTAAGAAATAAAATTATAGGAACAGGATATAAAAAGACTGTGGAATGGACACAGGCAAAAATAAAGAGAATTATTTTTATTGATATTTTTGCAGCAATACCGGAAGCAGCGGCATTGATAGCACTGATAGATGCGTTGTTAAAAAAAAATGGAGACATGGGAACTTGTTGTGATTCCGGGAGGTGTGTGGTGTAGTACTGCATTGGTACCGTTGTGTGT
>OBRR01000382.1_pt1 | contig 10979 bp, 7 predicted proteins | sample 1494901 | NCBI WGS metagenome assembly OBRR01 (sample SAMEA3360689, study PRJEB22359) | human gut metagenome | biome: ENVO:urban biome; feature: ENVO:human-associated habitat; material: ENVO:feces | place: Bangladesh | collected 2011
TATGAAGTGTAATTATAAAAATCAATACATTAAGTTGGGCTTACTCTCAATAGTTTTAGCCTTGTTTGGACAATTATCCCTTGTTCAAGTGAAGGCTGCAGTCGATACCCTTGGTGCTGATGAGGCTTTGGGCAAGAAGCATGTTACCCAAGTACCTTTGGAGCAGTGCAATCGGATAGATACTTGCAGCGTAACCAGGTTTGCCATTGTTTCAAAGGATGGCAAGTTGGGTATCTATGACTTGGAGAAGCATGAAAATGTGACGGAGATAGATTTGGACGTTGCGGGTTTCTCTCGTCGTTATGTATCAGAAGATGGTATCGAGGTGTTCTATTTCTATGTTGAGAGAGGCATTGAGCGTGGTACCATAGGAGTGGTGGGAGAAGATAATCAAACTGTAGCTATGTGGATGGATAATCCCGAATATGTGGCCAAGCTTGATGAATGTACAACGATAGATAGCTTGATGACTCAGAAATGCCAGGAGGTTTTATCTGGAGGGTTGAAGGCGTTGAACGGCACATACGGACAGATTGCCGTTATTGATGCACAAACAGGAAGATTGAAGACTTGGGTGGCATTGGAGAAAGATGGAGATGGTTATGCTGATGGCAAGCTGTTGAAGCAAGCATGTAGTCATCGCATATTGACGCTTGTTGGTGTTACGCCGATGTTGGCAGATATTGATGGTTCGCTCAAAGACAAGATTGATTTGTGCGGTGGCGTATATAATATAGGTGACAGCATCAGTATCCGTGATCATAACTGGAAATCTGGTGGATATGGTGTGATGACTTGCCGCCAGGCTTTGACGCATAAATCGAATGTAGCGATGTTCAAGATTCTCCTGGTAAACCGTGGCGATGCTGCTTTTGGTATTTGGAAGAATATAACAAGTGCAGAAAAGTATACCAGTGCTATGGAATTGGCTGCAATCCTGAATAGTGTCTATCAGAAGAACGTTCTGATATTCCCAACTTTGGAAGGTGATTCGGTTACAGAGGAGCCTAATGACATGATGCCTTTGGGACGTAAATATCTGCAGGAGGTCTTGGTTGGCTTAAATAAAGGGGATGGCATACAGGCTGCCTATGCTCCCAAGAAAGTTGAATTGGCTGGCATTTATGGTGATTATCAAGGCGAGGAACTTGAAAACGGCAAACATACACCGGCAGAAATGTCTTTCGTAGGAGTATTCCCGGCCCAAAAACCTCGCTATGCCCTGGCGGTATTCATCAACAGGCCGGATGAGCCAACGCATAGCTCCAAGGATTTTGCTAACAGCATCGTGAATGAAGTTGTAGAATGGCTGTCAAAACATTAACATGTCAAGTCATGATAAACTGAAAAACGATGAAAATAGAAATAGAAGATGTCTAGACGATTAAAGATAAAATGGCAGGTATGGGCAAGATAAGTATAAAAGGTGCTGATGGGCAGCTCATAGATTTTCATGTGGGCACCAAGTACGCGAAGACCATAGATCGCTTCTTCTTTGCCGTAGAATACATGGAGGTGGTAGAAGAGCCTGTTGTAACAGAAAATCGCGACCATAAATGTTTCATGGCTTGGAAAGCGAAAAACAGAAAAACAGGAGAAATCAATTCGTATGGCGTAACCTTGACATACATGGGCAATGTTCCTCGTATCTACTCTATGACTTCAGAAAAGGTACGCAGGCATTTGATGGCTGCAAGGGATTGTAGAAAGGAAGCGGAAAGAGCCCGAAAGCAGAAGGGTATTGTCCGAACCTGGACGGTGTTGAAGCTGGAAAGAAGACAGAATCATACGCTGGTATTGGTGAATGTCAAGACCGGGAAGCAGCGTATCCTGGTGCGGAATAATCAGCTGTTGATAGAAGACAAGGATATTGATTTCGCCGACATCTTCAGGGGCGTTTTGATAGGAAAGGATGAACAGCGAAAGAAGGCCCTGGAACAGAAGAATGTAGAATATGGAATAGAATTGGTTGAGCATGATGCTGAAGGATATGGTATGTTGAAGTGGATTTATCACAAGGAAACCTATTATTTCGATAGTGATGACTTCGTAGGAACGGATTTTTATCCTGCGGTGTATTGCCTGGTCAATTCTGAACTCGAATTCATAGTGCCTTTCAGGCAGACTCATGATTTTGAGTACATGAAAAAACTAATAAAATAAATGTATGAAAGATAAATTTACGCCAAACTATATAGAGTCTCTTGAAGACAATGAGGTCTTCGTTTTTGGCAGCAATTTGGAAGGACACCATATCGGAGGTGCAGCAAGGATTGCCAAAGAGCATTTTGGTGCAGTATGGGGACAAGGTGTAGGATTGCAAGGAAAAAGTTATGCTATACCAACGATGCAAGGTGGGGTGGAGACGGTTACCCCATACGTTAATGAATTTCTGTCTTTTGCTCAGCAGCATAAAGAGTTGCTATTTCTCGTCACACGCATCGGCTGTGGAATTGCCGGGTTCAAGAACTACGAGATAGCTCCTCTGTTCAAGAACGCAATTGGAATGGAAAATGTCTGTTTGCCAAAAGAGTTCGTAGAAATTATAAATGGGACGCAACAAGACAAGTATAATCTGCAACGCTTCTTGGACGCACAGTCAAGCTACTACCAACATGCGTTGCTGGAAGTTCAAGACGGTCTGAAACGCTCGCATTGGATATGGTTCATATTTCCTCAACTTGCAATTCTTGGTCATAGTCGTAATGCTAAGTATTATGGCATCAGCGGGTATGATGAGGCGGAAGCATATCTCAATCATCCGATATTAGGTGAGCGGTTAAGAACTGTAACAAAGGCTTTGTTGACGCATACTGATATGGATGTGGTAGAAATCTTTGGAGAAGTTGATGCAATGAAAGTTTGTTCTTGTATGACCCTATTTGACGCGGTATCACCAGATGATGTATTCCAGGAAGTCCTTGATGTTTTTTACAAAGGACAATATGATTTTAAAACGTTGAATTATATGTAAAGAAGATATGGAAGAGAATTATAATGCAACCTCACGTAAAGGAAATGAGTCTCAGGATATGTATGATCCAGAGACCAATACGTTGGATATACGTTCAAATGGTCTTTATCCTTCAAATGTATTGAGCAATCTGTGCAGCAATGGATTTCGTTTCGAAGGAATGATATGTGGCAGCATGGAGGGATTCCTTCAATCGTTGAAGAGACAAGACATTAACAAGCAACGTCAGATATGCAGCATGAAAGGTGGCAATGCCAGAAAGATGAGTGTAACATCATGGCAGACAGACCAAATAGTTTGGTGGAAAGGACAAGCTATTGACAGGCAAAGTGATGAATATCAAGATTTGATACGTCGTGCTTACAAGGCAATGTTTGAACAAAGCGAGCGTTTCCGTGCAGCACTGATGCAGACAAGAGGTATGGTGTTGACACATTCTACTGGTGAGGACAATTCTTTCAAAACAATTTTGACACCAACGGAACTGTGTGGAATATTGATGGAGTTGCGCGATAACTATGACAAGCGAGACAAGACTCAAGAACTTATCGAAAAGTCTGTTACTATCGAACAGGAAAATTTGGATTCAAAGAAATCAACGGCTAGGAAGATAGTCTATGTTGATATGGGCGGTGTGCTTATGGATTTCCATGCTGGGTTGGAGTTGATTGGTGATGAACTCCGTAAGGAATATGCAGGAAGATACAGAGACGTACCTCATATTGTTTCTTATCTGCCGCCAGTAAAAGGCGCTGTCGAGGCTATGCATCAATTACAACAAAGTGGTAAATACGATGTTTATATCCTTTCAACCTCTCCTTGGAGTAATCCAACCACATGGTCAGACAAAGTGGAATGGATAAATAGATATTTGGACAAGTATTATTGTAAGCGTCTCATTCTCTCTCACCACAAGAATCTACTCAGAGGTGACTATATCATTGATGATAGGGGAAAACATGGAACAAGTGGATTCAAGGGAAAATGGCTTCGCTTTGGAAGTGAAGAATTTCCTGATTGGGAGAGTGTACTTGAATATCTTCAGGTATAAGAAATGGTAGGCAGAATCACCCTAAAAAACAGCAGAATCACAAGCAGAATCACCCCCAAAAACATCCAAATCAGTTTCAATAATGGAAACTCTCAGTTTCCATTATTGAAACAATGAGTTTCTAGTAAAGAAACTGAGAGTTTCTAAGGAAGAAACTATGACTTAGTTTTTTTAACATATTATTTCCTTAAATTCTTGTTTATCTCATAAAAAAGTTGTAGCTTTGCAATTTAGAAGAAACTATAAATTCATTATGATATGAAACAGGGAGTCAAGCAAATACCTAATGGTGTATCAAACTTTGTCACTATCAGGGAGCAAAACTTATATTATATAGACAAGACCATGTACTTGCCTATGTTGGAAGATGAGGCTCGAAACCTTTTCTGTATTCGTCCACGTCGTTTCGGCAAGAGTCTCTTGCTGAGTATGCTTCGTGCTTATTATGACGTGAAAATGCAGGATAAGTTCCAAAGCCTGTTTGGCGACTTGTGGATTGGTTCACATCCCACGCCATGGCGTGGAAAATATCAGATGCTTTTTCTGGATTTCTCCAAGATAGGTGGTGATATTAGCAGTTTAAGGGAAAACTTCAATCAATATTGTGGCATCTGTTTGGATGATTTCATGGATAAGTATGGAGATTATTATCCTGAACCCATGAAGAAAAGATTCTATGCCATGGAAAGTGCCGTAGGTAAGTTGAATATCTTGGGAACAAAAGCAGAGTCTCTAGGAATTCATCTCTATCTTGTAGTGGATGAATATGATAATTTCACCAATGTGGTGCTTAATGAGCATGGTGAAAAGGTGTATTGGGCATTGACTCATGCCAGCGGTTTCTATCGCGAAATATTCAAGGTGTTTAAAGGTATGTTCGACCGTATCTTCATGACAGGAGTCAGTCCTGTAACGCTTGATGACCTCACCAGTGGCTTTAACATTGGATGGCATATTTCTACCAAATCTAAGTTTAATCAGATGCTTGGCTTCTCTACAGAGGAAGTGAGGGAAATGTTCCTGTATTATCAGGAGTCTGGTGTCATTTGTCCGGATTGTGATGTGGAAAAAATCATTGCCGATATGAAGCCTTGGTACGACAATTATTGTTTCTCAGCCGATGCTTTGAAAACGCAGAGTAGGGTTTTTAATTGTGATATGGTTCTTTATTATTTGCGCAGTTATGCAGAATCGGGAGAGCCCCCAAGGGAGATGACAGCTCCTAATACGAGAACCGATTACAACAAGATGAACAAGTTGTTGCAACTGGATAAGTTGGATGGAAACCGTCAGGGGGTATTAATGGATATTATAGAAAAAGGAGAAATTCTTGGAGCTGTGAAGGAGACATTCCCTGCCAGGGATTTGACAATGGCTGAAACATTTGTCAGTCTCCTGTTCTATTATGGTATGCTTACGGTAAAGGGTGTTCGTGGTGACCGCTTGGTTTTAGGCATTCCAAACAATAATGTGCGCAAGCAATATTATGATTATCTTTTGGAAATATATCAGGACAAGGCCAAGTTGAATGTGTCACAATTGGCAGAATATTACTATAAAATGGCTTTTGAAGGAGAATGGAAATGTGCTCTTCAATATATGGCAGATGCCTATGCAAATGTTTCTTCGGTTCGTGATTCTATAGAGGGAGAGCGTAATCTGCAAGGATTCTTCATGGCTTATTTGAATCTCAATAATTATTATTATACTGCCCCTGAATTGGAATTGAATCATGGCTATTGTGATTTCTTCCTTTTGCCTAACTTGACTCACTATGCCTCGAAGCATAGTTACATTTTGGAGTTGAAAATGATTCCAAAGAAAGAGAAGCGAATGTCGAAAGAGGAGCATGAAGCCTTAGTCAAAAAGCAGTGGCAAGATGCTGAGGAGCAAATCAGACGTTATGCCCAAGCTCCAAGGGTTGAAGCCTTGCGACAAGGAACTCAACTTCATAAGGTCATTATGCAGTTTGATGGCTGGAAGTTGAAGAGAATGGGAGAAGTGGAATGAGCAAGATCTATGAGGTGGTGGTGTGATGATTGCTACCGATTGCGTAAAATGCTGTAATATATAAGTAGGAGGAAAATGAAAATAGGAGGAAAAGCTATTTCATTTTCCTCCTATTCTTTATATCTGGATATTATCTTTTTCTCATTACTTAACCACTACCTTCTTGTGGTTGCGAATGTAAATACCCTTGGTGTTAGGCGTTACGGCCTGGCCTGCCAAATTGTAATATACATTGTTGCCTTTGGCATTTCCTTTTATTTTATCCGAAGTTGTAACTTGGTTGATGCCTGAGGCAACTTTATCGCCCAGACGATAGAGTTTCACACCATGGCTTGGAACCTTTGCGGTGATAGTGCCAGTGGCTGTACCCAGGTACTCCTTTTGCCAGATGTCATATACAGGAACAGATTCGTTTGCTCCATAACCAATCTTGGTGAGATCGAAGGTGTAACCGGCATTCTTCGTTACGTAGAACTGGAAGTCCATGGTTGTACCTGATGAGTTCGGATTATCGGTGTCGCAACTGCTGTCGTAACCGCATAATGCGCGGAACTTCTTGTATTTGTGTCCTGCTGGCAAGTTATAGATGAGGGTACACTGAGCGTTCATGCCAAGTCCCGTCTCGTAGGTCTTGCCTTCCACGGTGAGCGTTCTTCCCTCTACATTCTGGTTTACATGGAGTGAGCCCCATGAAGATGAATATGAGGTGTGCTTCAGGGTGGTGAGGGATGTCTCATTGCCTTCCTCGTCTATCAGCACAGGGTTGATGAGGTTGGCACGGTCGTATGCGAAACCATCCCCCCAATCGCTAACTACAATCTTCAACTGTTCGGCATCGGCAATATCAAATTCCTGCATCATGCTCTTGGTGCCTGTACGGGAAATCAAACCTGTATGACTTGCGTAGTTGTTCTGTTCGCTGGTCAGAGGATTCTGGTCGAATACCATGAAGCGGATGGAGGTTGTAGAGTTGGTCTGACCGATACCGGAATCGTCTGCGGCAGCCTTCGCCTTGAAGCGTACTACATCCATATCATCAGGAATGGTGAAGAAGAGGGCTGCATTGGCATCTGCAGAGAAGCCGCGGTCGTAGGTGGTGCCGAGTACTTTCATTTTGCCACCTGTTGACACGTTCTTGTTTTCCACAATCTTGTTGAAATAAGATTTGGTATAATCGCGGGTCTTGTATTTACCGGTAAGTTCCACTTCTGTTCCATCTCTTAATACCAGGGTAGGGTTCAGCCAATCGGCATGGTCGTAATTCCAGTTGTCGCCTGCATCATCAACTACGAGTACCAGGGTTTTGCTGCCTTGTGGCCATTCGATATCTACATCCACGGCATGACCGTCGGTGGTATAAGCCACGGTTTCAGATTTATACAAGGCTTTTCCGCCTACTACCCAACGGGTGTTGTCTCTTTGGAAGAGTGCCAGGTATTTGTTGCCTGTTGCGGGGTCTGTAGAGGTCCATGCCACCTGTCCATTGTCTTCGTTGTTCTCCACCTGATGGGCATTCTGTCCGTATTTGTGCATCTGATGGTATTCTTCGTTGGTGAGCAGAGAGTTGGTGAAGTCATCGTTCTTGGTCATTTCACCACCAAAGAAAAGTGGAGAGTGGCAGATTCCCCAAAGACTCATCATGCTCATTTGCTCGTTTTCTGTCAGTCGGGTCCAGCGACCTTTGTCTGCGTTGGTGTAGCCTGGGTCTGCGATGGTCATGGCTATCTGCCCCAGTGGGAGCATATCGCAGTCGGCATAGTTGCCTGGGCGTGCATACTTGCTCCATACATCAGCTTCGTTGAACACGGCATCTACAGAACTCCAGTTGTCCCATAGATCATCCATCATTCGCCACATATTAGCATTGTCGAGACATTCTTGTGCATACTGATATTGGGTCTTGCCTGGGCTGAGGGATAGCACGATAGGGCGACCTGTTTGGTCGATAGCTTTACGAATCATGTGAATTTCGTCGGTGTAGAAAGGACGTGAGAGATCGTCAATCTTGATAAAATCAACACCCCAGCTGGCATAGAGGTCCATGATGCTGTTATAGTAGAGCTGACCGAATTCGTTGTCCTGTACCAGCAAATTATCCTTTAGCCAGGTGCAAGGAGAGGTGGTACCGTTATAGACTTTCGACCATGCGGTAGATTCGCTGCCTTTCAGCTTGTATTTGTTGCTTCCTACCACCGATTTAGGTACACCACGCATAATGTGGATACCGAATTTCAATCCCATGGAGTGCAGTTTGTCGGCAAGAGCCTTAAAGCCTTCGTTTTTTCCATTCTGCATGGCAGAAGGGAAACGGGTAGGAGATGGCAGGTAGCGACCATACTCATCGAGCACGTAGCCCTGCGTGCCTTTCTGGTTGTAGTTGCCGCCGCCCAAGGATGGATGGTTGCAATACCAGCGAATGTCGATGACTACGTATTCCCAACCATGTTTCACGAGGTCGTGGTCCACAAGATACTGTGCGTTCTGCATTACTTCTTTCTCTGTTACTGATGAATAGTAACAATCCCAGGAATTCCAGCCCATAGGTGGTGTCTGTGCCCATGTGCGGAAGGTTGCCATGTCTTCGCTCTGTGCCTGTACGGTAGAAAGGGAAATAAGCATGGCTGCAAATGTACCAAGTACTTTTTTGTTCATACTTTAAAGTTTTAAAATGTTAGTCGTTTTTTTGATGTTTATAGATATTTCTTGTTCTTATAAAAGATAACGATAGCTTCCCGAAGTTTATTGTTTTTCACTTCGGGTATTTTTTTATTTTGTTGTTATTGTTGCGTTATCTAATAGACTCATTGGTATTACCATGACTAAGGCAAAGTTCAGGGAGTATTGTGAGAAGAGTTCCTAGAAACTCTCCTCTACCCCGTACAATGGGACATTCTTCATCCACTCTTGTTCCTTGTATGGCGACATGGAGAAGCGGATGGCTCGCAAGTCGGGATGGGTGTCAAAGAAGGCGCGAAGTGACTTGGAACGCAGGTTCTCTTCCGCTTTTACCTCTATCGGAGTTATCACCCCTTGGTGCTGGGCAAGGAAGTCTATCTCCAAGCGAGCGTCTTCCCTACTATAATAATAGGTGTAAATGTCCTGTTGACATAATAGTTGGGTAAGGACGTAGTTTTCCGTGAACGCCCCCTTGCTCTCCGTCATGGCTTTGTTGGAGATGAGCATTTGGGCAGGTTCCATCTCGCTCAGCGCACCCAGGAGGCCGACATCCAGGAGAAACAGCTTGAAGGCATTGAGGTCTTCGTAAAACTTCAAAGGCATTCCAACTTCTCTTACTCGGGAAATGCGATAGGTGAGACCTGCATCCACCAGCCATTGTATTGCCATCTCAAAATCCTTGGCTCGTGCTCCGCTTCTCACCGCTCCATAGATGAACTTCTTGTTTTCCTTGGCAAGCTGGGAAGGGATGGATTGCCAAACCATGCTGATGCGAGTGGCTTCATTTGGGCTGACATGCTTCGACATGTCACTACGATAAATGGTGAGAATGTTGTTCTGAACCTGTCTGACGAGATTTGCATCGTTAGTTGCAAGATAAGTTTTCACAGCCTCAGGCATTCCCCCTACAAAATAATATTCTCTTAATATCTTGATGAGTTTATCATGAAGTAATGTGATGGTCTTCCAGTCTTTACTTTTCAATATGTTCAGCAACTGTTCTTCGTCTTTTGCCATAAGAAACTCTTCGAAAGACATAGGGTAGAGTCGAATGATATCAACCTTTCCCACTGGGGCGGATTCTCCTTGGTGCATGGCAACGCCTAAAAGTGAACCTGCTACAGCCACATGGTATTCTGGTGCATTTTCACAGAAATACTTCAGCGAGGAAAGTCCCTTGTGAAGTTCTTGTATTTCATCCAGAATGATAAGCGTTTTGCCAGGGATTATAGGCTGTTTGCTAATGGCTCCGATAACCATTAGGACTCGCTTCATATCATAATCTTCTGCAAATATGTTGGCAATCTCAGAGTTTCCATCACAGTTGATGTAGGCAACGTGGTCATATTCCTGTTTCCCAAACTCCTGGAGGATATAAGTCTTGCCTACTTGTCTTGCTCCTGATAAGATTAAGGGCTTTCTGTAAAGGCTCTCTTTCCATGCTTTTAATTGTTCTATGATCGTTCTTTTCATCCTTACATACATTTTGAAGTTGTTAATGGTGTTAATAACTTGCTGTTATGATGTTTAAACAGCTCTGTCGGTTGCAAAGATACACTTTTTTACACGAACTTCCAAATGTTTACAACACTTTTCTACACGAACTTTCCTTGCATACATACACTTTTTTACACGAACTTTTATCGTGTGCATACATTTTTTACACGAACTTTCCTTGTATTACGTTCATGACAACCGCTTTCCCATCTTATTCATCATTATTGATTGCCTCCACATATTCCCACAGTTTCTTGTAGAAAGGATGCTGGGTCATCGTCTCTTTATTGCCCAGAATGATGAGCTTCATTCGGGCTTTCGTCATCGCCACGTTCATGCGGCGAAGGTCTTTCAGAAAACCAATCTGGCCCTCGTCGTTGGAACGTACCAGGGAGATGAGAATCACGTCGCGCTCCTGCCCCTGGAAGCCATCCACCGTGTTTACGCTGATGAGGCGGCGGTAAGGCTTGAAGAATTCATACTTCTTGATGAGCTTCTTCAGATACTGCACCTGGGCACGATAAGGTGAGATGATGCCCACGTCGATGCTGTCGTTCAATACTCGCTGCTTGCCTATCTTGGTGAAGTATTCAGCCAGAGTCAGCAGGGTGAGCTCTGCCTCTGCCTTGTTGATTCTTCCGAAACTCTCGCCTACAAACTGCTCCTTGAAGTTCAGATCTTCGCCTTCTTCTATCGTATCTGCCGGTTCCTTGTCGGAAGTATCAATCCACGTTATCGGATGGTCGTAATCCAATACGCTGCGGTATTTGA
>OBRR01000397.1_pt1 | contig 10738 bp, 5 predicted proteins | sample 1494901 | NCBI WGS metagenome assembly OBRR01 (sample SAMEA3360689, study PRJEB22359) | human gut metagenome | biome: ENVO:urban biome; feature: ENVO:human-associated habitat; material: ENVO:feces | place: Bangladesh | collected 2011
CGGGCCCCCGTCAATTCCTTTGAGTTTCACCGTTGCCGGCGTACTCCCCAGGTGGAATACTTAACGCTTTCGCTTGGCGACTTACTGTGTATCGCAAATCGCGAGTATTCATCGTTTACTGTGCGGACTACCAGGGTATCTAATCCTGTTTGATACCCGCACTTTCGAGCCTCAGCGTCAGTTGCACCCCGGATACCTGCCTTCGCGATCGGAGTTCTTCATGATATCTGAGCATTTCACCGCTACACCATGAATTCCAGTATCCCTGTGTGCACTCAAGACCTCCAGTATCAACTGCAGTTCGACGGTTGAGCCGCCGTATTTCACAGCTGACTTAAAGGTCCGCCTGCGCTCCCTTTAAACCCAATAAATCCGGATAACGCCTGGACCTTCCGTATTACCGCGGCTGCTGGCACGGAATTAGCCGGTCCTTTTTCTGATGGTACATACAAAACACCACACGTGGTGCACTTTATTCCCAACTAAAAGCAGTTTACAACCCAGAGGGCCGTCTTCCTGCACGCTACTTGGCTGGTTCAGACTTGCGTCCATTGACCAATATTCCTCACTGCTGCCTCCCGTAGGAGTTTGGACCGTGTCTCAGTTCCAATGTGGGGGACCTTCCTCTCAGAACCCCTACTGATCGTCGCCTTGGTGGGCCGTTACCCCGCCAACAAGCTAATCAGACGCATCCCCATCCATCACCGATAAATCTTTAATCTCTTTCAGATGTCTTCTAGAGATATCATTGGGTATTAGTCTTACTTTCGCAAGGTTATCCCCAAGTGATGGGCAGGTTGGATACGCGTTACTCACCCGTGCGCCGGTCGACGCCTAGAAAAAGCAAGCTTTCTCTATCGTTTCCCCTCGACTTGCATGTGTTAAGCCTGTAGCTAGCGTTCATCCTGAGCCAGGATCAAACTCTTCATTGTAATATAATGTTTTTGTTTATTCTCTGTTTGTGCTCAAGACGCCTGTCAGATTTATTTCGCTTGGAATTGACAAGTGACTTTTTAACCCGAGACATTCTTTATTTGAATGCTCATTTGTCTCTTGTACTTCTCTACAAAATAGTTTTATGTAATTCTTGTCAAAGATCGTTTGCTTATCGTTCGTTCGACCCGTTATCAGCACTGTGTTTGTTAGTGTTGTAGGCCTCATTTCTGATTTGCGAGTGCAAAGGTAGAGACTTTTTCATTACGAGCCAAATGTTTTTGGAAGAAATTTTTGAGAAATTTCTCCTCTAAATGCGTAAGACGTTGTAAACCAACGACTTAAAGAATGAAACTTTTTTCAAACTTTTTTTCGCGGGGAACGAGTAACAAGGCAAAAGTACGCTCTCTGCTTTGAAGGAACAAATAATTAGGGCGATTTTTTTATGTTTTGTGTTGAAGAACATAAATGGGATTATTTCACACTTATATATATAGGTGCGCTGAGGAGGCATCCTCACTTGGGGGGATGCATCTTCACCTGGGGGCGACGCGTCCTCACTTGGGGGCGACGCGTCCTCACTTGGGGGTCGATGCCCCAACTTGGCAATAAGAAAATGTATTGTATTTACTTGTCAAGGCATCGAGCCTTGACAAGCAAATGCCGACGCGGGGACGCGTCGCCCCCAGGTGAGGACGCGTTGCTTGCCGGTGAGGACGTGTCGCCTTACGCGCGCGTACATAATATTTACCTTGAGACGTTTTTTGTTCCATGTTTCATTTTCATAACACAATGCATTGATAATCAATACTTTCAAGAGATGAAACATTGGCATTCTATGTTTCATTTTTGATTTCAATGTTTCAGTGGTGTTTCTCCCATTGGGGTTTGATTTCTCTCCCATTGAGGTTTTAAATCGCTCCCATTGGGGGGTTATTTCTCTCCCATTGAGTTTTTTGGGAAGGGGCGTGGTAAATAAAAAATGAAACATTGAAACCAAAAATGAAACATTGAGCACCAATGTTTCATCTCTTGAAACGTTTGATTTTCAATGAGTTGAAACATAAAAATGAAACATGAAACATTTTTTACGATAGTATATAATACGTACACGCGCGCGCGAAGAGGGAAATTTGCGAAAAAAGAGAATCGGCAAAATTCGGTTATAAAGAAGAAAAAGTGGTTATTATTTCCGTATATGGATTTTTTAGGTTTATTTTGCCGATATATAAAAATAGTTTCACACCCTACCCTATGAAGAAAGAACCGATGAATGCTGCTGACAAGGCGCTGAAACATGAGATAAACTTCCTGCATAATCAAATTTCGATTATCAGTAACATTGATGTTGTAAAAAGTAACCACAAAAATGTGGGTTACACCACGATGTTGTGTACAGACGGGACATGCTCTGTCCTACTCAACCAACGTGAATTACATATCAAGAAAAATGATTTGCTCTTTTTTGGCCCTAACGATAAGATTGAAGATGTTGATAAGTCTGAGGACCTTTCGATGCGTGGATTTTACTTAACTGAAGAGTTTTTTAAAGAACTAAGCAACATTCCTATTGGTTTGATTAATGCTCATGTCTACATTGCAGAGCACCCTTTACTCAACATTTGCGACCGAGCAGCGGAGGTTTTTATACAATATCATGACCTTATTCGTTCGAAGCTGAACGTTGATACTCCCATGAAACACCATAAGTTGATTACCGACTTATTAATGGAAGCCTTTATCTATGAGTTTCACGATATGTTGGAAGATACCATTGAGGTACGTCCCGTTTACTTTACCTCTGGTGATAACTTATTCAAGGAATTTCTTAACTTGGTTATGAGTACTTACCCCAAGCCTCGTTCGGTGGCATGGTATGCGGAGCAAATGAACGTTACGCCAAAGTATCTGAGTAGCGTAACGAAAGCGCAAGGAGGCGAAACAGCCTCAACCATTATTACACGTTACGTGGTTGAGGACATTAAGCGCAACTTGATGCGACCAGAGAAGTCGATTAAGCAGATTGTTTGTGAATTAGACTTTCCGTCCATCTCGTTTTTTGGCAAGTATGTGAAAAAGAATTTGGGTATGTCGCCTAAATATTACAGAGAACAAATTATTAAAAACCTTACCGAAGACTTAAACATCAAAAAATGACCCTAACAAAAGAAGAAAGCCTTGCTGTATTAAAGGCAATTAAGACGCGCCGCAGCATTCGAAAATATAAGAGTACACCTGTACCCCAAGAGTTGATTGACCAAGTGATTGAAGCGGGAACGTATGCAGCTTCGGGCAAGAGTCAGCAGCCTTGGTTGGTCATTCAAGTGACCGACGCAGAGACGAAAGACCGCATTCGTCGTTCCAACGCCATTTTTATGGGTAAGAGCGAAGATGCCGATCCTTTCTATGGCGCGCCCGTTTACCTTATCGTATTGGCAGAGCGTAGTAATCCCAACCACGTATATGACGGCACATTAATGATGGGCAACATGATGTTGGCCGCCCACGCCGTAGGATTAGGTTCGTGTTGGATAAATCGTGCTCGCGAGGAATTTGAACAGCCTGAGTGGAAAGCTTGGCTCAAGAGTCTGGGCATCGAGGGCGACTATGAGGGCATTGGCCACTTAGCTTTAGGCTATCCCGATGGTGAGCCTCACGCACCGAAACCACGTAAGGAATGCGTGGTGAAGGTGTAAAAGATAAACTGCAATTTGTCTGCCTAATTGGGGGGGCGGGTTTTCAACCCGCGGCAGCAGCATGCCTTGCACTATCTTTGCTTATAGTCGCTTAGCGCGAGAACAGATATAACATACAAATTAACATACTTATTTACATACTACTCAATTTGTGCCTTGGCACAAATTGAAACATACAGGCTACGCCCTTGCGCTTCAGCGACAATGTGATAAATTGGGTGGTATGTAAATAAGTATGTTAAATTGTATGTTATGTATGTTCTCGCGCTAAGCGACTATAAGTAGATATTCAAAGCATGCTGCTGCCGACGCGGGGACGCGTCGCCCCCAGGTGAGGACGCGTCGCCCCCAGGCTAGCTTGTGTTCGAGACATTAGGACGCACATGTTAGTTAGAGAGTACGCGTTCTCTTCGACAAAATGCAATGTTAACCGACTAAATAAAATAGTATGAGAAAGTATATAATTAGCAGTTTACTCTTGGGACTACCAATAGGAGTTTGGGCACAAGATGTGACAAAAAATGACAGCACAAATGTTCAATTAAACGAAGCGATTGTTGAGGGGGCGAGCGTCATTCGCCATAATGGATTTGACACGTACTTTCCTTCGGATGCACAACGCACACATTCGTCAAATGCGCTTGATCTATTATCAATGGTGGCTTTGCCTGGTATTCACGTTGACCAAGTGCAGAAGAGCATTATCAGTAGTACGGGAGCAAGTGGTGTTGTGGTAAAGATAAACAATGTAGAAGCTACACTCGAACAACTGCAGAGCATTCACCCTTACTTGGTTACAAAAATTGAATATAGCACAATGCCTGGCATGAAGTATGGTACAGGAACTGGGGCTGTTATTAATATTAAGACCAAGCGCGATGATTATGGCTTTGCTGTGGGACTGAATGCAATGAATGCCGTTTCTGATAATTATAACGACGACGGCGTATGGGCTAAGGTATGGAACAAGAAGTCTGAATTTGGATTGCAATACAACTTCAAACTTAATAACATTAAGAAGGCTTACAATAAGAGCAACGACACTTTTCACTTTGCTGACGGAACGATAAAGCAATATACCAAAGACGGAAAATTTAAAGGTGGCAACTTTAGAGACGACGCTTTATTATTGAGCTATAACTACACGTTGGAGAACAAGCGCGTGTTTGACGTGAAGGCTTCGTTTGACTACAATCGCTTTCCCGATCGCTATTTAAATCAACACGTAACGGGGGCTGAAGATTACACCTTACGCACCAATACGCAAAGTGACGAAAAGGTGTATTTGCTAAAGACGTATTATCAAGAGCAACTGAACGCTAAAAGCACGTTAGAGGCAAATGTGGGCCTTGCTTACTTAGACAATGCGTATGACAGAGGTTTCGCCTCGCCTTGGAGTAATTATGCCTACAAGGTGAATGGCAATAAGTATGCCACCTACGCTAAGTTGGACTTTGTACATCAACTTTCGTCGAAGAGTCAACTATCGTTTGGCTACCAACAAAGCTATGACTATACACGTAATAAGTACGTAGGTACGAACAATCAAGCGGCTAAGATTAATGACGATACGGAATACTTGTATGCTGAATATGCATTATTCTTGCCTAAATTTTACCTATCGGTGGGAGTTGGTGAGAATAGAATACGAACGGCGCAGATGGGGAACGACAATGTGTTTTGGGCTTTCCGTCCTCAAGCGCTCTTGCAATATAACTTGAATAAAGAATGGAGTTTGATGTATCGTTATAGCCGCAACGCGACGACACCTACGCTGGCCGACTTGACAGAATATAGCCGCCAGGACGACGTATTACAGTGGACGGTTGGTAATGCAGCGCTGCGCCCTTATAATACCGACACGCACATGTTGGTGGCTGATTTTCAGAAAAAGAGCACTACACTTCGTATTTATGCCCTTTACGAATATGCTTATAATGGTATCGGGCAGATGATTCTTGAAGACGGGGGTAAATTTGTTCATCAAAACGTGAATAACGTGCGAAATCGCCACTTTGAATCAGCTGTGTATTGGGGGCAGTCATTCTTCAATCGTGCTCTGACTTTTTACGTTGAACCTAAGTGGCAGTACGATGATGCAAGAGGCATGAATAAACATACGAACGCTCAGCTGAGTTTACAAGCAGGCTTAAATGCTTTTTACAAAAATTGGAGTCTTAATGGGTATTACCGCACGGCAACGGAGGCATTGTCGGGCGATATGTTAACGCACAACTGCTCAACATCGGACGTTAACGTTGGCTATCGCTACCGCGCCTTGCAACTGAAACTTGGCTTACGAAATGCGTTTAGGAGTAAAGGTAAAAGTGGCGAAACGAGGTTGATGACAGATAAGTTGATTAGCAGCTTATCAAGCGGCAATCGTGCTTTTGGCAACATGGTGTACATTTCGTTATCGTGGAGCCTGATGAGAGGTAAAATGATAAAGACAGCTCAGGCTAAAGATACACCTGTAAATACGGATGCGGGTATTGTTAAATAAGGCCTATCACCCTCTCTAAAACTTTTACTACCACGATTTTTCTATTGGGATTCTGATAGATACGCAGCAAGTAAAGATAATTTCTAATTTCGATTATTGGTGAGTTTGCGTTCGTGACGCGTAACTCTTCGATAAACTGCAATTTATCGGCCTAACAAGAATGAACATTAACGAAAAAATTAATGGAATAATTAATTTTGTTGTTAATTATTCGTTAATATTCATTCTCATTAGGTCGATAAATTGCAGTTTATGAGTTTGCCAACTTGCGAAGCATTTCTTCTGCACGTACTTCTTGCTTTTCGCCTAAGTCCATAAATTTTATGAGGGCTTTGCTGGCTGCACGACCTACAGGAGTGTTGGGGTGGCGAAGAGCTGTAAAGGCTTGGTCAAGGAATTCGTCCATGTCGCGTTCAGAAGGTGTGGCACCTTGCATAAAGAGGCGAGCTAAGAGTAAATAGCCACAGAGTTGAAACATCTCTCCCTCTTCGGCTATCCACTCAAAGGCACACACCGAAGCCCAGGGGGTATGACTAAAGAGGTAAAGCACGGTGCATTCTGCCTCTTCGACAAATTGCATCTGTTCTACCCAAATGCGCGCCAACTCTGCGTCCATACTTTCGGTGGGCATCAACATTCCTGCAAGGAGTCGACACTCACGAATGTTTTCTTTCCAAAGAGCAGCAGCCAATTCGTAAGTGTGAGGAAATTCATTGGCCATTGCTTGCAGTCGTGGCAGTTCGACACCAAATATTATCTTATAGTTAAGTCCCTTTTCGCGCATTGAAGCACTTACAGGACCATTCATTACACCACGCAACGAACGCTTTATCATACGCAGTTGCTCAGCGAGTTGTGTATTATCTATTGTCATTTTTTCTTTTTTAGTTTTTGCAAAGATAAGGAGAATATAAGAATGTGCAAATGTGATTTTAAATGTGCAAATGTGAGAATGTGCAAATGTGCAAATGTGAGAATGCGATTTTAAATGTGCAAATGTGAGAATGAGCAAATGGTCGCTTTTATTTACTCCTTACATAAAGAGCGAAATTTAAAGCATTCATTTGCACATTCTCACATTTGCACATTTGCACATTAATTAGGTTTACTCTACTACCACCTTTTGGCCATTTACGATGTAAATGCCAGGTGCGAAACCTTGTAAAGCGGTAAATCCTTCAGGCACTTGTACCGTGCGAACGAGCGCACCAGCGGTGGTGTAAATGCGGACGATTTGTGCCTTACCAGCACCTATACCAATCTGACCTTGGCCACCTTGAGCTGAGAAGTGAGCCTCGCTCACAGCCTCGTTGATTTGAGTAGTAGTGGGCTCATAACCATATTTATTGTCGAGGAAGGCTACACGGCGTTTAATCCAACTTTCGATATAAGAAGCTGCAGACTGTAAGTCACTATGGTTCTGTGTCCAACGATTTTGCTCACGCATATCAGCTTTACTCTCTTCGAAGAGTGAAGCGTATGTAGCTACGCGGTTGGCAATCGCATCTGCATCAAACAACTTACTATTACGCAGCTCAGCATAACGTTCCGTAAGGTCAGCCTTCCAATTATATTTACTGCTCAACTTCAAGCGAAGGAAGGGAGTAAACTGGCCATGTTCGTTTTTGTTGATAAACTCGTCAAACTCTTGATTAGCCCCTGTATAGCTGGTGCTACCGTCCCAACGTTGCCCTAATGTGCCGTCTAAGTCCCAAGGCGCAATAGCTATCTTTCCGCCCTCAGGTCCTTGCTTGTCGTATACATAGAAGAGCATATTCTTACCATGATTATCACTGGCCATGATGAGTTCGAGGAAGAGGTAGTAATCACGCATCATGGGATAGTCGAAGTACGTTTCAAAGCCTTCATCGAAAGCGGTCTGTGAACGCACTGCAGCTACGTGGTTTACGGCATTGTAGAGCGGTTCCCAATCTACAGCCTCTTTTTGATAGTCAGGATATTTGAACTCATAGCTACGCCAAGTCTCATTGCCCAAATAGTTATTATAACTACTCGGAGTTTTGTAAGGGAACGTCAAGTCGCCTTGCTCATGTCCCATAAACGTTTCGTAGCTCCAACTGCTTGACTTATAAAGCAAGCCATGCACTTCGTCTTCACCCGTAGTAGACTCGGCTGCAGGCACGAACTTTTTCAGTTTCAACTGCTTGCGGTCCATCTTCTCAGTCATACAATAGATACCGTTGTGGCGGCCATTGAGTATCATCTCGACAAATTTACCACGCGTACCCGTACGCACTTTCTTCTCGCGATCAGCATAGTAAGGCTTTACGGCAAAGTCGTTCCAAAGGTCGGTACATACACGGTTGCGCATACAAGCTAAATCTACATACATGGCATCAAGTATCCAATTATTGTCAGAGCGCAGACCTAACAACTTGCGATCGATAGAATTGCCTTCAGCGTCACGCAGTTTTACAGCATACGATTTCTTAGGATAGTTGGTAGAAGAGGCACCACGAATTTTAAAGTCAGCGTGATAGATAGAGTCTAAGCCTTCGTCCTTTGGAAAGGTAACACGGAGGAAACCATTCGTATATCTTGTGGTAATATAATCGTCATTTACCTCAACCACGGGCAAGAAAGTGAAACGTAACGAAGCTGTAAGTTTGACAGAGCCATCAGCATTGCTCAACTCTATGGGATAGGTGCGATTGCAATTTACACGAGCAAAAGTGATATTGCCGCCAGCATCGGGTTCTGTCTCGTTGATAGTGAGCTTGTAGTCGTCAGCCGAAAGGGTCTTAGCCAAGGTATAACGGAACGAGGTCGTAAAGTCACCACCTCCACGTACCGACTCGGGCAGTGGATAATAATAGGTCTTATTGTACGACTCGTATGGCACTTGTTTATCACCCAACAAGAAGGAGTCGAGTGCCGTAGCGATCGACTTAGGTGTAAAGTCGATGCCGAGGTCTATGCCTTGCTGCTTGAGCAACTGAGCATGACGAATGTCAGAAGAGGTGAAGACGAAGCCTGAACCTGGATCGTTAATTGTGTAGAGTCCCACTTCACGTGCACCACTAACCCAATCTACTTGATAATCGTTCCAACAAGTGTTTTCGCTCTGTGTATTGTCAGTAGCATTGAGATTATCTAACTTTTGAAGCGTATAACCCGTATAATCAACGTCGACATTCCAAGCAAAGCCCCAGATGTTGCCTTGTGGTTGTCCCGAAACGACACTCAGACCTTCTGTTCCCTCTTTTTCTATTGCAAAGCTAGTAGATACGTACTGTCCGTCTTTGGTGAAGACTTGCACACCATTGCCGCTTTGTACAAAATAGAATTGAGTCTTATTGCTGGCATCAGTCTCTTCTGTTAAGCAAGTCGTGTTGTTTTTAAAACTTGTACCCACACCGACATAATGCTTTGAACGCAGATTGATGATAGAATAAAGCACTGGATCGCTGATATTAGTGGTATATACCACAGGCTGTGAGAGGTGGGTCAACTCCCAATATTCGTTATTTGAGTTGGTACCATAGCTGCCACTGGTGTAGTTGGGGGTTACATCGCCACCACCTGCTCCACCAGTTTCACCAGCCAACACGTCGTTACCCTTTTCATCATAGATTTTAAAGAGTTCGTTATTGCCTGTACCATCACTATTATAAGTACCCAACAAGTAAGAACCATCGGTACGAAGGTTGAATACGTTGCCTGAGTAATTACTTTCAATAGAAGCATAGTTGCTACTATTGACTTTAATATTCCATAGCGTTTGGTAAGATGAGGTCGTAGTGAGCGTAAGACCTTTCGTCCTTCCATTAACGCGATTGGAAGTATTGGCCATGCGTTGTCCACTCTCTGCATTGATAAACTCGTAGCTGCTACCATTCGCACGAATGTACCACCAACTATCATCTGAATAGGTGGAAGTAGTAAGATAATACAACTCTGGCATAGAGTTGTGTTTAGCACCCAAGACTACCGAACCATAAGTATTGCTACCATTATTGTAGTACTTACAACTAAGGCGATATTTAGTTGTAGGATTAAAGGTGACATCTGCCCACGTCGCGCCATAGGCCACGAGGCAGAGTAACAGGAGTAAAACTCTTTTCATGTATAGAGGTTTGTTAGATGTTTTTCTGATTGAATGTCAAACGATAAGTTTAGCGCGGTAAAATTACGAATAAATAAAATACCATATAAACAATAGTCCATTAAATTTTCAAGAATAGCCAAGTAGATAGGGTGTCCAGTTCTATGTTCCACTTTTTGATATTACAATATGAAGTCGTCTAAACTTTTATAAAGTTCTGATGTTTCGAATTTAGCAAGGACGGGCTGAAAGCCCAATGGTGCACATAGCCCAGGGCAAGCGAAGCGACACCCTGGGTATCGCGTGTTGGAGCAGTCGCGCCCTGTAAGGGCAAAAGCTTTAAGACATGGCGCAAGTATTGAACAAAATATACATACGGTGTTCCACTTTAAAACCGCTAAATCAGCTATCAAGCAAGAATAACAATATAAAGGGTTAATGCTTTTGCCCTTTCAGGGCGCGTCAATATTATTTGTTGTGGGATCACCCAGGGTGTCGCTTCGCTTGCCCTGGGCTATGTGCTCCATTGGGCTTTCAGCC
>OBRR01000399.1_pt1 | contig 10735 bp, 10 predicted proteins | sample 1494901 | NCBI WGS metagenome assembly OBRR01 (sample SAMEA3360689, study PRJEB22359) | human gut metagenome | biome: ENVO:urban biome; feature: ENVO:human-associated habitat; material: ENVO:feces | place: Bangladesh | collected 2011
ATTACGTATGAAGGATCAAGTCAAGATTCTAGCCATGTTTCTCCTGTTGCTGCCCATTTCCCAACTGGCGATGGCCAATTGCGGAACAACCGATTATAGCGGAAACACCGGCAGGCTTTACGATATGGTGACTTATGTACTCACCATGTGCTCCTACGTCGCTCAGCTTACGTATGTCATAGCCACGCTTTTGAGCTTCTACTGCGCTATCAACATCTACATCAAGCTGCAAACTGGTGAGGATGGATTTGCCAAGAGCGTTCTGATACTCATCGGAAGCTTGATATTCCTGGCTTCGGCAACATTTGTATTCCCTGCGTTTTTCGGTTTCCAATATGGGGTGACAGACCATTTATGGTAGGAAAGTTTATAAAAATATATATTCGTTTAATTTTTCTAAGACAAACAATGAACAAAGTAATCAGTAATTTGGCATGCGGCGCAAAAAAGTGCGCCGCTGCCACAGTCAAGAAAGCCAAGGCTTTCGTAGTGAACCCTCGCATGGGTATGCTTTCAATGATGCTCCTTTTTGTGAGCGTGTCAACTTTTGCTCAGGATGTGGATGCTGGTCTCGCTGCTATCGAAACCTCCACAGAGAGTTTGAAACGATATGTACCTGTTGTTACCAACTTGTGCTATGCCATTGCTGGTATCGTGGCCATGATTGGTGCTATCAGTGTATACGTGAAGATGAACAACGAGGAGCAGGATGTCAAGAAGAGCATCATGATGATTGTGGGTGCATGTATTTTCCTTATCGCGGCAGCGCAGTGCCTGCCATTGTTCTTTGGACTCTAATCTTTTGATATGAGTAACATAGACCAGGAAAGATTCCAGGATTATCCGGTTTTCAAGGGGCTTCAAAAACCCCTTGAATTCATGGGTTTGAAGGGGAGATACATCTATTGGGGCGCAGGTGCTGTCGGAGGTGGGCTTTTGAGCTTCCTCGTTGGCTATATCATTTTCGGTTTCTTTGTGGGACTCATTCTGCTTACTGTCTTCTTAGGCGTGGGAGGAGGAATGATTTTCATGAAGCAGCATAAGGGGCTTCATAGTAAGAAAACACCCAAGGGCATCTTTATCTATGCCCGTTCAAAAAGCTATTAGGTATAACAACACAATAAACAGAATAAATTAAAATGGTAGCAATCGCAGTGGTAACACTCTTTATCGCCATACTGGCTGGTATGGGCATATCTGTCTTTGCCTTTGGCACGGGAGGTAAAAGGTCCAAGGTCTTTGAGGACATTTATTTCAGTGTGGAAGATGTAAATGGTATGGGAATTATCTATACCAAAGGTGGTGACTATTCTGCAATCCTCAAAATCAAGAACCCCATCAGAAAGTATTCTGCTTCCAAGGCCAGCTATTATGAATTCACGGATCTTTTCACTTCTCTGCTGCAATTGTTGGGAGAAGGGTATGCCTTGCATAAACAGGATGTCTTCGTACGAAAGCAGTTTGATATGAACAAAATTGCATCTCATGAGGATAAAACTGCTGCCAAACGTTTCCTGTCCGATTCCTACTTCAGCTTTTTCAATGGCCGTCACTATGTGGCACATGAAACCTACCTCATGATTACCCAGAAAGGCAAGAGTGGAACACTACATAGTTATGACACAGGCAAATGGAAGGATTTTCTTGTGAAGCTCCAAAAGATTTATGATCGTTTGAAAGGTTGTGAGGTGGAATGCTCGTTCCTTAAAGCCGAGGAATGCAAGATCTACGCAGACCGTTTCTTTGCCATGGATTTCAAGAATTCACAAGTATCCATGAGCAACTTCAGAGTTACCGGCGAGGAGATAGGCATGGGAAACAACCATGTTAAAGTCTACAGTCTCTTGGATGTGGATCAGGTTGGCCTGCCTGGAATGATTCGTCCCTATTCCGAGAATCAGGTGGGTAACAGTGTTCTCTCTGAGGACTTGCTCTCAGCATTGGATTCTCTTCAGGATGTAGATACCTTGGTTTATAATCAGGTTATCTTCCTGCCTAATCAAAAGAAGGAAACCATGAAGCTTGACAAGAAAAAGAACCGCCATGCTTCTATTCCCAATCCCAACAACCAGATTGCCGTTGAGGACATAGAAAAGGTTCAATCTGAAATCGCCCGAAACGGCAAGATGCTTGTTTATGCCCATTATAACATGGTGGTCAAGATAGCAGGAGACAAAGACTTCCAGAAGATTACAAATTCTCTGGAGAATATGTTCTCTAGGCACAGTATCCATATATCCAAGAGAGCCTATAACCAGTTGGAACTCTTCGTTGCCAGTTTCCCAGGTAACTGTTTCAAGCTCAATGAGGACTATGATAGATTCCTCACACTTTCGGAGCCGGCACTTTGCCTGATGTATAAGGAACATCAGCAACAGGGCGACAATTCGCCTCTGAAGTGCTATTATACAGACCGACAGGGGCTGCCACTTCCCATTGACATCACAGGAAAGGAAGGTAAGGTGAAATATACCAACAACTCCAATTTCTTTGTATTGGGTTCATCTGGAAGCGGCAAGAGCTTTTTCATGAACTCCGTGATGCGACAGTATTATGAACAGGATACGGATGTGGTCATCGTGGATACGGGTGACAGCTATGAGGGTATCTGCAACTATTTTGAGGGAACCTACATTTCCTACAGTAAGGAAAAGCCCATCTCAATGAATCCCTTCAAGATATCAGAGCTGGAGTATGAGGAGAATTTTGGCGAGAAGAAGAACTTCCTGAAAAGTCTTGTCTTTCAGCTTTTCAAGGGAACTGACTATCCTTCCAAAATTGAAGATACGGTCATCAACCAAACTATCACGGAATATTATGAAGCCTTCTTTCATCCCTTTGAAGGCTACAGTTCTGATGAACGAAAGCAGCTGAAGGAAATATTATTGCTCGAAGACAAGAAAAATGGCAAGTATGACCAATATGAAAAAGAGTTGGAGGACAGGTATGAGAGTTTTGTGAAGGAAAAGGAGTCTTCTTCCCGTAATGTGCGTCTTGTGGAAAAGCTTCAAGCCGTAATTGATGATACGGCCGCTACGGATGGAGAAAAAACAGCTGCACTTCATCAGCTTCAACGTCTCACTCCGGAACTGATTGAGAAAAACTATCTCCAGCGTCTTGAGCGTAGGATAGACAGAATGGAGCGTCAGAGAAAGAATCTCAAAGTTCAGGAACTTTCGTTCAACACCTATTACGAATTCGCTCTTGAAAGAATCCCTCAGTTGATTGTCCAGCAGAACATTGAGTTTGCAATCCATGATTTTGCGGCTATTCTGAAGCCTTTCTATAGAGGTGGTGAGCAGGCGCACATCCTTAACAATGACTTGGATGCTTCCCTGTTTGACGAGAAGTTCATCGTCTTTGAGATAGACAAGGTGAAGGATGACCCTATCCTTTTTCCGCTCATTGTTCTCATCATCATGGATGTCTTCACTCAGAAAATGAGAATCAAGAAAGGCAGAAAATGCCTGGTCATAGAAGAGGCTTGGAAAGCTATCGCCACACCGGTGATGGCCAACTACATCAAGTATCTCTATAAGACTGCCCGCAAACATTGGGCAATGGTGGGTGTGGTCACCCAGGAAATACAGGATATCACCTCTTCTCCCATCGTCAAGGAAGCCATTGTCAACAACTCAGATGTCTTCATGCTGCTGGACCAGAGCAAATTCAAGGATAAATTCTCGGAAATAAAGACCACTCTGGCTCTTACAGAGAATGACTGCCAGAAGATTTTCACAATCAATGGCCTCGATAACAAGGAAGGAAGATCACCTTTCAAGGAGGTCTTCATCAAGAGAGGCCTGGTGGGTGATGTCTTTGGAGTGGAGGAACCTCCTGAGTGCTATATGGCCTACACAACGGAGAAGCAGGAGAAAGAAGCACTGAAGTTCTATAAAAAACGCCTGGGATCCGACTATAGGACCGCCATTGAGACCTTTGTGAGTGATTGGCATTTGAGTGGTATCCAAAAATCCCTGGAATTCTCCCAGAAGGTTCTCAAGGAAAGAAAAGTATTCAATTATAAACAATCATCATAATAGCACCATGCAAAGAATCTTAGCATCGATTATCTTCTCCTTTCTCATGTGTTCTTCTCTTTGGGCACTGAGCTGGAGCAGTGTGAACATAGATAAAGTGACGGCTGCGGCTATGTCTGCAGCCTACGAGACGCAAGCTTTGGAGGAAGGGAACACGGCCAGTAACATCAACAGGATTCTTGACCATTATCATTCTGCCGGTTTGGCATCAGCCGGTATCTTTCAGAGCATGAAGAAACTGAGGGATGCTAGGCGTAACCCGGGACTTTTTGCTTCTGAGGAGAATTACTATTATCAACGGATCTTCCGCCTGGTGAAGGATGGTATCATGCCGAAGTTCATTACTGTATCAGGAAAGATGTTAAAGCAGCCGGATAATGCCATCCATTGGGGTCCCTACTTATTAAAGACCACTACGAATGTGGAGAATCTTTGCAAGCAATTTGAGGTGGTGGTCACTAATGGAAGGCGCTCCTTCAAGGACATCAGGTTCTTGGTTCTCAATGAGGACCTTCAGAAAATATTCGATTTGACGCAGCTCGGAGAAGTGGACTGGAAGTCGCTTCTGGGTAAGTTGGGAGAATTTGGTACAGGTATCACCCAAGAGGAAATAGCTGAGGATTGCAAGAACCTGGGAAGCATCATCGCGCAGGCAGGAAAAGCTGCTTATGACAGCAACCTGGAAAGTGCCAGCAAGATAGGTAGAATATTCAAGGCTAAGCCAAAGGAGATAGCCAATTTGTATGAGTCCTTCAAAGATCATTATGAATCCTTTAAGGATGCCAGCAATATCAAGGAATTGCTGTTTGCCGTGGTGGGGGAAGGAAATGAAGATGCAGTGGATAAGCTCTTTCAGACAAGTGACTATAACCTTACTGGTTATATCTCTTCCTACATCAAGGAGCTACAGGGAGAATACTATACCCAGAGATGGTATATCTTTAAGCATGATTCAGGGACGGAAGTTAAATGTGAATATGATCCTTCTGGCTATGAGGGATATGGTGATGTCAGATGGAAAGAAGCATGGCACGTTCATGCCAGTGGCAAGAAACGTGAATCCTATGCCAAGATTCCATGTTATAAACCCCTTTCACCCAACGAGGATAATGAGTTGAAAGATAAGCTTTTCCAACTCACAGAGTGGAATGCTGAAAAATGTCAGGAATATAACCAAACTCATCCGGGGCATCAGTGTACGATTCTCTATACGAGGAAGCATGAGGATAGAAAACGACATTATGAAGGGGGACTTCTCTCACATTCCTATGACGAACGTTACTGTTTTAACTCCTACAAGGTCAAGTTGACAGACACTTGGGATATCAGGGAGGTGATTTATGAGGAAACCTTTGACTCACAGACAATGGACAAAACCACTTTCATCCAAAAGATGAAGGCCCGTCTCAATGGTTTGATTGATGAGAATGAGAAATTCCTTGCTGATCATCCTACCATATCGATAGAGATGGGTAGTGATAATCCAAGATATTATACCATGGCTGACGAGAAGAAAATGGAAGGCTGCAATTCTGTGAGTTTTATCGCCCAATGTGATGATGGAGCCACCCTTGGAGAAGGCTCGTTCAACTGGAAGGAAAATGGCAGCCAGGGAAATAAGCTGGAATGGCCGAAGTCCAAGGACTTTGCCATGTCCAATTCTCCAACGGCAGATGATGGATCCAAGGCATTGCTTCAAAAGCAAAAGGAATTCTCAGATGAGGTCAATGCCCTGAAATCAGAAATCAAGGGCAATGATACCAAGATGAAAAATCTGGTCAAGAGAATCAATCAGGCCAAAATGAACAGGAATTTGCCCCTTGCAAAAAAGCTTCAAGGCGAGTATGATACCCTGTCCGATGAAACGGCACTTCTCAAGGAACAACTCAAAGAAGCCGAGGGGAAACTCTCCCAAGCCACTCATGCGCTGGATGAATACTACAAGGATATGAGTGACAATTTGGATGGTCCCTATCGGATACCCAACAATATGGCCAGCCTGGCCTCCATGTATCAAATCCAATGGCTGGATGAGGGAGAATGGGTACAAGGGAGTGCCGCCTATGTCTTTGTAAGACATGGCTATTGTGCAGATGCCAAAACCAATGTCACATATACTGCTTCTTTGAAGATAAGTCGCAAGCCTACCTATGTGCTTGGTGTACGCATACACCGCGCAGTTCTTTCAGTGGATTTCAAACTAACTTCCAGCAGTAGTTCAGAGAATGTCATTGAAGTCATGAAACTCAATATGAACCAGACTGAGAAACTGAGGGCAGAGGAGGTCAACATGCGTCTCAAACAATGGCTGGAAGACCTTCCTAACTGTTCAGTTACAGTGAAATACCATTATGCTTCCAATCTGAATGATGAGGATGATGATGAAGACGGTATCCATCTTCTCTTTGCTGCAGACCGTTTGCAGGTAGCAAGATATGTGGAACAGGAACTGACCAAGATATTTGCCCAGTTGGTTCTTATCGAAAAAGTGATGACTCAGAGGGAATGCATCTTGGACTTTCTCAGAAGACAGATCTTTGATGTGGTCAGCAGAAGCGGAAGAAATGGTATCGCCGAATATGCCCTCAGACGTTGGGAGGGTGCAGGTTTGGAGGCAATGAAAAAATCTTCTCTTGCCCATAAGACAGAGCAGCAGGATAGCGGCAATTCTAATGATTAATAAAATTGTAGCGTATGAATAGATTCTTCTTGGAAAGCCTTTTCAAAAGGTATATATTGCTATTCTTGATGTGTGTTCTACCCTCTTGCATTTGGGCACAGGATGATCCTGTTTCCCTGGAGGCCATGATTTATAACCATAAGAAGGTGAGGAGCCTGCTGGAGGTGAGAGCCATCGCAGAGCTGGGAGTTTATGAGTATCATAAGCAAAGCAGCAAGAAAATCTCAGACCATCGCAAGGTGGCAGAGCAACTTGACAAATACAAGCGCTGCTTTGATATGGTGGATTTGGTGCTTCAGGGAACGGCAACGGCCTATCATGGTGTCAATACCTATACGAGTATCAAGAAAAATATCACCAGATATTGGAAACTCATTGATACCTATCATGACAGGATACTCTCCCATGGCGCAGTGTGGTCATCTGATACTCTGATTCTCAATACCACCAACAGAGCGGTGGAAGAAATAAGGGACGAGGTGGGTGAACTCTATAAGTCCTATGGGGAATTATCGCTCCTTGTAACAGGGGCAACGGAATGTACTACGGCCAACCTGATGATGATTCTAAAGCACATCAATGAAAGCATGGATCATATTGACAGCAGTATATACCATGCCTATTTGGATATACATACTTATATGACCATCCGACTTGGGTATTGGAAAAAGGAAATCTTCATGGCCAGAACCATCAAGGAAATCGTGAGGGATTCTTATACCAGATGGCTCAACTCTGGTAACCAGGCTCATAACTGTCTGCAGGAGAAGAAGTCATTTACCCATAGGCCTTTGGGAGGAGGTAGTCTCATTGGTGGAAGAAATGAACATGTACAACTAATGGAATAAAAGATGAAACGAAATCCTATGAGAATTCTCTTGGCAATGCTTTTGTGCTGGGTGAGCCTATGTGGTCTGGCACAGGAGGTAACTTATATCCATGAGAAGGATATCATGAATCAGTTCACAACCATGGAAACTGGTGCTGGTGTCCTCTCCCCTGCCTGGTATTATAATTCTCTGCATAAGAAATATCAGAGAGATGCCAATATAAGAAACAAGCTTGCCTATCGAACGGATGTCATGGCCCGTACATCCAAGGAAGTGAATGTAGCAGCGAAGGTGGACTCTGATTATGTAGAACGAGGCAAGGTGGAGGCGTTGAATATAGCTTCCCGTTCCTCTGCATCTGACTTGTCGTGGGTTCTGGAGAAGAAAAAGCTCGACTCCAAGATGCAGCTATTCAATAAGAACATCAACCATATCGTATCCTGTGGCGGTAGCTCCAGCGATTACCGGAATTGGCGCAACATTTATAACTGTTTTAATACAGCCATCAAGATTACACATGAGTCCTACCAGGATTTAGGTTTGAGGAAAAGAGAGTATCTGGCTATCTATCAAGACATCGTGAAAAGAAATGTGACATTGGTCAAACAACTCCTGTATTGGAACTCAATGAAAAAGGGAAAGAGATTTTCTGAAAATAACACCAGGGTTGAAAGAAATACTTCCAACACGGTCATTGCCTCGGATGCCTACAGAAGATGGCAGGCTGCCATGGCTGTGGATGGCTTTTCTGGTGCAAAACCCTGATAAAAGTAAGAAACAAAAAATAGAAAAAGAAATATAATGGCATTTACATCTTTATTTTTAGACACCTCCACAGGCAGTGTCACAAGTGGTATGGGAAGTTATATCACTGACCTCTCAAAAACCATCGGAGTGGACCTGTTTGAGGAAGACATAGACAATGTTGTGTTTAGAACCAACGAGTTTCTATGCAGTGCCGATTTTATCGGTTCGGATGGTCCTTTCTGGTACATCCTCCAGATGAGCATGGCACTTGGAACCTTGTTTTCCATCATTGTGGCCGGTTCCATGTCCTACAAGATGCTTGTCAAGGGCGAACCCATCGATGTGGTCAAGATCATGAAGGTACTGGGTATATCTCTGGTCATGTGCTTCTGGTATCCATCATCCACCAACAATAATGGAAGTATTTTGGATACACTGGCCTTCATTCCCAATTGTATCGGTTCCTATACCCATGACCTCTATGAGGCAGAGGCGGTTCAAGTGAGCGAGAAATATAATGAACTCATGCCCCTGATACAGAAGCGAGACTCCATGTATCACAAGATTGCCCCTACTCAGAAGGTTGCCAAGGAAATCATCCTGAGTGAAATCGTCCAGGATGCTTCCATGCAGGTAGAAGATATCGAGCAGAAGCAGGAAGGTGAGCAGCTGGCACAGGAAGCTGCAGACAGATCCATTTTTGCAGGCCTGATTATAGGCATGGACAAAATCGTTATGTTCCTGGCATTGGTCATCTATAGAATCGGATGGTGGAGCACCATATTCTGCCAGCAGATTCTCCTGGGTATGCTCACAATCTTTGGTCCTATCCAATGGGCTTTCTCAGTGCTGCCCAAGTGGGAAGGTGCATGGGCTAAGTGGATTACCCGTTACCTCACGGTGCATTTCTATGGAGCCATGCTTTACTTCGTGGGTTTTTACGTTCTTCTTCTCTTTGATATTGTTATCAGTGTACAGGTGGAGAACCTCACTGTTATTACGGGAGGAAAAGGAGAAATTACAGGATATATCCAAAATGCCTTCATGACATGCGGTTACCTGCTGGTGGCTTCCATTGTGTCGCTGAAGTGCCTGAATTTGGTGCCGGACCTGGCAGCATGGATGATTCCTGAGGGTGATACGGCTTTCAGTACCAGAAACTTCGGTGAAGGTGTGGCAGCTTCTGCCAAGCAAAGTGCCATGAGTCTGATGCCGAAATAGTCTTAACAACACTATCAAATAACAAGAATATGGCAGTTTTACAGAATTTGGAAAACAAGATCAAAATGGTGATGATCATCAGCAGCCTCTTTTTGGTGGGCTGCGTGGTTATCAGCCTGGGCAGCATCTTCATAGCCAGAGGCATGGTGAGTGATGCCCATAAAAAGGTATATGTACTGGATGGTAACATCCCTATACTCGTGAAGCAGACCACGATGGAAGAAACCTTTGATGTGGAAGCCAAAAGTGACATAGAGAAGTTTCACCATTTCTTCTTCACGCTGGCTCCGGATGACAAGTATATCCGTTATACCATGGAAAAGGCCATGTATCTCATTGATGAGACCGGTCTGGCTCAGTATAACGCATTGAAGGAAAAGGGATTCTATAATAATCTGATTGGAACCTCCACTATCTGCAGTATCTTCTGTGACAGTATCAGGCTGAATAAGGATTCGCTGACCTTTACCTATTATGGTAGGCAGAGAATAGAGAGAAGAACCAATATCCTCATGCGCCAGATTGTGACAGCAGGTAACCTGAAGAAAGTACCAAGGACGGAAAACAATCCGCATGGTATCCTGATTACCAATTGGCGTACCCTTCTGAATAAGGACCTGGAGGAGAAAAAGAAGTCAGAGTATTAACACTATACATTATTAAATATGAGTTTGAAGAAAATGATCATAGGTGAGGAAATGCCAAGCAAGGATGATCCCAAGTATAAGGAACGTTACCTCAGAGAAAAAGAGGCAGGAATGAAGTTTGCAGAGAAGTCGGGCATCAATTTCCTGGTTGCCAGGATTCAGGCTTTTGCCAACAATCATCGAATTGCCTTCATCGGCCTGGTCTTTACCATTGTGATAGGTTGCCTAGGCATCAATGTGGTGAATATGATTAGATCATATAAGAAACACGGTTCTACCAGAACTACCGCAGTAGAGAAGGTGGATTCGGCCCTTCAGAAACGTCAACAAATTAAATAACGCCCATAAGATGAAGACATATAAGATTAATTTCAATAAGCCCAAGTATTACATGCCTCTGGTATTCTATCTGATAACCTTGTTTCTTGGTTACATCGCCATTGATACCTCTAATATCGAGCTGGGTGAAGCAGGAAACGGTAATCTCAAAACTACAGATTATCTGTCCAGTGCCCTGCCGGATGCCAAGACGGATAGCCTCTTGGGAAGCAAGATGGATAATACGGAAAG
>OBRR01000401.1_pt1 | contig 10729 bp, 8 predicted proteins | sample 1494901 | NCBI WGS metagenome assembly OBRR01 (sample SAMEA3360689, study PRJEB22359) | human gut metagenome | biome: ENVO:urban biome; feature: ENVO:human-associated habitat; material: ENVO:feces | place: Bangladesh | collected 2011
GACTTGTGAGAGGACGCTTATACATGCCCGGTCAACGCTATGAATTGCACCACAGAATCTGCAATTTACGTTATGGAACTCACGGTTATGGGTGGAGTGCCTATAAAGGAGGTGGCGACTAAATGCAGTCATTCTCAATGCCTTGCGATTCGCCAATGATAAAGGGCACACCTCCCGGAGTTTAAGCTTTGATTACTGCCGCTTGTAACCTGGATTGACGGATTTTCACAACTGGGATATTGCATGCTGCACAGTCTCGGACAAATAAAAAATAGAACTGATTTGTTTTCAGGATTTTGGGAGCGGCCGGTCCTTAGAAAGCAGACATTGCGATTTCAAAAGCCAATGTAATTGGATTTTGAAATCACGATGGATGCTTTCTTAGTACCGCTGCCAGCGACAACAAGCGGAAGCGCTCCTGAAAACAAACAGTTCTATTTTTTATATTTCTATACACTTTGTTGGCATGCAATACGACATAACATTAGGAAATCCGTAACACCACCTATAAGCGGCAGTTCACAAGTTAAACTCCGGTTTATTTACCAAGTTCAGCCTTTAAAGCTGCTGTCAATGCCGGAACGATCTTATTTAAGTCTCCAACAAGACCATAATCAGCTACATCGAAGATCGGTGCATCTTCATCTTTGTTGATTGCAATGATAAGATCAGAATCTTCCATACCTGCTACGTGCTGGATTGCTCCGGAAATACCGATTGCAAAGTAAATCTGTGGACGAACTGTTTTACCTGTCTGTCCAACCTGAAGATCTACTGGTAACCAGCCATTCTCTACAACGGCACGAGAGCAGCTTACAGTACCGCCAAGAACTTCTGCTAAGTCCTCTAACAGTTTGAAGTTCTCTTTAGAACCTACTCCACGTCCACCAGATACTAAAATCTTAGCTTCCATGATGTTTGCTGTAGATTTTACAGCTTTTACAACATTGAGGATTTCAACATATCTGTTGTCAGGTGTGAATCCTGGATTGAATTCAACAACGTTTGCTTTTGCACCAGCGATTGGAGCAATCTTCTGCATAACACCTGGACGAACGGTTGCCATCTGTGGGCGGTTATCCGGGCAAGCGATTGTAGCGATTGTGTTACCACCAAATGCTGGACGAGTCATTAACAACTGATTGTGTTTCTGCTCAGATTCTTTTCCTGGAGCAGCAACCAATGGGAAATCTCCGATTTCAAGAGAAGTACAGTCTGCTGTAAGACCTGTTTTAACTCTTGCTGATACAGTAGGACCAAGATCACGTCCGATAGCTGTTGCACCAACTAACATGATCTCTGGTTTGTACTCATTGATTACAGATGCCAGTGCATGTGCATATGGCTCTGTTCTGTATTCTTTTAATTCAGGATCGTCTACAACGATAACACGGTCTGCACCATACTCTGCTAACTGATCTGCTAATCCTTTGACGCCAGAGCCGATCAATACTGCTGTAACTTCTGTATTTAAGTCTTTTGCTAAATCTTTACCTTTGCCAAGCAATTCAAATGCAACGCCATCTAATACGTTATCTACCTGCTGTGCAAAGACAAATACTCCCTTATATTCTTCTAATGACATCTTATTCACCACTTTTCCTTATTTTTTTAGATAATGTGTTTCTCTTTGAATTTACCGATCAAGTATGCTACGGATTCTGCCGGATCAAGATTTACTTTCTCACCAGCTCCTTTTGCTACTTTATCAGATGCTTTTGCGATCTTTGTTGGTGATCCTTTTAATCCAAGGTCAGAATCATCAACATCCTTTAAGTCTGCTCTTCCCCAAACAGTCACTTCTTTGTCACACGCATCAAAGATTCCACCCGGAGTCATGTAACGTGGCTCGTTCAGCTCAGAAAGTGCTGTGATCAGACATGGCATTTTTGCTTTTAATTCATGATATCTGTCTTCATACTGTCTCTTAACGATAACAGAATCTCCATCAACTTTAATGTCTGCTGCGTAAGAGATAACTGGTAAACCAAGATGTTCAGCGATCTGTGGTCCTACCTGTGCGGTATCTCCATCGATAGCCTGACGTCCTGTGATGATAAGATCATAATCTAAGTTACGAAGAGCACCAGCGATCGTAGTAGATGTTGCCCATGTATCTGCTCCACCTAATACTCTGTCTGTTACAAGGATTGCATCATCTGCTCCCATTGCCATTGCTTCACGAAGAACTGCATCAGCCTTTGGAAGTCCCATGGTAAGAACTGTAACTTTTGCTCCTGTCTCATCTTTGATTCTTAATGCTGCTTCAAGACCTGCTTTGTCATCTGGGTTCATGATAGCAAGCATTGCTGCTCTATCAAGTGTTCCATCTGGATTGAATTTTACTCCACCCTTTGTATCAGGAACCTGTTTAATACATACTACGATATTCATGTATTTTCCACTCCTTATGTTATATTGTTAGATAATTACTTAAGTAAAGCACCTGAAATTACCATTCTCTGTACTTCGCTTGTTCCCTCATAGATCTCTGTGATCTTAGCATCACGCATCATACGCTCTACATCGTACTCTCTGATGTATCCATATCCACCGAATAACTGAACAACTTCTGTTGTAACAGCCATTGCTGTCTCTGCTGCGAATAATTTTGCTTTTGCAGCTTCTACAGAGTAAACTTTCTGGTTTGCTTTTGCCATTGCTGCTTTATAAACTAACATCTGAGCGGCTTCAATTCTTGTTGCCATATCAGCTAACTTGAACTGTGTATTCTGCTGCTGTGCGATAGAACGACCAAACTGTTTTCTTTCTTTTGTATAAGCGATTGCGCGATCTAATGCACCTTCTGCGATACCAAGTGCCTGGGAAGCGATACCAATACGTCCACCATCTAATGTATGCATAGCGATTGGGAATCCTTTTCCTTCAGGTCCAAGTAATGCATCCTTTGGAATTCTGCAGTCTTCAAAAATTAATTCATAGGTAGAAGATCCACGGATACCCATCTTCTTCTCTTTTGTTCCGAAAGAGAATCCTGGAGCACCTTTCTCTACGATAAATGCGGAGAAGTTCTTTTTCTTTCTTCCTCTCTTATCCTCTGTAATGCTTGTGATAGCGATTACAATATAAACATCTGCAACTTTACCATTGGTAATGAAGCATTTTGATCCGTTTAATACCCATTCGTCACCGTCTAAAACAGCTTTTGTCTGAGCGCCCTGGGCATCTGTACCAGCACCCGGTTCTGTCAATGCGAAAGCACCAAGTTTCTCACCTGTAGCAAGTGGTCTGACATATTTCTGTTTCTGTTCTTCTGTACCGTAAGTCATAATTGGATCAATGCAGAGAGAAGTATGTGCGGAAACAACAACACCTGTTGTAGCGCAGACTTTTGATAACTCTTCTACACACATAACATATGTTAATGGATCACATCCCTGTCCGCCGTACTCCTTTGGTACCGGAATTCCCATGAATCCATATTTTGCCATTTTCTTAACTGTCTCTGCCGGGAACTGTTCTGTCTCATCAGTTTCCTGTGCAAGAGGTTTTACTTCGTTTTCAGCGAATTCTCTGAACAGAGAACGCGCCATTTCATGTTTCTTGTCTAAAGTGAAATCCATGATTTCAAATCCTCCTAAACCTTAATATCTGTTAATTACTGAGCGTCAACTGGTGTTTTTGTGCGGTCAGCATTGTATACATAGAATCCTTTTCCGCTCTTAGCACCAAGGTTACCACCACGAACCATTTTGCGGATCAATGGGCATGCACGGTATTTGCTATCGCCAGTCTCTTTGTAAAGAACATCCATAATAGCAAGGCAGATATCAAGACCGATGAAATCTCCTAACTCTAATGGTCCCATTGGATGGTTTGCGCCAAGTTTCATAGCTGCATCAATACCTGCGATATCAGATACACCTTCCATTTTGATGAATGCTGCTTCGTTGATCATTGGAATTAAAATACGGTTTACAACGAATCCTGCTGCTTCATTTACCTGTACAGGTGTTTTTCCGATCTCAACAGAGATTTTCTTAATAGCTTCAACAGTCTCATCCGGTGTATTTACACCAGCGATAACTTCGATTAATTTCATACGGTCTGCAGGGTTGAAGAAATGCATACCAACCATTGGACGTGTAAGACCATTTCCGATCTCTGTGATGGAAAGGCTTGATGTATTTGAAGCAAAGATACACTCTGGTTTTGCGATCTTATCTAATTCCTGGAATGTTGTTTTCTTTACTCCCATATCTTCGAATGCTGCTTCTACGATCAGATCGCAGTCTGCGCAAAGGTCTTCTTTTAATCCTGGAGTGATTTTAGCAAGGATAGCATCAACAGCTTCCTGTGTCATTTTTCCTTTTTCTACAAGTCTTGCATAACCTTTCTGGATTTTGGCTTTTCCGCCGTCAGCCCATTCCTGCTTAATATCGCAGAGAGCTACCTCATATCCTTCTACCTGAGCAAATGCTTTTGCAATACCCTGTCCCATGGTTCCTGCACCAATAACACCAACTTTCATGTTAGTACCTCCTGAATTCATTCTGAATTTTTAATATGTAATGGAAACGCCCGGAAAAGCAGTTACCCGCTTTCCGGACAGTTTTGTCTGATTAATTATCTCTCAACGATTGTAGAGCATCCCATTCCGCCACCGATACATAATGTAGCAAGACCTCTGTGGGAATCTCTCTTCTGCATCTCATGCAATAATGTTACAAGGATACGGCATCCGGAAGCTCCTACTGGATGTCCAAGTGCGATCGCACCACCGTTAACGTTAACTTTGGACATATCGAAATGTAAATCTCTTGCAACTGCGATAGACTGAGCTGCGAAAGCTTCGTTTGCTTCGATCAGATCCATATCATCAATTGTAAGTCCTGTCTTAGCTAATACTTTCTTAGTGGAAGCAACAGGTCCAACACCCATGATTTCTGGTTCAACACCGCCAAGTGCTCCGGCTACCCATGTAGCCATTGGTGTAACACCAAGTTCTTTTGCTTTCTCTTCGCTCATAACAACGATTGCTGCTGCACCATCATTAATACCGGAAGCGTTACCTGCTGTAACAAGTCCACCCTCTTTACCAGAGCAGCATTTTAATTTTGCTAAAGACTCTGCTGTTGTACCTGCACGAGGTCCTTCATCTGTCACGAAATCTACGATCTCTTTTTTCACTTTAACCGGAACCGGAACGATCTCATCTGCAAATTTGCCCTCAGCGATCGCTTTTTCACATTTCTGCTGGCTGTTTGCTGAGAACTCGTCTAATTCTTCTCTTGTGATTCCATATTTATCACATACGTTCTCTGCTGTGATCATCATATGATAATGATTGAATGCATCTGTCAATGCATCGTTAACCATTGTATCGATGATCGTTGCATTGTTCATACGATATCCGAAACGAGCTTTTGTCATAGCATATGGTGCCATTGACATATTTTCCATACCACCTGCAACAACGATATCAGCTTCTCCTGCCATGATCATGGTAGCTGCGTCATTGACACATTTCAAACCAGAACCACATACAACGTTGATCGTGATTGCTGGAACTTCGATTGGGAGTCCTGCTTTGATAGAAGCCTGACGTGCAACGTTCTGTCCCTGAGCTGCCTGGATTACACAACCCATTTTAACTTCGTCAACCATCTCTGGTTTAACACCTGCTCTTCTTAATGCCTCTTTGATAACGATTGCACCTAAGTCTGCTGCTGGAGTATTGCTTAATGCTCCACCCATTTTACCAATTGCTGTACGGCATGCGCCTGCTAAAACTACTTTTCTTGCCATTTTGAATTCTCCCTTCGGTTTTGTGGTACAAAACACCGCTCTTAATATGCAGTATATTTTGTTTCCTTCATAATAAATCTGCCGAAAAACGTTGTTATTTTTTTAACAATCTTTTAGTAAAAAAAATAAATTTAAAATCTTTTCTTTTAAATTTAAATTTTCTTGTTCCTGATTTTCTACGTTTTTATGTATTCGGCTTTTTTATTGGCTTTTCAGTACTTTCTCATGCTATCATATTTTATTTTCAAATGCAATAGCTTTCTTTTTTTTTCACACTTTTTTCAGTATTTAAATTTGGTTTTTAACCATTTCACATACGGTTTTTCGTTAAAAAATTATCATGCACATCTACTCAATTCCACAAAAAAGAGACGTTTTTTGTATATTTCTCACAAAAACGTCTCTTTTTCCATTTGGTTTCAAAAATGATTTTTATGTAATTTGCGCATTGACAGCCGTATTAGTAGAATATGTGGTGTCCGATGATCGTTCCTTCCAATCCGTCGATCACAGTTCTGAAATAGAGACAGCTGTTTGTGATGTTCCCGTTAAGCACCTCCTGTGCCGCCTGCATACAGGTATTATTGACTCCCTGCTCGAGGCGGAGCGCATATCGTCCACTGGCTACCGGAGAAAACTGTCCGCTCTGATAAATCACACCGGATACGGTATTCGGGAAATAAGAGCTTCGCACACGGTTCATGACAACACTTCCGACTGCAAGCTTTCCCTCATATGGTTCACCGTCTGCCTCACACTGGATGATCGCTCCTAACAGGTAAAGATCACTGTCACTTGGGACATAAGAAAATTCGCCGTTGTTTTCAGCCTCCTGACGCTTGATCTCTGCCATTCTCGCAGCGTCTTCTTTTGCTTTCTGGATCTCTAACTGTTTTTCCAGTTCTTCCATCCGTGCGATCTGACTGTTGATATCATTGACTTTTCCCTGCGCGCTGCTCAATTCAGAGTTGGTCTGGCTGATATTCGCCTGAGTTGAACTGATAAGGCTGTTTACAGAATTCTGTTTCACCTTCATGTCATCCTGCATGGCAAGCAGTTCCTGCTGCTCACTCTCGAGATCTTTCTTCTGTTCTTCAAGAGAAGCTTCCTCTGCTGCAATCTGTTCCTGCACCTGGATAAATTCCTCTAATTTCTGTCTGTCATACGAATTGATCTCCGAAATATACTCCGTCCGGTTCAGGAAATCAGAAAAGGATGATGCCGATAACAGCATCTCAAGCATCGGTGTATTTCCATTTTCATACATATAGCGGATACGTATCTTCATATCCTCATACTGGCTGGCTGACTGCTGCTTTGCAGTTTCCAGATTATCCTGCGTCTGCTCGATCTCATCCTCGAGATCTGACAGTTCTTTTTTCTTATCATTGATCTGTGACTCAAGGGCATTCATGGACGAAACAATGTTGGTCATCTGTCCATTTAAATTGTTCAGGTCGCTCTCTAGCTCGCCTTTTTTTCCATTGATATCATCGACCGCATCCTGTGCATCTTTCTGCTGGTTTTTCAGATTGTTGATCTGATTTTTTGCATTGTCAATATCTTCCTGCGTGACATCTGCATAAGCTGTTGTCACGGTAAGACAGCACACTAATGCTGCCGCTGCAAATATTCTTTTTAAGGGGATTTTTTTCATAGGTACCTCATTCTGTTGAAATATTCCTGTATCTGCTCTTAAAAAATTTCTTTCAAGAACCATGATAGCAGATTGTATTTAACCTTTCAATATGCTATATTTGGTATGTATCAGCTTGTTTTTATTTTATCATATTTGCATCAGGAAAGGTATGGGGGTATATGCAGTTTGTAAGATCACAGGATTTAAAGCCGGGAATGCGGCTGGCAAAACCCATTTACAATAAAATGGGGGTTTTATTATATGAGCGCAACACAAAATTAACACTTCAGAGTATAAACAGTATTGATAATTTCGGTCTGATCGGCATATTTATTCTGGAACCGGCGGAGCCTGTTCCTCCTCTTTCCAAAGAAGACCTTGAATTTGAGCAGTTCCAGACTATCTATATGTTCAAATTGAAAGACTGCATGGATAAGCTTCTCGCACAGAAAAATATTCCGGCAATCACGGAACTCGCACAGAATATATACACACATTATGGTGCATTAGACCACAAACTTAATTTCACACAGAACCTCAGAAGTTCTGCTGATTTTGTATACAAGCATTCGATCAGTGTTGCGATCCTCTCTGCGATGATCGCAAATGAGATGCATATTGAGCCGGAAGACTCCCAGTCGCTGATCGCAGCTTCCTTATTATATGATTTTGGTTATCTCTCCGTTCCAAAGAGTATTTTAGATAAGAATGAAGATCTCTCTGCTTCCGACCGGGATCTCATCCAGTTAAAATCAGAACATGGGTATGAGATCATCCGTCCGCATTTTGCAGAACTCGGCTTAAATGACACAAGTCTTGAGATCATCCAGAACATTATATTTGAAGATCATGCAACGATCAGCCCAAGACTTCCAAAACCACCGGTTCAGCTTCTGATCGATATATTGAAGGCTGCGGACAAATTTGACCGCCTGACTGCCATGAACATTAACCATGCACCAATGTCAGAGCTGGCTGCCATGACATTTTTTTACAGCCACATCTCAGAATATAACCGTTCTGTGATTGCCGCTCTGGCGGACAGCATCCAGATTCTTCCTACAGGTGCATGTCTCGATTTTGCAAACGGAGAAAAAGGTCTGGTGCTTGCTGACAATCCGGCTGATTTTCTGCATCCTATGATCCTGAATTTCAAGGATAACCAGATTTATGATCTGAGCAATCCGGAAACCTCGGATCAGTTACAGATTGTAGATATTATGAAGACAATGGACAACCGTATCGCCATCGACAGCGATACGCTTAAGCAGTTTGTTGCAGATCCATATATTAAGGCGACCGCTGACCGCTTCCGTGCGCAAAAAGAAAAAATAAACCAGCGCAGGAATGCAGCATCTGCCGTTCTGCCCACAAAACAGCCAGTTATGGACAAACCTGTCCCGCCTGCGTCACCAGTTTCAGCCGTATCCATTGCTGCCAGAAATGAGGTGACACCTCCTGTAAAGAAACAGCGTCCGGCAAAGCGAAAAAAATTAATTTAATCTGCATAATAGAAAGAAAGCTGATACCTTCAGACGTTTCATCTTTTCCGTCTGAATGCATCAGCTTCTTTTTTACTGTGCACTTGTCAAATAACTCGATACACAATATAATGTCTGTCCATTATAGTCAACTCTTGACCATCCATAGTCTGTATTGATTCCGGTTCTCGTCACGGTCTCGCCATTTTTTAAAACCGCAACAACTGCTGCATCCGGGTTTGTGACACTCGGAAGTGTTCTTAAATTCACTTCGATCTTCGCTGTCACCACATCATTGCATGCAGTAAATTTTGTTTTCAATCCATCTCCTGAGCCTGAGCCGTCCGTTGTTGTTGTCTCTGCAGCCGTATTGGCTGCTGGTGCTGTATACCCAAGATCTGTCGTCAGATAGCTGGACACTGCATACAAAGTCTGTCCATTGTAGCTTACCCGCGACCATCCACTGCTGCTCACGCCGGTTCTTGTCGCTGTCTCTCCATTCTGCAGGGTTGCCACAACTGTTGCATCGGAACCCTGACTTGGAATGTTTCTGAGATTTGTGGACTGTTTTGCCGTAACAGTTTCATTTACATCGGAGAAATTCATCAATGCTTCTGCGTCTGCACCGACTGTTTCCGGTGTCACATCACTTTTCGCATCTGCGGTTCCTGCATAACCGAAATAGGCAATATCGACATCGACCGGCTTGCTGATTCCGGCTACCGTTCCCTGATTGGTGTACTGCCACATTGCATGTGTTCCAGTGTAATCGGACTGTGCGGTCTGTGGATACGGTACAGATGGATATTGAGACACCCAGATTTTATAAGTTTTTTCAATTCTTGAAGTATCCCATTTTGCATCGCCAAGCATCTCATTTTTTGCCGCATAAAACATTGGCGTATAGCCTCGGTTATAGATTTCATTTAAAAATGCAATTGCCATGTCCGTTCTCTCCGACTGTGTCATAGCGTACTGTCTGCTGTCTGCATTTTCAAACCCTTCACAGTTAAATGCAACCGGATAGGTGATCTGATACTGGGAAATATAATCTGCCACCCAGTCCGCTTCCTGTACAGCTTCCTCCGCTGTGACCGCTGTGGAGAAGAAATAAGCTCCCACTTTAATGCCGTTTGCCTGCGCTTCCTGCATGTTATATTTTGCATTGGAATCTGCAACGATCTCCCCAGTCTTTTGTGTGCGGTAACCAACACGTATCATCGCAAACTGTACCCCGGAAGCCGCCACCTGGCTCCAGTCGATGGTGCCCTGATATCTTGCCACATCAATACCAAACGTTGTCTCGCCGGACTCTGCCACGCTGCCTGCGGATAACAGCGCCGTCACATCCACGCTCGCTCCCGTGTCAGTTCCCATATTACCATTCTGTGGATCGTCTGCCTCCACTTCTTCAGTGCTCTCGGTTGTGGCAATATTCCCCATTACTTCGGTGGTCTGTGTTTCTGTCTCTGTTGTCTCACTCTGCTCTGTAGACATTAAGTCAGCACTTGTGTCTTTATTTTTTCCTAATAAAACCAATGCCACGATCACAGTGACAAGCAAAACCGCCACAACGATAATTGGTAATATAAAGCGGGTATCCCGTGGTTCGTCATTCAATGATTCAAATTCAAGATCATCATCAAATTTCTTCATGCTTTTTCTCTCCTTTGTTGTTCTATCGTTTAACAGATATTTGTGAAACTCATCATAATCTACTTCACATTGTGAAAAATTAACAAAATTTTCGAAAACACTCTTCCGCTACGTGTCGCTGGCAACGGTAGTCGCGACCACCCCTACAAGGGGTGGCTCGAGATGCGGGCTATAAGCCCTTGCT
>OBRR01000404.1_pt1 | contig 10700 bp, 8 predicted proteins | sample 1494901 | NCBI WGS metagenome assembly OBRR01 (sample SAMEA3360689, study PRJEB22359) | human gut metagenome | biome: ENVO:urban biome; feature: ENVO:human-associated habitat; material: ENVO:feces | place: Bangladesh | collected 2011
ATCTATTGTTTGAAAAAGCATATTGTATCTTTAATTTCACAGTGCTATAATTGGGACATAAAAAGGGGCGAGACACATGATTTTAGTAGATAAGGATATAAAACAGTATGTAGACAGTCAGCAGTTGATTGTTTCAGGATTTAAAGAAGAAAATTTAAATGGAATCAGTTATGATTTAACGATGGATGTCATGTGTGATGAAGAAGGAAAAGAACATCGTGAGTACGATTTAAAACCGGGTGAGACAGTATTTGTAAAGACGCAGGAAAAAATAAGTATTCCGGAGAATATTGTTGGAAGAATAGCTGAAAAGAATTCAAGAATGCGTCAGGGTCTGGTAGTAGATGGTCCCCATTATCAGCCTGGACATGTGACATACGTTTTTTTGCGTGTTACGAATATTTCTGAAAATTTATTGGTTTTAACACATGATATGAAAATTGCACAAATTATGTTTGAGCAATTGACACAAGTGCCGGCTATGCCATATAGTGCACAGGTTGGAGCATCTTATCAGAATGAAGTCAGTTACAAAGGATTGGGTAATTATAAGGAAGAGTACGAGAAACAGACGAAACGGGAAATACAGCATGCAAAAGAAAGTATAGAGGATTTATCTCAAAAGATATATGCCAATGTGCTTACTTTGATGGGAGTATTAGTTGCAATATTTGCAATGATTTCTATTAATTATCAGGCATTTACAAATGCAAAGATAAGTATGGCTTATGTTTTGGTTATGAATTTATCAATGACACTTTGTATTGTTGTAATGCTTGGATTGATATTAATTTTTGTAAATAAAGCAAAGAATAAAAAGTTTTTATGGTTATACATATGTATACTGGCTGTTCTGGCGATTGCAACAATTGGAGTATGTATTGCTATGATATAAAAGAATTATTTTAGGCGTCTTGGACGGATAAGAAGTTCAAAGACGCCTTTTTTATAATTGGAAGGACAGGAGTTTCAGATATGGATGACGCACAGGCACAGCAGACCAATCCATTATTTGGTATTATTCCAAAAGAATTTTTCACACCGCTGGCATCGCCGAACAGACTTGTATATTGGGACTGTCTGTGCCGGTTGTTTCAGGCAATGAGTGCACAACTTTCCTTTGGGATCGAGAGAGAAATCCTTGTGGATGAATTACAGTTTTATTTTGAACAGAATCAGGCAGCGGAATTTGAGGAAGATGACATAAATGGCATGGATTCCAGAAAAAAGGCAAATGAGATGCTGCGCTTATTGGAGAAGTACGGCTGGCTTGAGGTTGAGACAGATAAGAGTTATGTGCAGAGAGTCAATTTTTATGATTATGCCGTAAAAGTCATGAAAACGCTTCTTGAGATTTCAGACGGACGAAAGGTAGAATATCAGGGCTATATTTATACCATTTACAGCCTTGTGCGGACCAATACGGATCATCCGGCGGTTGTGCTGCAACAGATCCGGGATAATACGGATATGCTGATTACAGGATTAAAGAATCTCAATTCAAATATCAAGCATTACATTGATGAACTGACAAAGCATAAGACCGTAGCGGAGATTATGAATGCGCTGTTTAATGATTATATTACGAATATTGTAGATAAAGCTTACCACAGATTACTGACTTCAGACAATGTGTCAAAGTTCCGGCCGGAGATTATAGAGCGGCTGGAAGCAAATGGGCATAGTTCACGTTATATCACAAAGACGTCGGAAGAGTTGGCAGCGATCCGGGAGATACCGGTCGGGCAGGCAGAAGAACTGGTATATCAGACATTGCATGAGATTGTGGAAGCGTTCCGGAATATGGATGATATTCTGGCAGAGATCAACCGGAAAAACACACAATACCAGAGAGCAGCAGTAAACCGTGCAAAGTTTTTGCTGGCAGGAACGGAAGATGTCAGAGGACAGATGAAAGAGATTCTCTTATATATTGGAGAGCAGATGGAACAGAGCCAGCTGGATCTGAATGGAATCTATGAGATCGAGTATCTGGATAATCTGGTGAGACTGTTCGGGAGCAGTTTTATTGATGAGAAATCATTTTACAGTCCGATCGAGGGAAAGAAAGAGTTTCATCCTCAGGAGCTGATAGAAGCTATGCCGGATGTGGAATTGAGGCAGGAAAAGCTCCGGAAGATGGCGGAGAAGATGCAGCGCATTTTAAGTCCGGAACGGATAGAGCGGTTTGTAGAAGAACAATTAGGAGACAGGGCAAAAATCTATGCGTCTGAGCTTCCGATGGAAACAATGGATGATTTTATCAGGCTGATCTATGTCAGACTGTATGGCTCCAGAAAAAAGATGCGATATCGAATTGAAAAGGCAGAAGGTGCGAATAAAATCAGTGGAGAGTTTGATTTCCCGGATTTTGCGATCATAAAACGCTGACAGCGCATAGCAGAGGGAGAGCAGAATGGATTTATTAAATGGCATGCTGCAGAAGGATCAGGATGAATTCCGCAGAATATGTAATAAACTGATTAATGTATGTTTTATATGCAGACAGAATCAGGCAACAAGAAGTGACTTCTATTTTATACAAAAGTACAAAGAAAAGTTTGAAGAATTACTTGGAGTACTCGGCTACAGATTAGAAATAAACGAAGAATATGGCGTTGTGCAGCTTACCAACGCCCTGAATACAAACCGGCAGAATTTAAAATTATATGAGTCCGTTATTTTACTCATATTGCGTATTCTGTTTGACGAGAAGAAAAGAGAATTGTCTGTGAGCGATGAAGTCATCGTGAATCTGGGCGATATTCAGGACAAGTTTTTAAGCCTGAAGATCCGTGACAAAATGATCGATAAGACGACGATGGGAAATGCACTCCGTCTGTTCCGGAGATATCAGCTGATTGAGTTGCTGGATTCGGATCTGAAAAATGAGGAGTCCAGAGTTTTGATCTATAATTCCATCCTGATGGCAGTGAGGGTAGAGGATATCAAGAGTGTATACGACAAAGTGGACAGTTATAGGAAAGGAAAATTAAAAGATGAAGAAACTGACCAGACTGAAGCTGATTAATTGGCATCGTTTCTCGGATGTCACGATAGATTTTGGGGACTCAACTCTGATTTCCGGCGAAAATGGAGCCGGAAAATCCACACTTTTAGATGCGATCCAATTTGTTGTGACCTGCTCCACAAATCATTTTAATAAGGCTGCCCATGAGAACGGCAAGAGAAAGCTGACCGGTTATATCCGGTGTAAGACCGGACGTGAAAATCATCCTTATGAGAGAACCGGAGAGATCAGTGCGCATGTCGCATTGGAATTTTATGAGGAGAGCAAGGAAAAGTATTTTGTCATCGGAGCAGTGATCGATTCGGCAACTGAAGGGCAGGAGACAGTCGTGCGTTATCTCATGGACAATGTGATGTTAGAGGATGAGATGTTTAAGATCGGAAACAGACCACGGACCATCACAGAATTCAGGTCGTTTAACAATAAAAACATCAAATTATTTGCAAAGACGAACGCAGAAGGCAAAAAAATGATCAAACAGCGTTTTGGAAGAATCGAGGATAAGTTCTTTCAGCTGATCCCAAAGGCGCTGGCGTTTAAACCGATTGATGATATCAAGGACTTTGTCTATTCCTATGTGCTGGATGAAAAAGAAGTCAATATTGACAATCTGCGCGAAAATGTAAGAAGCTATCAGGAGCTGGAAAAAACGCTGGAGGGTGTGAAAAACAGAATTGAAAAACTGTCAGAGATCGAATGCCACCACAAAGCAGTGGTGGATTGTATACAATCTGACCGGATGTATGAATATTTTATGGCACAGTCGGATCTGGATCTGACCAAAGAACAGATCGGCGTTCTGCAGGATGAGATCAGGCGCGAAAGTTACCGTCTGGAACAGCTGAATGCAAAGTGCAGCAGCATGAAAAAGGAACTGGAGAATAAGGAGGAAGTCCGCACACTGCTTTTAGCGGAACTGAACGCCAACTCAGATTTCCAGACGTTGGAAAAGCAGAAAAAATATTTGAAAGAATTACAGGAAAAAGAAGAAATACAATATCAGGAAAAGAAAAGACTGTTAGAGAGCGGAAAAAAAGCAGGACAGAAAGTAAAAAGACTGCTTGAAATACCGGATGTGGATGAATGCATGAAGCAGTATGATGAGCTGCTGCACCGGCTGAAGGATACGGAGGACGTTGTTAGTGCACAGGAACTGATTGACCGGGCGATCGCTTACAAGAAGCATATGAGTACAAAACTGCAGAGGAAAAATTTAGAGATCCAAAGCCGGCTGAATGAGATCACAGCAGACCTGCAGGAGACAGAGCAGCGGATCAGTAATCTGAAACAGCACCGGTTTTCCTATCCCTCGGCAGTCGAGCTTCTGATGTCGCGTGTGGAGCAGGAATTGCTCAAGATCGGAAGGACGGCAAAGCCGAGGATTTTGTGTGAAATGTTAGAAATCACGGATGAAACATGGAGAAATGCAGTGGAGGGCTATCTGAATACACAGCGATTTTATGTGTTGGTAGAGCCGGAACATTTTGACATTGCCCTTGGTATTTACGAAAAACTGAGAAGAGAAAAGAAAGCATACGGTGTGGGACTGATCAATTCCGGCAAACTCGAGGAATATGACATTGCACCAGCAGGAAGTCTGGCAACAGTTGTGGAGTCGAAGAGTATTTATGCGAAGCGGTATGTGAATATGGTTCTTGGCAAGGTACATATGTGTAAGAGAGTGGATGAATTAAAACAGTATCCGGTTTCTATCACACCAAATTGCATGCGCTATCAGAATCATGTCGCATCTGCGATCAGACCGGAAATCTATACAACTCCATTTATCGGCAAGAATGCATTCAAAGTCCAGTATGAGCAGGCACTGCAGAAAAAGGAGGATTTAAACCGGCAGAAAATAGAATGCAAAGACCGTATGACACATATGGAAGCGACGCTGCAATGGCTCGAGTGGGATGATGATACAGATGTAAAGTATAGAATTACAATTGTATCAGAACTGAAAAGGACAGGACTTGAGATTGAAAAATGTGAGACGGAGATCCGGAATCTGCAGCAGAATACGACCATGATCGAAAAGCAGATCCGTGCGGATGAAATGCGGAAAGAGTGTGAGGAACTGAAAAATCACATTTCCAAAAATGACAGGGAAAGCGGAGCCTGCGAACTGAAAATAAGCAATGCAAAAGACAGGCTTGTGGAGTGCGAGGATGAGTGCATACACAAGAATGAACTGATCACAGACATTGCCCAGAAAGCAGAAAATGAGATCGTGCTCTGGAAGAAAGAATACGAAAAACAGACCGGTGATAAGACATTAGAGCAGTTCCGGCAGAATTTTGACCGAAGACGTAAGGCGAATAATACAACAAAAGAGAATGCGGATAAGAAAATGACAAGTGCGATGTACGATTACAAAACGGCATTTGATTTTGGCGCACCGGCTACGTTAGAAGCATATCCGGAATATGCGGCAGTTCAGGAGAGACTGGTGAACTCCGAGCTTCTGAATTATGAAGAAAAAGTAAGAAAAGCAAAATTATCGGCAGAGGAAGAATTCCGGGAACAGTTTTTATCCAAGCTTCAGGAAAATATGAAGCAGGCACAGGGAGAGTTTAAAGAACTCAATAAGGCATTGAAAGATATCACCTTCAGCAATGAAAGATATGAATTTTTATATTTGCCGAGCAAAAGCTATGGAAAATATTACGATATGATCATGGACGATTTCAATGTAGTGCAGGGAGAGTCCATTTTCAGCGGTCTGTTTCATGAGAATCATAAGGAAGTCATTGATGAACTATTTTCAAAGCTCGCACTGGATCAGGACAATGGGATCAAGGCATTAGATGAATTTACGGATTACCGCACCTATATGGATTATGATATTAAGATCACACATGAGGATGGCAGCTATTCTCTTTACTCTAAGGTTTGTGAAGAAAAGAGCGGAGGCGAGACACAGACCCCGTTCTATGTGACGGTAGCCGCATCCTTTGTCCAGTTGTACAATAATAATATCGGCGGAGAGGCAATCGGGCTGGTGATGTTTGATGAGGCATTTAACAATATGGATGATGAGAGGATCGGGGCAGTTCTTGAGTTTATGAACAGACTGCCGCTTCAGATCGTGATCGCAGCGCCGCCGGATAAAATCCAGTATATCGGTCCGAAAATGCAGGAGACATTATTAGTGCTGACAGACGATAAAGTAAGCTTCGTGGAGGAGTATCGTTATGCATCCGGTCGAAAATAAGATATTGAATTATCTTCTGGACAAATACGAAAACAGTAAGCTTTCCAGAGGAGAAAACCAAAGAGCGATTCATATTGCATTTCCGTTCAATAAGAAGACGATGCCAAAGTATTTCGATGAGAGCTCGCTTGAGATAGAAACCATTCACGCAGCCGCAGAACAGATGGAGCGTGAGGGACTGGTCACGATCGCATGGAAAAACCAGAAGCCCGGATATATTATTGAGAAGCTTGTACTCTGTGAGAATCATGTGGAAGAGGCATATGAGAAGCTTGGCAGGAAGCCGAAGAGGGAAGCCGAGGCACATACAAAACAGATTTTGGAGCAGTTTTGTCAGAAAACGCAGGGCGGGGTGACAAGAAGTTTTTTGTCCCACATGATAATGCGGCTGGAAAGAGAACAGTCAGTAAAAGAATATCTCGATATCATGGATCACAGGAAAACAGAGCAACTGATCGACACCTTAGATAAAGTAGAGCAGAATAGGAAAGAATGTTATATCAGGGAATTTTCCATAGAACATTTTCATGACAGCAAAGTATTCGAGACACTGATCCCAAAAATCTGTAAAATATTCCGGGAGGAAAATGAAGAACTGACAGGATTTGAAAATGAAGAAATTCTTGCGGAGTATCAGATTTATAAAACACCGGGCTATGTGTATATGAAGGGAAACGTACAGATTTACAGCGCCGGAAAGCAGGCTGCAGATATCAGTGCTTTCCCGGAAGGAATCGCTGTTGCGGTGGGGAGTGAGGAGGATACGCCGGATATCTGTCCGGATCAGACGATTGATAAAGTATTCACAATTGAAAATCTGACTTCTTTTTACCGTTTTAAACAGGAACACAGTCTGGTGATCTATCTTGGCGGTTATCATAACCACAGCAGACGAAATCTGCTGATGCAGATTTATCAGAAATTGCCGGATGCACAATATTATCATTTTGGAGATTTGGATGCAGGCGGATTTTATATTTTAGAACACTTGAAAAGAAAAACAGGGATCCCATTTCAAATGTTTCAAATGGACATTGAAACATTGAAAAAGTATGAGGATTATGCGAAACCATTGACAGAAAACGACAAAAAGCGGTTGATGCAGTTAGAAAAAATGGAACTGCCGGACGAAGAGAGAAAACTCATCACTTATATGTTACAAAAAGGAATAAAGCTGGAACAGGAATGTATTTCCGAATCCCAGTAAGGAGCATAGATCATGTGGAAACTAAAACAGATTTTTGATGGAGAATACGGCTGCGAAGAGCGGCAGCCGGGAGAAAAAGAAAAATGTCTTGTGATTCTCGCAAATGAAGAGGGAGAAGAAAAGACATTTGAGGCGAATGAGGACTGGATTTCGGCAATCGAAAAGCTGTCAGCAAATCCGCTCATGAAAATAATTATCAGTAAGCCGATGGCGAAAGACTGCCAGTACAAAAAGATCGTGGTGGAGAAGAAAGGCGATGGCTATCAGGCGGCAAAGTATACAGAGAAACAGGTGTTTCACGATAATTTTGGCGTAGAAGATCTGCAGGGCTATTTGATGGAAGCCATACATGATACATTCCTGCAGGTAAATGCATGGGATGAGACAAAAGAATACAGTCTTCTGATCTCAAAGAAAGGTGCGGTGACACTCAGGGCGAAAGCTTCAAAAGAAGCACCAGACACAGTCACAGAGCATAACCGGAAGAAAAATTACATTTTGGATGAGGGACAGGTGATCCCTCCGCTGGTGGATATGGGTATTTTTACCGGAGAGGGAAAAGTGGTAAAGTCCATGTATGATAAGTTCCGCCAGATCAACCGTTTTATCGAGATGATCGATGATGCGATCCGGGAATATAAAGGCGAGGAGATCCACATCATTGATTTCGGGTGCGGAAAGTCTTACCTGACTTTTATTATGTATTATTATTTTACAGAGATCCGGCACATGAAAGTGCAGATGCTTGGACTCGACCTGAAAAAAGATGTCATCGAAAAATGCAACCGGGCGGCGGAAAAATATGGCTATGACGATCTGCGCTTTGAGCTTGGTGACATTAATGGATTTCAGACGCCGTTTGACGTGGATATGGTCGTGACGCTCCATGCCTGTGATACTGCGACTGATTTTGCACTCTACAATGCAATCACATGGAATGCAAAAATGATTTTTTCCGTACCATGCTGTCAGCATGAGGTGAATAAGCAGATCCAGAGTGAGGATTATTCCCTGCTCACAAGATACGACATTATCAAAGAGCGTTTTTCAGCGCTGACAACAGATGCGATCCGGGCGAATCTTTTGGAGTGCTGCGGATACAAAACTCAGCTGCTGGAATTTATTGACTTTGAACACACACCGAAAAATATTTTGATCCGTGCGGTCCGCCGCCCGGTCTTACCGTCCTCTGCGAAGAAAAAATATTTAGCGGAAGTGGAAAACATGTGCAGGGAATTTCACTTAGAGCCAACCCTGTATACATTATTGCGGAACGATTGCAAAGTATGATAGTATAAATGCAGTAGAAAACACAAAGGAGCGCAGATATGGAAGACATTTTAGCAGCATTTCCGGATAGAGAAACATTTGACCGTTACTGGGAGGAAAATTATGTCCCGGTAACTTATGAGGATGTAAAAGAGGCATTTGAGGATTTCGTGACCTCCGCAGGCGGACACATCTTTTTGTCCGATTACGAGGGGGGTGGATGCATTTCCAAAGAGGATTTTAAGGACAATCTTTCCCAGGAGGCGCAGTTTGCCTTTCAGGATGGTCTGACAGAAGTATTTTATGACAAAAACCCGGATTTATATGAGACAGCCTTTGCTATTTTTGAGGAGGCACAGATGTCTGGAAATCAGGATGTAAATGTGGCAGTTACGTTTCATGAAACATTTAACCGCCTGTATGCAGAGTTTTTAGATCGTTTATTTGAAGAGAAAGGCAGTATATGGCAACGTTAGGAATTCCACAGAATACCATAGAGGTTTTACAGAAATATAATTTTAATTTTCAGAAGAAGTTTGGACAGAACTTTCTGATCGATACGCATGTGCTTGTGAAGATCATTGAGGAGTCCGAAATCACAAAGGATGATTTTGTTTTGGAGATCGGACCTGGAATCGGCACAATGACGCAGTATCTCTGCGAGAATGCAAGAGAAGTGGCAGCAGTGGAGATTGATAAAAATCTGATCCCGATCCTGGCAGACACACTCAGCGCATACGACAATGTGGAAGTCATCAATGATGATATTTTAAAAGTAGATATTAATAAGCTGGCAGAGGAAAAAAATGGAGGAAAGCCGATCAAAGTTGTGGCGAATCTTCCATATTATATCACGACACCGATCATTATGGGATTATTTGAAAGCCATGTGCCGATCGACAGCATTACGATCATGGTGCAGAAAGAAGTGGCAGACCGTATGCAGGTGGGACCGGGAACCAAAGACTACGGCGCGCTCTCTCTTGCAGTGCAGTATTATGCAAAACCGGAGATTGTTGCGATCGTTCCACCGAACTGCTTTATGCCGCGCCCAAATGTAGGAAGTGCAGTGATCCGTCTCACAAGACACAAAGAAGTGCCGGTGCAGGTGAATGACGAAAAATTAATGTTTAAGATCATCCGTGCATCCTTCAATCAGCGCAGAAAGACGCTTGCCAATGGCTTGAATAATGCGCCGGACATTCATCTTTCCAAAGAAGTGATCCAGGAAAGCATTGAGGAACTTGGCGTTCCGGTCACCATCCGTGGCGAAGCACTGACGCTTCAGCAGTTCGCACAGCTCAGCAACATCATCGGCAGCAGAATATAATAGAAGTCTGGAGTTCCTGTGGAAAGTTTATGACTGACCTCAAAGATTCTGTTGTCTGCAAAAGGTTATGATACACCGATACGAATATGACAGGTACTTTCGAATGAAAATGTTCGGTTTGTTGATTTGTCTGATGTCATGTTTGGACTTTCTGATTATTTATGTTCATTCAGAGCTGGACACTTCACGCCAAATGTGCGCCTGGGACAAACTCATTGCGAAAGAATCGTGCAGGAGTTAATACAGCAATATCAGCAGTTGTCCAGTCAAAAATTATCTGAACAGCTTAATTTTTGACTGGTTATAAACAATGCTGATAGCTGTATTTACTCCTGCCAGATTCTTGAGTTGAGTTTGTCCCGGGCGCACATTTGACGCGGAGTGTTCAGCTATGAATGTACATAAACCGTCAGTCCAAACATGACATCGGATAAATTTACACAATCCTCACGAATTTTCATTCGAAAGCACCTGTCATATTCGTATTGGTGTATTTTTACGTTACGATCAGACAACAGAATTCCTGAGGTCAGTCATAAACTTTCCACAGGAACTCCGGATAAAATTTGATTCATAAAAGCTGACTCCGTTTCATATACTTGTATATGGGATGGAGATTTTTTATGCACAGAAAAAACTTGGCAAA
>OBRR01000405.1_pt1 | contig 10690 bp, 11 predicted proteins | sample 1494901 | NCBI WGS metagenome assembly OBRR01 (sample SAMEA3360689, study PRJEB22359) | human gut metagenome | biome: ENVO:urban biome; feature: ENVO:human-associated habitat; material: ENVO:feces | place: Bangladesh | collected 2011
TATGCTGATGCCCCAGGCATCAAACATCTGTTTTTCTATTTTGCAGAGGATAGCAGGAAAGCTATCCCCTACTTCATGCTAGATAGCGAAGTTTGGAAGAAGATTCTTTTGTACATTATGAAAGAGTGATTTCCCTACTAACAATTCTTGTGACGAACTATCTTTGAGTTTTCACCCTTTGAGACAATCATTTAGGATATCAACCATCGTCTCCTCAAACTTTCTGAGAGTGAATTTATCCTGGAACTTGCGATAACCGTTTTCTCCCATACGTTCGGATTCCTGCGGATGCTCTATGAAGTATTCCAGTTTATCTGCAAGAGTATGGAAATCATGCTTCTCTATCAGGAAGCCAGTCTCTTTATCATCTATGATACCAGGGATACCACCCTCTGTTGTGGAAATGCAAGGCAGATGATGCTGCATGGCCTCCAACAATACCAGGGGGAAACACTCATTGTGATAGAAAGTAGGGAAAACAAAGACATCGGCTGCAGCCCAGAACTCATCCTTCTCCTTGCCATACTTGCCACCATGAGCAAAACAGACATCTTCCAAATGATAATCCTTCATCGCACAATCAAACATCTCTTCGGTGATATCACTCCATTTTCCTACGAAATGAAACTCTACAGGCAAATTCTTCTCATGCAGAATCTTTGCAGCTTCCACTATAGTCCAAACACCCTTTTCTGCAATCATATTGCTAAGAAAGAGTACATTCATCTTATTTCTTTTCATTCTTCTGGTATTCCGTTAGGACAAACAAATACATCTTCTCTTTTTACATACTTCTTGACGTCATCATACAAGCATTCCGACAGGAGAATTACCTTGATTCCCTTGAAGAATCGCTGGTATAGGAAGTTATCCAAGAATCTGTTTTGGCGAGTTACCACACCCTTATTATGATAATGTACAACCACCTGATATCCCATTCGCTTAATCATCTGAACAACGATATAGTCTTTATAGAAGGCACCGCCACAGGCATTAGGTGTTACATACACCAAGTCTGGGTTGATTGTCTTCAAACTCCTACGGATTTTACGCAGCAACGCATAAAAATCAACCAACTTTCTGATTCCAACCTTACCAATATCTTGCAGATTCTTAGCCGTTGTCAGATTGATGTAATGCCCCTCAAACTTCTCATTGATGAGCTTGCTGTCATGGATATATTGCCCCACCATCGCTGCACCATGCACAGGAGGTGGCATATGCATAATAAATAAAATCTTCTGTTTCATAACTATGTATGACATTATACTAAAACATCTCGTCCTTCTATCTTACTATATTTGAAAGGCATTTTAAAACCTAGTTCATCTTCAAATATATGAAGTACATCAAAAGATGGTCCCCATCCGTTACAAAATTCAGGACTAAGTGCTATTGAAATGACATCAATCTTATCTAAAACTTTCTTTATGGCACGACATAGCTTTTTAACATAATGTGTTGTTAGAAAGCGATAACATTCTTCATCTCCTTGCCCTTGAAAAAAGAAATCAAGATCTATATTCAATATCCAATGCTCAATATCGCTTTTGCCTATCCAATAGTCAACATTATCGACTAAGTCATATATCTTTACGTCTGTAGCATCTGAGCTTATGGATTTCAAACTCATATTACGCCAATCACTACCATCATGATGGGTACAATAATAAGCTTTTGTCAATAAACCTGGATGCAATCGGTAAAATGCATCTATATAATTATCATATCTGATACCAGCAGCATTTGCCAATGAGTTAAAATCATCAAAATTTGTCCCAGTTAACCTATCATGATTAGTTCTAAGATAAGCATCACTTAGATTATTCAATAAATCATAATGCCTATCTATGTGAAATATACCATATTGATATGCAGGATTGATTTTTTGTTCCCAACACCAACTTGCACACAAGTGATTATCCATCACATAGAATTTATTATCATGAACTAAAAAATTAACGTTACAACAACCGGATCCACCTAAGATTTCATTTTTATATATTGTCTCCATTATAATCAATAGTTCGTTAATAATTCAACAATGAGCTAAGCAGCTTTACGCTGTAAACACGAGAGATCTTTAAAATTTTACTAATTAAAGTTCGGTTCGGTTTGTACCCACATACTAAAAAAAAATCGTCTCATAAGATAGGGCTAAAGGATATTGGCAAGCTCCTTATATTTTTCAGATAGTCGAGTGTTTCCTTTACCTTCCTCATACTCCCATTTCTGCATGGCAAAAGCTTTCAGATATGGCTTGTAATCAGTGATACCAAAGCTAGAGAAGTATTCTTTTACGTATCTCATATTATCATCTATTGCAAGCAGAAGTTGCTTCTCAGGCTCAAAAAGAATAGCAACTTGACAGATATACGTAAAAAGGTCGTAACCTAACGTACGATCTGCAGCAAGTTCCCAATCAATAAGCCGAATCTGATCATTAGATACAAGCACGTTCCATGGACAGAAGTCACCATGACTAAGTCCCATTTTTAAGCCATTGGCATCTGTTCTTTGCTCTGTAAGATGGCGACTAGCTAATGGAAGGCACAAATGAAGTATCTCATGGGAAATATTACGTGACTTTGGTCGTATGCCATTAATGTACTCTGCTTTCAAATAAACATAGTCTTCAATATCTACCGCTTTTAACAGCCTAGGTGTAAGACCAGTACCATCAAGCAAACGATATACGAGCACCTCATTGCGTGTCAAAGCCATAGCTCTCGGCTTTTGCGAAAACTTAGCAAAAAAAGGAATATTTAATTTATTATCATATCCCAATATCGAAATTTTCTGCTCAACACCCGGACTACCCATATTGAAAGACATTAATGTATCACCACCATCGGCTGCTTTGATCTTCGTATATGGAAAATCCAATTTACTCTCATCGACAGATGACAACAATCTGACTAAACGTATATTTCGAAACAATGCCCAATATACCTTAGACAGCATTCCGCCATATGGACTATACAGACCATACATATACAAAAAAGAAGAAGAGAGTTTTGGAAAGTAATAAGACGTTGTAAAAGTCTTAAATCTAAAGTATTTCATTTTATATTCTTTATTTGCCAAACAATCTTTTTTCAACCAATTGATATGTATTGCTTACGGTTTCAGACCAAAGCAATTCAGATGCTCTAGCTACACATTTTCCTGATATTAATTGATATGTATTACCATCAGATATCAATGTATTTAGCCTTTCAGATATAGCAGAAGCAACTTGGCTTACAGATCTATCATTAACATCAACAACAAGACTTTTTAAGTTTTTACCTAAAACTACAGCTGGACCACCACAATCCAAAGAAACAACAGGCATACCACAGCTCATTGCCTCAAGAACGACATTGCCACTGCTATCATGCAAACTTGGAAATAGCATGACACCACAACTCTGATAATAGTACAACAAATTCTTTTGCTCTATCCAATCAATTATCTTAATTTTATCTGTTAAATTATACTCTACTGCAAACTGTTCGATTGCTGCCTTCATATACCCCTTACCGATCAACATTAAATGAGCATCATTATCAAACCTATCATGATAGTCCTTGAACGATAAGAGAGTCAACTCTATACCTTTCCAAGATATAAAACGTCCTACATAAAGAAATACATGCTTGTCTCTTTTGATAGAGTTATCGGCATTGGTTTTATCTATACCAATTTCAAGACTAGTAACAGCTTTCTTCTTAAAAGAAGTATATCCTAAAGCGTCTTTTGTTTCATCAGTTTTCGTCAGAATCAGCGATGCTTTATTATAAGACAAATAATAAAACGGATTCAACAAAGCCGCCTTATTAACAAACTTTCTAACATGCTCTGCCATTCTACCTTTAAAAGTACCATATAAACACATAAGTGATTTAGGAGTATATTCGCCACCCCCAACAGGTCCTATAGAATATGGTATTTTCAATCCACAAAGGAAAGGAGCATCACGAAAAACGCCAAAGGTTAAATGATGAGCCATATCAAAGTGAATTCTATCATTCAAAGACTTGGCATATCGCCCCGCACCAAACAGCCACATAGAATAATAGATATTTACAGGAAAGCCATGGTGTTTTGCCCAAATCCATACGGCAGGCAAATCATAATAGTGAAAATAAAGATTAGCAGGTTTATTTTGATGACTCCAAAACTCATCAATTACCTCCTTGTTATTGGCACGAGTCAATACATGTACTTCTTTATTTTTATCCTTAGACAATTCTATTGCCCAATGCCAACCGACTCCTGGCTCGGAACCTCTATTGGGTTCACAAGCATATGCATTCAACAATATCTTCATTTCTTATAACGTTTAACTGCTCTTTCATGCAGTGTTTCACACACAAATTTACAAATATCCTTTGAAATATCCTTTACATCGCGATTGGTATCCACAAGTAAACAATGCGCTTTATTTTCAGCATACATAATGTATGCCCTACGCTGGCGCTCGGTTTCCTCATAAGATACCTCAGCCTTTCTTGCCTGGATAACATCTGTAGGTGCGTCAAGCACAATCCACAACTGTGGTTGTGGTATGAAGAAGCGAACTAGTTTTACTACCCATTGAGGCGTTCCATTGCGGTATCTTGCAGGATCAATCAAAATATCATCATAATAGCGATCAAAAATAACAAACGTGCTACGAATTTTGGCAGGTGCGACTTTTTTCATCCATCCCCAATTATAAAGAGCAATGAAATAGCATAACTTCAATAATGAAGCAATAAAACCACGTTTCTTTTTTCCATGAGGATTCGTATTAGGTGAAGAATTCTTTATGTCTTTAGGAAATAAATGATATTGATTTATTCTTCTAAAAGCATGAACCATATCCTTCTTTACCTGATTCATCACTGTGGTTTTACCACTTCCATCCGGACCTAAGACTCCAATTACAAAACCTGTAGGATGTAGGATACGCTTAAGTTTAAGCAATGAATTTCTTATTTTATCCGTAAAACTTCTACCATGCGAAGAATGAATACCTATCTGAAGTACATTCAAATGATCAACAAGCATATTAATATCACCTCTATCAAATGCTTGTCTCACAATATCCACCGACTCTTGATTCCAAAACTTACTTGCCTCCTCTATAGCTGCATTTGGATTCTTTTGATAGTTATGTAATATATGATTAAACTGCTCATCGCTAATGCTGCGCTTATCTATTTTCTTTAAAAGATAATAAATAAACTCCTTTTCTGAAGCCAAGACATTAAAACCACCCTGTTCTGATTCATGCATTCCTTGTAGCAGATATTCAGATTTCAAAAACAATCGTCCTTTACGATAGTAGTCTGTACATACATCAGGTTGTATACATACAACACCATCTGAAGAAATACAATAAACAATATAATAGAAGGCAACACACTCATGTTGAAACATTTGTACTACCTGAGTTCCTTCCATTTTATCAAAATCCCAAACAGCAGAATGAAACCGATCTATCTGTGATATCGGAATAACAATATCAACATCACTTCCTATATTATCTGGATAACCTTCAGTTCTTCCAGTTATTGCATAGCTGATATTATGTTTCTGCAATATTCCAATTAACTTAAAAAATAAATCTTTCTGAGTCATATATCAAATTACATTATTATTTACCTTGTTTTAAGCAACCGTGCAGGTACCCCCCCCCAATATGCTTCTATCTGGGAAAGAACGAGTCACGACAGCACCTGCTGCTACTATACACTGTTTACCTATATGTACACCAGGCAATATTATTGCTCGAGTTCCAATCCAGCAATCATCACCTATTACTATAGGATTTTCCTCTTTAGCTCCCTGAAGATTCATAGGAATATCCAAACGTGCAAACTCATGACTTGTAGCCATCATCACAACATCCGGCCCCATCAATACATCATTACCTATGGTGATATCTCCATTAAGCCTAGCATTGCTACCCAACTGACTTCGATTCCCTACCGAGAGGCGCAAACCATTGCCAAAGTAACAATGGTCTTTCACAATTACATCAGTACCACATTTACGCAACAATCTCCGAGCTACATAATATCTCAATTTATAACCTATACGATAGCCTGGCATAGGTTGCATTGGAATGCGCTGGAGAAGAATATAGTAAATAACCAGTAATATTCTTTTCATACCATATAAATTTTATAGATTTTACTTTCTTCCATTTAATATAACAAAAACACTTGGAACATATTTCCTCAATATAACATATCCCAATGTACAAATCAGATATGTAAACATAGGTGCTATGATATATGAAACAAATTGAGAACAACCTTCATTTGGAATCCACATGAACAAACTCTTAGCAATGCCCGTAGCACCTATTCTATGCGAAGCATATACAAAGAAACTCGAAGAAACGAGAACATTGCAAACATTGAATCTGTTATTATACAACATTAATATAATAGCCAATACTCCAATCAACAGAAATAAAGCCCATAGATTCTCTTCTCTATTTCCATAGGTTATTATCATGAGAACACCTAATCCAATAGCTACAGCATAGATTATTCTTCTTATCCATGGAGTGACTGAACGGAAACTGAGACCATTTAAACAAAAGAAACTTCCTAATATGAAAAAGAAAAACGAGCTGAATGATAAAAAGCCTACAGAAAACTCCGGCAAAAACAAATAAGCTATGACTATTGGAAGCATTGCAATACCATATAAATATTTACTTAAATAATAAATTACAGGAGTAAAGCATACTAATACCATCAAGTCACGGACATACCACAATGGAAAATCAGCTGGATGAAAGAACATAAAGTCTATTTTTGCTAATAATCCCTCTATCGATATCGACTGATGTTTCAGCATAATAAAATATACGTAGGCTATGATATTCCACAATATGTATGGAATAAGCAAACTGTGGAAACGACTCTTTATTTTCTTACTCCATGTTCCAAATGAGAACCTCTCAAAATTCACGAAAAAAAGATAGCCCGACATAAAGAAGAAAGTAGGGACAGCTAATCTTGCTATTGTCTGTGAGATTACAATGTTAAAGTAATGATTTGACATAGTCCAAATACCCCCCCCCGAATTTAGATACTTCTATAAACGATAAAGAACAATTGCTGTCGATATGTATATAAACAACAAGCAAGGCGAGTAAGAATCTCAATGCCGAGAAAGCTTGTGAAAGTTGTTTATCCATTGGCTATAATTTTAACATGTGAATCATCATGGATTGAGTAAAACCACTTCGACCGCAAGAATCTTTTTGCGGCATTCTCTGGTCTAAGATATTCCTTGACATTTTTCATATTCCAAATGTCTTTACTTCGATTTAACATAAGCCATTCTATTCTACTTACCAAACTGTCATAGCCATCTTCCAAATAGCCAAACTCGCCACATACCTTAAACAATCCCGAAAAATAGTCGTTTCTAAAAGCCAAGATTGGTCTTTCACAGTCTATAGCATCAAATACAGTACCACTTGCTGTGTATTTATACCCTTCTGGAGGAAAACAATAAAGAATGTAATCCAAATCGCAAATACAATCATACATCAACTCTCGACTGATGAAGAAATCACCGACACCTTTAGGGATTACGACTCCTGCCTCTTCCAATTTTTCGCGCTGTCCACTTGTATTGCCTATTATGCGAAACTCTACTTTTGGGTTATTCTTAAAGTGCCTTGCTATTCTCAAAAAAACATCACCACCTTTTGACCCCCTCAAACCTCCAACATATCCGAGTACCAATTTATCTGTGTCCACGTGGCTCTTTCTTTGAATACGGTCAAAGATTGCTGTATGGTCAAAAGACAACATTCTTTCTTTTACCCGATATGACAGCAAAGGTTGTACATTGTCCAAAATAGCATCGCCCAACACAGCAAACCAAAGATTCTTTGCAATTTTTTCCCTTGGGTTGCTCAGCATATTGATGCTTTTCTTGAATAACCAACTAACCTTATTGATACCCTGCAACTCCTGAACATCGCTATGACATACAACTAATACTCTTCTACCCGTAATACGTGCTGTCCAATTAATAGGGTACAGAGCTAATGCAGTCATATAATTAATCACTACATCTGTTTCCTTAGGTGCAGCTATTATATACCAACTGTCCAGTATTGCAGCTTGTATCTGTTTAAGAAAACGTCTTAGCTTTCCATACGACTTATAAATATTAACAATATTAAGCGGTCTCGCCTTTACATTTGACGGCATTCCACCCAATAAATGTGTAACATTATCTATCGAATCTTGATTTGCACGATAGTAAACTTCATTATACATGTCGCTAAACATCCTTAAAGAAGATGCATCAAACATCTCATGCATATGTCCCGTTGAAAACGTATCTATATATAAGAGTTTTTTCATTCTTTTCTTAGTATTCTGTTTTTTATAATTCTTCCATATCCCCAAGCCAAGAATAATGGTATCATTATTCCTGCCATTGCATGGAATGGCCAAAGAAATGTATAACATTCATTGAGACCAGGAAATTCAACCAGCCTTTCAATTGGATAACCTTTTATTTGCAAGTAAATATAGCTAACAAACTTGAACGATAAGAAATGCCATCCAAGTATAGCCAACGTATTTTGTCCGACATAACACAAAAACTTTGATATTTTACCCCCCCAATTTGGATTTTATTAGAAAACGAAAGGCATACGTATATACCAGACAATGCCAGGAACATGAATATCAAAACAGAAGTACCTGTTGTCTCAAAATAATATCTGCCAAGATAGGCACTAAACAACATTAAAGGAACTATAGAACATGCTACCCCTACACTATACATTTCCTTTACATTCTTAGCATGTGCCAATTCACCTAAACCAAATAGAATTATACCAAGCAATGTCTGTTGAGATATTTGTAGCCATGGAACCTCTATTTTATATACACTCATTAACATTGCTCCACAAAGTATAACAAATAGAGTTGGTAGAATCATTGAAATAGTTTTGGCAATATATCGCCTGAGAATCAAATAAATGATTGATACCATAAACAATTCCTTGATAAACCAAAAGCCTCCCAACATTGCATCATGCCCTGAAAAATGCGTAGTTATTAAATATAATCGATATAGACATGTACGCATATCATAATAATCCGGCAAGACATATAATCGAACCAATAAATTGTGGATCAAGAGAAAGAATAAAGCATATTTAAGATAAGGAAAATATAGTCCGAATATTCTTTTCTTTATGAAACTGAAAGGTTCATCTACTTTTTTTTGACTAAAGAAATATCCACTGACAAAGAAGAATAATGCCACATGATATTGATACATGGTATTGCTTGCTGTTCCCATGGGCAAGCAATGCCCTAAAACAACCGATATAATACAGATCCCCTTGGCTATTGCTATCGTGTTATCTAGTTTCTTTTCACAATTTTCCATTTTACTATAAGAATTTTTGTTGTAAATATGCCCATACCGTTTGCTTTCCTTCAAACTTATTTAAAGGCTTCAACCTCCATGATAATTTGAACAGATAAGTATCGCTATTTAATACGGCTTCTTTGTCTTTATCAATAGGTGACGACAGCATCTTTGTCGCAGATAACACACCTATATTATTATAAGGAATTTTATCTACTTCCTTCTTTATACTATCGTCTGCATTATAAGCCATTTTCATAAGATAGTCCATCATAAAATAATCCACAAATCGAGATTCCTTTTGCAAGTATGCAAAAAAGCAGTTACGTACATAAGCATACCATGAACTATGAGGCTTAGCCGACAAGAAATAATTACTCCATTTACATTCTGTAATATAAAAGCCTTTATTAGGAAACTTAATTGAATAATATGAACTTTCAAAGATTTCTTCCGGCAAATCCTTCTTCACAAATAACGTTGCATCAATCCATAAACCTCCATTCTCATATAAAAGACATGTACGGATAATATCTGCAAAATGAGCAGACTTTATGATTCCATTTTTATATTTGTCTATTATATATTGAGGAATATAACAATAATTCTTGAAGTTCTGTTCGGTTATAACTATAACAGGATGATTTCTTGCATGAATACGCAATGATTTCATACATGTTTTACATAAATCTGGCATAAGCTCCTCACCTTGCAGCCAACATACCCATATAGGTGGAGAAGGGAAATGATGTTTAATTTCACATTCATTCATGTCTATAGGGATATTATCTCCAATAGTTTTACGTATGAAGCGAAATACAGAAATATGCTTCTTTTCCATTATCGAATGCCCTATACATTCCGGCAACTTTGCAATAAGGGGCCACAACATATTTGTTATAGCTATGAAAAATCCGAAATGAGGCAGTTCTTCTATAAAAACTCTTAATCTCGACGTAATCTTGTTCATAATCTTTTACTATCAGCCTTAGCTGGTTTAAACATCAATGCCAACATTCCTAATTTCTCCCTAAGCGTATAATACGAAGCCAAGAATATAGGAAATTGGAAAAGAAAAACAATTCTAAAGAATAAATACACCAATGGCGAACATGTTTTCTTCATATATAGCATATAGCTATTGAAGAATGTCTGCCTGTTAGCATATGAATATTTTTTGTTTGCAACCTTGCTAGAAACACATTCCAGATGAACAATCAAAGGAGTTGGAACTATCATTGAAGTATAACCCGATTGTCTATAACGATTCTGCATTTCACTTTCCTCATAATAC
>OBRR01000410.1_pt1 | contig 10631 bp, 8 predicted proteins | sample 1494901 | NCBI WGS metagenome assembly OBRR01 (sample SAMEA3360689, study PRJEB22359) | human gut metagenome | biome: ENVO:urban biome; feature: ENVO:human-associated habitat; material: ENVO:feces | place: Bangladesh | collected 2011
TTTGCAGTGAGATAATCACATATAGAACAAATAATTAGATCGTTATGGATTTGACACATAATATAAATATGTAAATTGCTGTGTAGGTGCTTTTGCTAATCGCTTCAATCTAACACTTGCCCAGTCGTATGCTTACTTGCGCAGATTCAAGGGGATAGACTTTCTTATTGATTGTTATGCGGCAGAACATACTCTATCCATAGAGGATGCTGTGGATGATATTATGTTGTTATGTCAGAAGAATGGAGGACGATTGGGATGCTAAAAGTATATCATGGAAGTAATTTTTCGGAACACAAAAAGCAATAGGTTACTTAAAGAAAGTATAATAATGAGCGAAGATATTCAATTTCAGATAGAATGCCTCTCTACCGAGTTGGTTGAGATGCTGATGCAAAAGTATGGATGGAATATGAAGAAGGCACTTGACGAATTGTATTCTTCAGAGACCTATAAGCGTTTGTGCAACCCAGATTGTGGTTTGTACTACGAAGGTTCGGTGTATGTGTTCTCGTATTTAGAAAACGAGATAGAAACTGGTGTTGTCTGTTGAACCATCTTCATGACAAGTTGCCATTTCCTAATACTATTTATTACCTTATAGGTAAGATGTTGCCTCCAGATAACATAAAAAAGTAATGTAGGCATTTTTCAACAATTAAAATTTTATGGTTCTTCTGATAAATACAAGGGAATAATCGACAAAGAAGGAAATGAAACTATCCCAAGAATATATTTAGATATTCAACTCTTTGGTTATAATGATTTTGTTCTATTAAACCCAAATCGGTCATTAGGATTTCTCTGTGTTGTACGGCAAAGAGAGATCCTTTAATTTTTTTTTGCAAAATTCTTTATGCCAACTAAAGAAAATTCTCTAAATTTACTTCTTTATAACTCCATGCCAGATTATATGCTGGCATAACAACAGAAAAAAAATGAATACTCTACGATTATTTTTGCTGATGGCAGTCATGATGTGCTCACTTGCCATCAACGCACAAGACACTATCGCCAATGACGACAGCACAACCACTACTTCAACGGTATTGGAAAACTTTGGCTCTGAAACTATGTGCGAGAGTTTCACTTTTCAGCAACATAACGACAGCCTAATATCAGATGCTGAGTTGCTAAAAAGTATTGACAAAGACTCTTCAGCTAAAAGGTTGAGGAAAGCAAAAATAATGAAGTGGACGGCTTGGATAGGCGGAAGCGTATTTTTTGTAGCCAGTGCATTTTGCTTATATTGTTCTGCTTTCTTCGCATATTATGATATGGGCCCGGGACCTACGGAAATTAATTATTTCGCCATAGGAGCAGCGGCATTATTCGGAGTTAGTGTGGCATGGACCACATCTTTCCTTGTAGCAGCTCATCATCAAAAGAAAATGGCTTTTTCGGCCAACACCTCCACTCCACTCATGCAATTCAATATCACCAAAGGCAAGAATTCCGCTGTCTATGCCAACATCAACATGCTCAACGACAATATGACAAACAGAAAAGCATTAGGCCTCGGCTTTAACTTCAGCTTCTAAATGAAAGTTTCTCGTCCTTTCTTAAACAGCCCAGTTATTGAGCAATAAGCCATGAAATACCTCCTCTCTCACCGTCTTTCCATGGACGGGATAAATGATATTTGCTTGCTTGTTCAGGGCGAGCAAAACCATAGTTTAAAGGAACAGCTTTATCAGCTTACGCTTGACGACGACCGTCGTGTGGCAACCAATGCGTTGTGGGTATTCACCCATTTCGCGTTGGCTGATAATGCCTGGCTTTATGCCAAGCATGACCAGCTTATTGACCGTTGCTTGAATGAAAAGGATGCTACAAAGCTTCGTCTAATGCTCAACTTGCTTCTTCGTCAGCCTTATACCGAAGAAGACATCCGTACCGATTTTATTGATTACTGTCTGATGCGACTTACTGACCCCAAGTCTCCTTATGCCATTAGAGCGCAATGCATCAAGCTTGCCTACGAACAAATGAAATACTGGCCCGAACTGCTTAATGAACTGCGTCAAACGCTTGAAATGATAAGTTGTGAGCCTCTGTCGCCTGGACTGCGCTCGGCATGGCGGCAGGTGATGAAGAAATTGTAGTTTAGCTTATCGCTTTATAATTTCTTTGTTATACCATCATATATGATGGAAAGGAGCTAACTTTGTTTTTTTGACCCAAGATAGGAAACATAAAATACAACAGAATATATGAAATTCAACGCTTTATTCTTTATGGTTTCATTCTTAGTACTCTTTTTCTTGTTCTTTCTTCTTTTCCCATAACACACGCGTCCTTGGCAGATCGGCATAAGATGCCATTAGTTCTTCAAATTCTTTATATTGAGTATGGGTCAAAGGTCTTATATCATGATTTATTTCTTGTTGCCATCTACGAAGAGAGCATTCATATTCACCAGATGTAGCAAATGGGAGATGCCCATTCTGCTCAACAAACTGTTTAAATTTATCAAGAGCCTCCTCGAAAGATACACCTTCTAAAGAATGTACAGGTTTTCCGTTCTCGTCATATTCCGTTCTAACAGGAATTATTACTGTTTGATAATCCGGAGAAACCTCCACGTTATATACTGCCGATATTATTTCAGCAAAACGCTTTACAACCATATCACGACATTGTACATCTTCACTTATATATCGAGTCATAGGGTAACGGTTTTCCTGCCAAAGAGTATAATATACATCCTTGCTTACATTTCCTATAGTTGTACGCCATTTGATACACCCCATTAATTCACTTCCTATATGATATTCTGTTCCATTGAATGTAACAAAGTCCCTTACTGACTTTTTAGCTTTAGGAGTAGTGACCGAATCCTTAATTTCAATGTCTTTGTTGATATTTTTATCATTCCATTCTTCTGTTTCGTTCGTTGAGAGTCCTTTATATTCTCTAATCGCTTTTACAAATATAGTACCAAGACTTTCGAGCTTATGAGTACCTACACCAGAAATAGAACCAAACGCAATATATGTTATTGGTTGTACGATAGCAAGTTGATGCAAAGTTTTATCGCTAAAGATAACATAAGGGGGAACACTTCTTTCGGATGCAATCTTCAAGCGCAACTGACGTAGATTCTTAAAAAGAGTTTTATCTTCTGCCATTTCTGTTTGCTGTTCTTCAAAATGTAGTTGTTGACGTTCTTTTTGTTTTCTACCCTTTACAGTAAAATCTTCACTTCTCCTGTTTCATCTTTATCTAAACGAAGTTGCTGTATTATATCTTCTTTAGTAATTTTATCAGCAGTTGCAGTAAATGCCGCAACAGGCACATTAGGAAACAATTCTTTTAGTTTACAAAGCTGAGTATATTCTGGTCTAAAGTCATGTCCCCATTGAGAAATACAATGAGCTTCATCTATAGCAAACATACTAACTTTGAGAGAACCAGTTGGTTCTGTTCCATGAGAATTACTGAAGATACCATGTTGAATCTCTGATAATAATTTTTCAGGCGACACATATAACAATTTATATTCACCTCTGTATGCACGTTCTGCTATATCATGATTCTCAGCTTCTGAGGCATTACTATTTAGAGCAGCTGCAGCAATGCCGTTAGCACGTAGACTCTCTACTTGGTCTTTCATCAAAGATATAAGAGGAGAAACTACAATAGCCGTACCAGGCATCATCAATGCTGGTATCTGATAGCAGATACTCTTTCCACCGCCAGTAGGCATCAACACCAGACAGTCTTTGTTGCTAAGTATATGGCGTATAATGTTCTCTTGTAGAGGACGAAAGGAATTATATCCAAAATATCTTTTGAGTGTAGATAGCATAAGTTATTATTTTAAGGTGTATTATAATATATATATATTAATGTGACAAATGTACAAAGAATAATCGAAATATAGAAGAACGAAACGTATTATTTTGTTCAGTTTTTTCTAATGACATTTTGTCTTGCCACATAGTACTACTTCTTTTTTCTCTATCTGCTAAGTTGGGATATGATTTCTATATCTTATAGATAATCCATTTAACTATAACTCCAAACAGCAATAATTATCCAAAAGATTTTGCTTTTTGGATTAATTATTGTAGATTTGCAAAATATAAATATTGGTAAAGATATTAAACTATGGAAACAAAGAAACTGACAAGAGAAGAAGCTCTGAGAAGATTTCAAGCTTCTTTAGAAAAAAGAAAGCTTTTGTAGCGGAATTGGAGAAGAGTATGCGCGACGAGTATCGCAAAGAAACAGGTAAGGAGGCTAAAAGCTTTAGCGTATTATGATTAATGTCCTTTCTGTAGATAAGATTAATTCTACAACTCAATCACCGTCTCTCCCAATCCGACACATCCATGAGCTATGCGCCTTGACCCAAGGCGGGCGTAACGACAGTCTTAAGGAGCAAGACGCTACAACGCTGCGCCTTACACTATAATGGCGCAGTACATCAAGCTTGCCTACGAGCCAGACGAGATTCTGGCCCGGGCTGCTTAATGAACTGCGCCAAACGCTTGAGATGATAAGCTGCGAACCTCTGTCACCGGGACTGCGCTCAGCTTGGAGGCAGGTGATGAAGAGATTGTAGTTCTTAATTTATCGCTTTATGATTTTCCTTGTTGTGCCGTCGGTCATGCGCACAATATTTACACCCTGAGCGAGACGTTGTAACTTTCTTCCCTGAATATCGTATATGCTGTCGATGCGCTTAGTGGTGGTGGCTGTCTTCAATCCGGTTGTGACGCTTCCGTCGTCCCATCCTATGTCTGAGCGTCGCTCTTCACCTGCACCACGATATATCGACTGCACACCTACACGCTCCGCGTCCACATAGAGATAGATGGTGTGTCCTATGTCGGTGATTGAGAAGTCGTAGCCATCGTTAAACCAGTATGACAATTCGGTCATAGGTTCGGTGAGGGCTTGGTAGTCTTCCGGCAAGAATGTGTAAGGCTCTTTGTCGTCGTTGACATATACCACGTATGATAGTAGGGTAGGGTCGAGCATTTCCTTATTTTTGTCGTAAACCGGTATGCGCACAGTGAAAAGTGCCGAACCGTCTTCCTCATAGTAAGGATAGAATTCGGTGATTTTTGGTGTTGCAGGTACGGCAGGCTTCTCAGTGAATGTTGTGAGCGACGGCACAGGATAGTCGGCTGCATACAGCACTTGTCCTTTGGTTGCGTTGATGAGCAGTGCGGATGGATAGTTGGCTGCGTATGCCCCATCAGCAGTCTTGTGCAGCACAAGTTCAGGAGCAAGCTCATAATCCAATTCGTATGGATCCTGTTCATCCTCGTCGTCGTCATCTGTAGCCTCGTTGTCATAGTCGATTTGGAATGTGGCAGGTTCAAACCACACATGACTTCCGTATATCTTTGCTGGACCAATATATTGTGGACGCAGGCAGATGCTTCCGTCTTCGGTTATACTGCCGTGAATCCATCCCGTGCCGTCAGGTGCGGCGAGATAGGCGTCTTGTCCCTGTATAGCCATGTCGATAAGCTGTCGGGTGAACGAGAAACGTCCCGTTTGTTGGTTTAGGGTAGAATCGGTTAGCACGTATCTCTGTGGTTCAATGCCTTCAGGCAACTTTGTTGGCTGTTCGTTGACACGCCACACGCGCATGGCTCCGTCGCTGAATCCATACCAGTCTCCATTTGCGTTGCTTAGAGCCAGCACCTCATAAGGCATATCGTCCATGTCTTTCACGATGCTGTCGTTCACCTGTCTCAGTTCTCCGTCCTCGTTAAGGGTGAAGTGCAGGTCGAGGTTGGCCTGGCCGTCCTCGTTGACATCTGGATAGTAATAGTATCCGTCACCAAAGTTCTTTAACACCAGACGAGTGGCAAAAGCTTTGTAGATGTTTCCCTCCTCGTCGATATTGTCCTCATCTTCTATGATACACTGTGGAGTGTGCATCACATATTTTCCTCCACCCATATGGTCGATGCGCACCCATCCGCCGTCTTGCATTGTGATGGGGTTGTGCCACCAGATGGTGCTGTCGGATGACATTACATAACGTGTGATGATGGCATGGCTCTCGGCGTTCTCAATCTCTCCGTCGTAGCCATAGTAGTGGTAGGTGTTGGCATAAGCCATGTTGTCATACAGCGTGCCCTCTGGAGTGTCGTTGACTGGATGCTCCATAGCCACTGGCAGTTTTTTCATTATCCCTGGCGTATGGCGCGGAGCAAACTGTGCCATTGCTGTTGCAGGAAGTGCTGCCACTACTGTGATAAGTAAACCTTTTAAAGTGTTCATAGGCATAAGCTTTTTGTGTTAATAAAAAATGTATGAGCAGACTTGCTGTCTTGCTGTATCGCAAAGGTAGACATAATATCCGAGAAACTTATGTTGTTCTCAGTTTTTTATTTTATTGTAGTTTGATTAATTGGTCAAACATTTTGTGGTATGGATTAATGTAGTAGATTTGCAAATATAAAGTATGAGATAAAGGCATTTTTCCCAATCCGACATTCTTGAGCTATGCGCCTTGACCCAAGACGGGCATAACGACAGTCTGAAGGAGCAAGACGCTACAAAGCTGCGCCTAATGCTCAACCTTCTTCAGCGTCAACCTTATTTAGAAGAAGACACTTGGTCACGTAACGCAGATTGTTTATCATTGAGCCGTCGCTGTTAAGTATGCGCAGATAAGAAGAAAAACCTTCTTCGCCAATGTATATACCGAGCTAATAGTGTTCCCCTCCGTTGCCCATTATGGAGCAATAGACGTTTTATCCGTTAGACAATCTGACTGCAAAAATATTTGAGTCATCAAGCGTTTTCCATGCTTCTGTTTCTCTGAAGCGGAATGCAGCATCGAGCATTGAATCTGTTAGTATCATAAATTTCTGTTTTTGTTTACAAAGATAAATCTTTATTTTTTAAGCGCAAAGGAAAGTTACGTGTTTTGTAGGGTAAGCAAGTAGGTTTAATATGTGGGTATGAACGAAAAAGACACACAAAAGCAATAACTCTGCAGTTAAAACGTTATACAACAAGAGACTAAACAATCTGATGGGTACAGCATTTTCGAATTGCAAGTCAGACCAACAATCTATTTCCAGCAGGAACTGCTTTGGAATGGTGAAAATCTTGAAGTACTCGAACCACTCTGGCTCCGCAAAGAGATTGCTGGGAAGATAAAGAGAATGTGGAATCAATATAAGGAGTAAGGATGAATATGACTGAGAATAAAATTGTTGCAAATAATGGTTCGTCTATCGTTATATATACGACTGATGATGGTAACACCCAACTTGAAGTAAAGTTGGAAAAGGAAACAGTGTGGCTTAATAGAGAGCAAATCGCTCAACTTTATGGCAGAGACTACAAGACAATAGCAAAGCATATTAATAATGCATTGAGGGAAGAACTAGAAGGAGAGCCGGTAGTCGCAAAATTTGCGACACCCAAGAAATATGGCAGAAAAGAGGGTTATACCCAAATGCAGAAAATAGATTACTATAATCTTGATATGATTATTTCTGTGGGCTATAGAGTGAAAAGTCGGAATGGTATTGCTTTCAGAAAATGGGCTAACAGCATATTGAAGCAGTACCTCATCAGAGGTTATGCCATAGACCAACGTCGCCTCGACCACTATGATGAATTGAAGGATGTGGTTCGGTTGATGTCGCGAGCTCTCACTCTCCAAGACAAGGTTTCGGAAGGAGAATACTCAGGATTGTTCTGTGTAATCACGGATTATGTCTATGCCCTCGACACACTCGACCGCTACGATTATCAGGCATTGGGCGTTGAGAAGACAACCAAGGAGGAATTTTTCCACGCCACCTACGAGAATGCCATGGATGCCATCAACGCCTTGAAAGTGAAGTTTGGCGAAAGTCGATGGTTTGCAAATGAAAAAGATGATTCTTTCAGAAGCAGCATAGGACAGATATATCAGACTTTTGGCGGCGAGGACCTTTATCCTTCGGTAGAAGAAAAGGCAGCCATGTTGCTGTATCTTGTAGTGAAGAACCATTCTTTCAGCGATGGCAACAAACGTATTGCTGCCATGCTCTTCCTTTGGTTCATGGAGAAGAATGGCATACTTTATGGCCCAGACGGACATAAACGAATAGCTGACAACACCCTCGTCGCCCTCACGCTGATGATTGCGGAAAGCCGCACAGAAGAGAAAGATGTGATGGTGAAAGTGGTTCGAGTTGAGAAAGGGAAATGTGCCAGACTTTAGAGGGCTGTGAGCCTTACCATTCTTGTCCAATCCGCTCTTTTTGTTACAAATCCATACTCCATTTTGCAAGCACTTCTCTTGGACGAAGTCGGGTTATGCTATACGACTCTATGGTATTACCAAGAGTTCTTCGTTCAAACTCAGAAGTACCAATAAGGTTGTTTGCTGTTACAGAGAACTCCCAACGCTTAGCCTTGTAGGCAATGGCAAGGTCAAGAAAGTGATTTATGCCGATGCTCTTGTCGTTGGTATGGAAGAGTTCGTTCTTCACGCTCAGCATCCATCCTTTGGCAGGGAAAACATATAGTTTAAGGAAATGTTCCCAGTCGGTCGTGGGGTCGGAAGAGAGTTCGGGAGCCGTGAGGTTCTTCTGCTTGTAAATGTTCACATTTGACTTTCCTTCAATAGAAAGAAATCTCGCTGGACGCAATGAATAGTTGAACGAAACAGCGGTTGTGTTCATACGTGCATCATTCACAATGCCCGACACAAGCATACTATAATCTGTGATGTTGTGTGAGGCACCAATACCGACAAGTGTCTTTGCCCATCCAAACGATTTGCTTACACGACCAGAAACGCCTATTGTCTGCATGGCATATTCCTTGTCTGTAGCAGTTGTGGTGTAGATATTACCATTCATCGCACTCTCATAAAGGATGTTTCCCGACATTCTATTATATGTAGGACGAATATTAAAGAAAAGTCCCGACACAGGATAGGTGTATTTATATGTTGCCGTTGCATGAAGAGAGTGAGTGGCATCCGTCTTACCTCTATTCACTTTCTGCGTGCGATAACTTGTGAAGATAGGAGTGTCATAGATAGATCTTCCCATCAATGGAGCATTAGCATAACCAACATTAGCCGAAAATTCAGAAACAACAGTTGCCTTCCAATTCCAGTTGGCCGAAGGGTCTATCCACAGATGATTGCTTCTTGACTCACGGTAAGACTGACGGGCATAACTTACCTTCGACTTTATTCCAATCCTGTGCTTTCCGAAAAGGAACGACATTGAAGGAGTCCAATACGTGCGAAGCAACTGATACACATTAGTCTTCTCCGCTTCATCGTCCATTGCCACACCAATGCTCTGATAGTCGTAGTTCACTCCCAATTCATTGTTGAGATAGTGTCTGCCGACTTTCAGTTTATATTGTATTTCATTCTGTGTGGAGAAGAATCCAAGATTCAGCCGTTCTGTCATTCCACCAATGGTGAGCAACTGTCCTGGCAGATAGCTGTAGGTCCAATAACTGTCAATGTTGTATATATTGCCCTTTGCCGTGGTGTGCGACATCTGAAAATCCTCAGTAATACTGCGCTTGTGTGGCTTCACCATCATGTCGGTGCGTTGTCCGTTGTACATCATCGTGCCGACACTCTTGTTGAAGTCAATATAACCTTTAAGGTTGTTCTTGATGAAACTCTTGCTGCCGTTGTACTGATAGTTGGCCTCACCCTTCCATTCGCTTCGGGTGTTGCTGACATTCTGCTCCTCAACTATGACTGGCATGTCGGCAAGGGTGAGATAGGTGGATGAACTATAGTCCTGCATGTCGGTCTTGTCAATAAATCCATTGCCTTGCACACGCAGTTCCGAATCCTTGCCAGTCTTCCAAAGCCAGTTGCCGGCAACAAGATGACTATTGTTGAAAGTATAGCGGTTGTCTGCAAGGTCGGGAGCCGCAACCGACATCATTGTGAGAAAACCCGATTCAGAGCCAGTTCTTCCCTTCAACAATGCAGCAAGGTCGAGCACCTCATTGTCAAGTTGCTTGCCTATGTTGTTGTTCTTGTACATCATAAGCGTCTGATATTTCTTGTTGAAACGCATACCCATCAGTCGGCAGTCGTATAGAAAATCATCACCCCAACCAAGACCAATGTCAGCCGTTCCCGTCCAAACTGCTTTGGCATCATCTTTCAATACAAGGTTGAGAGCAGCTTGCTCGCTAAACGCTACGCCACGCAACGACTTCACCGACTGATGATTCTCCAACACCTGCACACTCTTTATCTTATCAGCTGAGATGTTTTGGTTGGCAACGCCATATTGCGACCCCATTAAGTCAAGTCCCTCGATATAGAACTTGTTGATAGGTGTTCCTTGGTATTCCACCTTGCCGTCAGCTTTTACTTCAAGACCTGGCATCTTTGCTATTACATCAGCTATGCTTCGGTCCTGTCCTTGGCGGAAACCCGCAACCGAATATGTGAGCGTGTCTCCCGTACTCTTTATACGCTCCGCTTTTATCTTTACTTCCTTTAGCTTGAAGCCACCTTCTACCAACGTGATAGTCATGCCGTCCTTCAAATCAGCAAACGGCATTGTCTTCTTCTGATAACCAATATAACTTACCGTTATGCTTGCAGGATTTTTCCCTTTAGGAATATTCAGCCTATATTCACCCTTATCGCTTGTGAGACAATA
>OBRR01000417.1_pt1 | contig 10508 bp, 11 predicted proteins | sample 1494901 | NCBI WGS metagenome assembly OBRR01 (sample SAMEA3360689, study PRJEB22359) | human gut metagenome | biome: ENVO:urban biome; feature: ENVO:human-associated habitat; material: ENVO:feces | place: Bangladesh | collected 2011
GTCGGTTCCTCCCTAAAAGCCAACACCCTCATCGCCTTCGGTCGCAAGCTCGCCAACATGCCAGGCATGCACCGCCGCAAGTGCGAAACCTGCACGCGCTATCTTGTGAAGAAGGTAGGGCAGTAGGCTGGCAGATAGCCCGTTCAGGCTGGCAGATAGCTCGTTCAGGCTGGCAGATAGCCCATTCAGGCTGGCAGATAGCCCATTCAGGCTGGTAGATAGGCTGGCAGATAATCCCTTTTCAGCCATATCTTCCAGCCTTTATAATTCTGATAATGAGCGCTGTACAGCAATCCTGGAAGATATGGCAGATTTTTTCACGCACTTGATGTCTTGTAGATATTACTTGCTTTTTTTGTTTTGCTTGAGTTACTCATAATAATTACCTAATAGTTGTCAATCGTATTTCGTTATTCTTTTCTCATTCAGTAATGATTTATGTTATCTCAAATACAGATCTATCTCTTTTTTGTAAAATCTCAATAATTATTGTACAATACAATAAACGTAGCGGAGTCTCTCCGCTACGTTTGTATTAATGTCCTATATTCAAAATTTTGCCATTGCAACTTATTCAATTCTTCTACAGCCACTTCAGCAAACACTTCTCGCGAGACTCTGAAATGCAATTCATGCCTCAAAAAACTCCCCCATAATTTTTTTTAAGATATAATCTTCAAGACTGAGAGGAATGACATATAATGGAACAGATGATTTCCATTATACGTCATAGAGTTCGGAGGGTTATTTCATCAGATGACTCCATACTACTTTGCCTGTTCGATTAATATAGCCCTCAATGTTACCTACCATAAAGTAGGCCAATCCTTCAGCGAACGAACTCACTTTATCATACTTATAGGGAATGACTTCTTTGAATTCTTTATTAAAGAATCCCCATTTTGTATTTTTCTTATCAGTGGAGAACTCTTTTACTGCCACTAAATTTTCTCTGAATGTAAAAACGGAGTCATAAGGCTCCGAAATATACTCCATTTTTTTGTTTATAAAAACCCAACAGGGAATTTCATTATATCTAACTCTTACACCAGCAATAGTGTCAGAGAAAGCCGTGACATCATTAAAAGTTTCTTCAAAGAAACTGATAGAACCGTCGTGGTTTAAGTCGGTTAACCAGTTGCCTTTTTTATCAATGTAGGAATAAACTGGAGTCTCGAAAAGGTTTTGTTGCCATATGTATACATCGGAATTGGAGTTGTATACATGTGTGCATCGCACAGTATCTGAGCATACCTTACCCTGTTTGTCTAATAGCAACCAAGAAAAATCTATGTTGCCTTCTTCATCCTTGATAATCTTACAAGACCAAGATTGCTCTAAACCTGCAAAGTTTGGTATTACAAAATATCGATCTTTGGTTAACTCGTTTCCTAAAGAGTCAATAATGATGGTTGAGTTTAAATCATCAATGAAATTCTCAATAGAAGACATGTCTCTAACTCTTGAAACAATTGCCACACCACCATACATTGGATTGCAGGCCTCGTACTTTGCGGCTATGGTGGTATCACCCTGGAGATTCATGTACCCCATAAGCTTGTTTTTGGCATTTTGAACTACATATTGTCCTGCTCGCAGTTGAATAGCCCCTCCATCAATACAGTCATTAAATCCAAGCTCACCTTTTTCAAATTTCTCCACACATACTTTGTATATTTGATGCATGTCCAATTGTTGTAATTGCGCCAACGACATATTCAAAACATGGGTCGTATCCACAATGAGGGTGTTACTTTTATCTATGAAACCGTATTTTATATGCAACAACGTGTCAATCCTCCCAAACTCACTTTTTTCTTCCTTTAAGGAATATTCGGTTATGACAGTTGCATATCCATAATAATTAAAGCTACTCACATATTTGTATTGAGGTTCTATGACAACAGTTCCGGTTGAGTCAACAAAACCATAAAAGCCATTCTCTTGGATTCTGTAGAGAGGCTTGTCAGACTGGCAGCAAGAGCATAGGGTACACATTACTACCAATACCAATAACTTGAAATACTTTACCATACGTTTATGTTATTATCTATTTGAACATTAGAAGTTTTGCGAGTAAACTTGGCATGAACGTTGATTGTGTATTCGTTTCTGTTTCCGTGATAATCTTCAACAATGATTGGAATTATGTTGTTGCCGCCCTCAAAATGTAAAGTATATGTAAACATATAAGGACTATCTTTTCCTGACAGATTAACTACTTTGTTTTCTACTCTATGCTCTCCAGGATAGCATAGTTTCCGATTTCTAACAATGGTTATCGCCTTTGCGTCTCCTGAAAATGTAACTATAAATGAGACATTACATTCAACTCCATTACCGTCCCAATTTGAAACTGCCACATGTGCTTGTCCATCTATTTGTGGCTTATCCTTTGGAAACACAACACGCTTATTGCCTTTTAGAGTTATAGTGTTTGTGGTATGTGGTATGCTATTGTCAAGTGTTGGTGGTGTGTTGTCAATCGCTACCAATCCTAACGGTTCGATGTTATAAGACCAATCGTCATTAATTCCTATAAGCGTGATGCACTTGTATCCGTCGCTGTTCATTTTTCGATAACAGTTCATACTTCCCAATGATTTTGAGGTGAGTTCAAAATCGTTGGCTACGGTTTCTTCAATGAAATCCTTCACCTCCTTATCTGAACTTGTAGCGTATAGTATGTAATGATCTGCTTTCATATCAGATTTGACATGATAAGACAATCCCGCAAAGTTTTTCAATACAGGAATAGTCCCACTTGACACATAATCTTTATAGCCGTTAGAGCTGATTTTTGCCAGAATGCCTTTCATCTGATTAATTTGGTATTGTGCGAGCTGTTTGTTTTTACGAAATAGCCATTTCTTTATGTTGACGTCTTGTTCAGGATTAGACTCTGCTGAAATCAGCTTTGCACAATTACCACTTATACTTGATGCGCTTTCCTTTATCTCTATAGGCTCTATTGCACCAAAGAGAGTGGTATCAATAGCTTCGTCAACTTTAATGTTTAATGCTATTCCTGTAGTTACTCCAGATGTTGCCATTAGAGCCACTTCATAGTTTGAGCCATATTCCTTCAAGATACTTGAAATGCCAGCTTTGTAAACATCTGTATAGCTATTGTTTACCACTTCCTTATTATTAATGGAGATAGTAATGTTATGTTCCTCTTCGTCAAGTGAGGTTACATTAAGCACTTCATTTTCATAAGTGATGACAGGCTTCTGAAAAGATTTTAAAGTAGAGTTTGCGTTTGTACATGCGGTCATACTTAGGATGACGCACACTGATACGCAACATTTGATTATGTTATTGCCCATATTTTCCAGATTTTGTTTTTTGTTGTTTGCGAATAGAATTTTCTTTGCTAGAAATACGTTTTTTCGCAGTAGCTTTACTTACATTCTTCTTTTTGGGGGCTTGTAACAGGGGAGATTTCGAAGCCTCCTCAATAGACTCAGGTAAAAGCCAGGGATCTTTTGTTTTGTATGGTTCTTGTATCTTCAATAATTCAGAGATTACTCGATTAGCCAATGGTATGGTTTGAAAATCAAATTTTATCAGACTGATAATGTTTTGCTTCGTTCCCTGATTGTAATTCTGTGCGCCTATTTGAGTGAAATCCATCCCATTTTCATCTTCTATGGTCACGATTTTCTTATCACCATGCTGCTCCCATTTTCCCCGCATCTTTGACCAAAAGCCTGTGTAGAATTTAGCCGTAGAAAGGTTTATGACAAGGTTGTCTTTTTGAATATATCCATCCTTTTCGTCCCAGCCAAAGCCAAATTCTAAAATCAATTGCATTCCAACTTGACGGGCATTCATATAATGTGTGGCATACAGGCAACTACTGTTGTCATATGGAGGATTGTTTACTTTGATATTACTGCTATAAGTGGAAAAGAGATTATTCAATGTCCCTTGTGCGTATCCCGACATTGTATAGAGGAAACTCGCAATAATAATTACGTTCTTTGTATTCATACTTACTTCCATCTAAAGGTTTTAATTATCTTGTTCATATCGCTAGCCCAAAGGTCAGACTCTCGTTCCCTGTATGCCACAATCATTTTAACAAGTTCGTCATAGTTAAATAGTAGATACATAGTACAGTTGGTTGTGTCTCCTTTGTTGCCAGTACGCTTGTATTTAATCTCAATAGCCTTTTGTCCATTGATATCAATCCATTTGAATAATGGTGACATTACAAACTCTTGGTCTGGAGCAAGTTCCGCAGATACTATGTCGTAGAGTTCTGATTGCATATCTCCTGATATAGGCTCGGTTTCATCAGATTTATACACATCGCCTGGCCGACATTTGGCATGACTAATTATCACGCGGCAATAATGCTTGTCTTCAGTACCCGCAGTGCTGTTAGCTAATCCTTTTTGCTGAAATACGACATTGTCGGTATTCACAACAATTCCTCTATTCCGCAACCTTTTGGTATATCGGTCATTGGCACTTCGCAATTCTAAAGTTTGCGGTATTGCTATAGAAAAAGAGTTATTGTCTATCCAATATGTAGTCCAATCTGTCGGAGTTTCCATAACTATTGATTTATCGACATGTGAAACCGAGGATACCTCCTTTGAATTATCGTCTATAGTGTTGCTGCTTATTATTGTAGGCTTAGTTGTTGAATAACACAATTGCACCAACAGACCTATTATCACAAAGAATGTTGCAACCCAAACATAGCCTTTCGCACTATCCCATGCACCAGAGGCAGCATCATGTGTAGCCTTCTTAAATGATGCCATAAACTCCGCGACGATCTTTTCGGCATATTCTCGTGCAGACTTGATATCATCACGTACATCGTCGCTTTGTACATCGTAATCGTATGTCCAAGTAGATTGAGCGTCACATGTCGTTTTGCTGTCAGAATGTCGACTATTGCTATAGGTGTAGTGTTCAAATCTGCTATATTCTTGATTATAACGATTTCGCTTATCTGAATCTTTCAGAATCGCATAAGCTTCGTTGATATCTTGCATGACGGATGTGACATTCTGACCCGGGTTCTTGTCAGGATGCCATTTCATTGACATTCTTCTATATGCAGCTTTAATATCTTGAGGTGTAGCCGTTGGGGAAACTTCAAGAATTCCATAATAATCCTTGAACATGCAGTGCTATTTCTGTAATATAGAAGTATTATTATCGTTCTTGTCGTCAGATTCCTTATCCTTTTTCCAAATCGCTTTTATTGCGCCAAAGGCACCAGCAAATACTATCAATCCCAAAATGCCTGGAGTATTGTGTCCAGATTCATCACGAACGCCAACAACTGCGGCAAACAGTATTATAGCAAGTACAACTACTCCTACTGTTACCAATGTCTTTGCAATACCACTCATAATTCCATCATTTTTGTCCTCCCAGCAACCAAATGAAGGGTGTATATAATACGAAAGCGTGGTGCTGTATGCTCCACGTCTTAATGTTCAGGTCCTGAGAAAACCTATGTAAGCAGATGTGGGATAACAGCCCCACGCATATGCGTGGAGACTATCATACCTTCTCTTGCTTACATTATTTAGAAGTTTCTCAGGCTTCGAACATACAAGTAGAAGACATAACGCCTCGTTATGTCTATCAATAAGATAGACATGGTTTACACCGAATCCGTCTCAAAGGTACTCATTTTTAATGAAACTAGCAACGAAACTACTATAAAACATCAAATCTTTCCTCAATTTTCTTCGGTCGACCGACAAAATGAGTGCAAAAATGGCATTTTTTTTGTTACGATGATCAAATTTCAAACAACTTTCTCTCAAAACATTTATCTATTAAAAACAAAGTTGTATTGTTTGCATCAACAATTCCCGCTCGCTTCCCATTTGAACAGCGTACTCAGTGGGACATTTTTTGTTTATGGGAGTACGTTATACTAATCAAGCCATAACTACAGAGCAGCAAATTGAGACTCTAAAGCAGAAAGGTTTGCTGATTGATGATGTCGAGCAAGCAACCAAGGCATTCTACTTGGTGTATTGACTCAATTCCATCTCGCCAGACAATAAGTTTATCAAAAATTTCAAGAAACTCTTGAAACAATACCTATCAGTCAATCCCCGAATGATGGGCTTCCACAACAACTGGGAGCCAGAGCCACTTTGGAAGAATAAGCGCAAGCCGCGTGTTAAAAAGTTTTTAGCACAAGAAACCGGATAATAAAGCCAACCATACTCCAAATGGGAGAGAAAGGGAAAGTTACTAAGAAACATCCACTACAAAAAAAACGTAGCGGAGAGTCTCCGCTACGTTTTATATTAATGTTCTATGTCCAATCGTCTGCGATTGCAGATGCAGCGATGTCGACATCTTGACACCTCACCATCTCAACTATCTAAAGCCCTGAGGCAGGGCTTTAGAAATTAGTCTTCTAATGCACCGATAATCTCGCTCACAGAAGAGCAACCGTGATTGTCGAGCCAGTTGTTGATGCCGTCGCGCACCTTGATGGTTACGGCAGGGTCGAGGAAATTGGCGGTGCCGATCTCAATGGCTGTTGCGCCAGCCATGAGGAACTCGATGGCGTCCTCGGCGGTGCAGATGCCGCCAAGACCTACTACCGGAATCTTCACTGCCTTAGCTACCTGCCATACCATGCGCACGGCAACCGGCTTCACTGCTGGACCGCTCAGTCCGCCGGTGTTGATGCTGAGCATTGGGCGGCGGCGCTCGATGTCGATAGCCATGCCCATGAGTGTATTGATGAGCGATACGCTGTCAGCTCCCTCTGCCTCTACTGCCTTTGCTATCTCTGTCACGTCTGTCACGTTTGGCGAGAGCTTCACGATGATTGGCTTGTTGTAGCGTTCGCGTACGGCACGCACCACGCTGGCTGCGCCCGTCGTGGTTACGCCGAAAGCCATGCCGCCCTGCTTCACGTTAGGGCAGGAGATGTTCAGCTCGATGGCTGGGATGTTCTCCAGTTCGTTGATGCGTGCAGCGCACTCGGCGTAGTCGTCTGGCGACGAACCGCTCACGTTGACGATCATGTTTGTGTCGATGTCCTTGATCTGCGGATAGATGTTGCGGCAGAAATAGTCGACACCCTTGTTCTGAAGGCCCACGCAGTTGAGCATGCCCTGCGGTGTCTCAGCCATGCGCGGATAGTCGTTGCCCTCGCGTGGGTTGAGTGTGGTGCCCTTAACGATGATGCCACCAATCTCTTCGAGCGGCACGAAGTCGGCGAACTCCAGACCGTATCCGAATGTTCCCGATGCGGTCATTACGGGGTTCTTCAGTTTCAGACCGCCAATCTTTACACTTAAATCTGCCATGTCAGTTTCTTTATATTCATTACCGGACCTTCCTTACATACACACTTGTTGCCTTCCACTGTCTTCTCTACGCAGCAAAGACATGCTCCGACGCCGCACGCCATCTTGTTCTCGAGCGATACCTCGCACTCGATGTCGTTCTTGAAGGCGTAGCGAGCCACAGCCATCATCATCGGCTTCGGTCCGCAGGTAGAGATGCGGTCGAAGTGCTCCTGAGCCAGTACGGAGTGGTTGGTTACGAAGCCTTTTTCGCCTTCGGATCCGTCCTCGGTAGTGATGAGTACGCGTCCTACCTGCTCGAAGAGTTCGCGCTCCAGCACGTCCTTAGCCGAGCGTGCGCCGAGCAGAAACGTCGGTTCGCCGCCCATCGCCTTGATGCGCTTGCCGAAGTAGAGCAGCGGAGCTACGCCCACGCCGCCACCTACGAGCAGCACCTTCTGTGTGCTGTCTGTCGGCATCGTGAACGAATTGCCGAGTGGAAGCACGCAGTTGAGGCGGTCGCCTTTCTGCAGCTTCTGCAGCTGGCGTGTGCCGTCGCCTACGGCAGCTACGAGGAGCCAAAGCTCGTTGTGGTCGTAATCCACGTTGTTGATAGAGATGGGGCGGCGCAGGAATGTAGACGGTGAATTGTCTACGCGCACCTCTACGAACTGACCCGGAAGCATCTCGGGCAGCGGTTTGTCGTCGGTGAGCTTGATGAGCACGTGCTTGTCGCTCAGAGCTTCAACGCTGTTGACCGTAAGGTCGAGTATGTACTTTTTCATTTATTTTTGTTTGTCTTGTTGCTTTGTGACAGTATATATTTAGAGGTGTCGCTTAATCTAACGTGCAAAGGTACTAAAAAGTAAAAAAGTAAAAAAGTAAAAGGGTAAAAAATTAGGAGGTATGGGCATCTTGCCCGTACCACGCAGCCACAAAAGCATACTTTTAAAAGTAAAAAAGTAAAAGAGTAAAAAAGTAAAAGAACGTTTGTATGTGTCAATTCTGTCACTCTCGGTCTGTCATATTTGTCATGTGCTGTAACTCGATAGCGCTTTGGCACGCTTTTGGCTATATCCTTAACGAAAGCGGACGGCAGATAAGCCGTCGCAACAACCTATAGTAATTATAAAAAACTTAAAGCATAAGAATTATGAACATTAAACCATTAGCAGACAGAGTTCTCGTACTCCCTGCACAGGCAGAAGAAAAAGTCGGTGGAATCATCATTCCTGATACAGCAAAAGAGAAACCGCAGCATGGTACAATTGTTGCAGCAGGTAACGGCACAAAGGACGAGGAGATGGTTCTGAAAGAAGGTGACGAAGTGCTCTACGGCAAGTATTCTGGTACAGAGCTTGAGGTTGAAGGTACAAAGTATCTCATCATGCGTCAGAGTGATGTGCTCGCTGTTGTTCAGAAATAAAAATTAATAACTAATAATTAATAATTAAAGAAATGGCTAAAGATATTAAATACAATATGGATGCACGCGACCTGTTGAAGAACGGTGTCGACAAGTTGGCTAACGCAGTAAAGGTAACACTCGGTCCGAAAGGTCGCAACGTGGTTATCGAGAAGAAGTTCGGTGCTCCGCAGATTACAAAGGACGGTGTGACTGTAGCTAAGGAAGTGGAGCTCGAGGACAAGTTCGAGAACACTGGTGCACAGCTCGTTAAGAGCGTAGCAAGCAAGACCGGCGACGATGCAGGCGACGGTACAACAACCGCTACAATCCTCACTCAGGCTATCGTAACCGAGGGTTTGAAGAACGTAACCGCAGGTGCTAACCCGATGGACCTGAAGCGTGGTATTGACAAGGCAGTGGCTGCTGTCGTAGCACACATCAAGGCAAACGCAGAGATCGTTGGCGACAACTACGACAAGATTGAGCAGGTAGCAACCGTTTCTGCTAACAACGACCCTGAGATTGGTAAGCTCCTGGCTGACGCAATGCGTAAGGTGTCTAAGGACGGCGTAATCACCATCGAGGAGAGCAAGAGCCGCGACACAAACATCGGCGTAACAGAAGGTATGCAGTTCGACCGCGGCTATCTGAGTGCTTACTTCGTAACCGACTCTGAGAAGATGGAGTGCGTTATGGACAACCCGTACATCCTCATCTACGATAAGAAGATCAGTAGCGTTAAGGACTTGCTGCCTATCCTGCAGCCGGCTGCAGAGAGCGGACGCCCGATGCTCATCATCGCTGAGGACGTAGACTCTGAGGCACTCACCACACTCGTTGTGAACCGTCTGCGTGCAGGCTTGAAGATCTGCGCTGTGAAGGCTCCTGGCTTCGGCGACCGTCGTAAGGCAATGCTCGAGGATATCGCTACTCTGACTGGTGGCGTTGTAATCAGCGAGGAGAAGGGCTTGAGCCTCGACAAGGCTACACTCGACCTCTGCGGTTCATGCGAGAAGGCTACCGTTTCTAAGGACAACACCACTATCGTAGGCGGCTGCGGACAGAAGAATCTCATCGCTGACCGTGTTGCTCAGATCAAGAGCGAGATTGCAAACACAAAGAGTGCTTACGACAAGGAGAAGTTGCAGGAGCGTCTTGCAAAGCTCGCCGGTGGCGTAGCCGTTCTCTACGTAGGTGCTAACAGCGAGGTCGAGATGAAGGAGAAGAAGGACCGCGTTGACGACGCTCTCTGCGCTACACGTGCAGCAATGGAGGAAGGCGTTGTCGTTGGTGGCGGCACAACATACATCCGCGCTCAGAAGGAGCTTGCAGAGCTCAAGGGCGAGAACGCTGACGAGCAGACAGGTATCAACATCGTGCGTCGTGCTATCGAGGAGCCGCTTCGCCAGATTGTGAAGAACGCCGGTGGCGAGGGTGCTGTTGTCGTTCAGAAGGTTCGCGAGGGCGAAGGCGACTTCGGCTACAACGCTCGCAAGGACGCTTACGAAGACCTCCGCGCAGCAGGTGTCATCGACCCGGCTAAGGTGGAGCGCGTAGCTCTTGAGAACGCTGCTTCTATCGCAGGCATGTTCCTCACAACCGAGTGCATCATCTGCGACAAGCCAGAGGAGAAGGCTCCGGCTATGCCGATGGGCAACCCGGGCATGGGTGGCATGATGTAATCAGACCGAATTCACATATTGAATAAAACATAGAAAGAGTCCCTATTCCGCAGTGGAGTAGGGACTCTTTTTTTGTTTCTCCTTCGTTTAATATGCCATTACTTTCTTGTTTAATCTATGTTAATT
>OBRR01000425.1_pt1 | contig 10342 bp, 6 predicted proteins | sample 1494901 | NCBI WGS metagenome assembly OBRR01 (sample SAMEA3360689, study PRJEB22359) | human gut metagenome | biome: ENVO:urban biome; feature: ENVO:human-associated habitat; material: ENVO:feces | place: Bangladesh | collected 2011
CCAACCCTCAAGTATTATTAAGACCAAGCTCGGTCTTAATAATACTTCAAAAAAATGACAAGCGGGGGGAGGTTTTTGAGGCTCGATTTTTATTGTCCAAACAGAGTTTTTGTGTGTATAGGTTTGGACTTTAGAATGGTCTATATGTATAGTTTTACCTCAAATCATATTTTTTTATTTCTTATATTTTGTTGTTCAGTCGTGCATTCTCCTTTTTTTTTCGTAACTTTGCAAAAATGGTGCCTATTGCATTGGATAACAGCAATTCCAGGCATGGTGTGCTATGGCTCCGGACATTTTTTACCGGAGTGATTGATTATTATTCTGAAACTTTTATAATAAGAAAGAAACAAAAAATGGCAGAATCCAATTTCGTTGACTATGTGAAGATATATTGCCGTTCGGGCAAAGGTGGCAGGGGCTCAATGCACTTGCGTCATGTGAAGTACAATCCTAATGGAGGTCCCGACGGTGGCGACGGTGGACATGGCGGCAGCATCTATCTGCGTGGCAACCACAACTACTGGACATTGCTCCACCTTAAGTTCCAGCGTCACGTCTTTGCTGAGCATGGAGGCAACGGTGGTCGCGACAAGTGTCACGGCAAGGACGGTAAGGACATTTACATCGATGTGCCGTGCGGAACCGTGGTGTATAACGCCGAGACAGGCAAATATGTGTGCGATGTAACCTACGACGGTCAGGAAGTGCTGCTTCTTAAGGGCGGTCGAGGTGGATTGGGCAACTTCCAGTTCCGCACTGCCACCAACCAGACTCCGCGCTACGCTCAGCCGGGCGAGCCTATGGAGGAGATGACTATCATCCTTGAACTTAAGTTGCTTGCCGATGTAGGTCTTGTAGGTTTGCCTAATGCGGGTAAGTCGACATTGCTCTCAGCTGTGTCGAGCGCGCGTCCTAAGATAGCCAACTATCCATTTACTACACTTGAGCCGTCGCTTGGTATTGTTGACTACCGCGACCATAAGTCGTTTGTAATGGCCGACATTCCTGGCATTATTGAGGGAGCAAGCGAGGGCAAGGGTCTCGGATTGCGATTCCTGCGCCATATTGAGCGCAACTCGTTGCTGCTCTTCATGGTGCCAGGTGACACCGACGACATAAAGAAAGAGTATGAGTTGTTGCTCAACGAGTTGGAACAGTTCAATCCCGACATGCTCACCAAGCACCGTGTGCTGGCTGTTACGAAGTGCGACTTGCTCGACGAGGAACTTATGGATATGTTGCGCGAGACTCTGCCCAATGACCTTCCGGTGGTGTTCATATCGTCAGTGACTGGTCTCGGCATACAGGAACTCAAGGATATTCTGTGGCGTGAGCTTAATGCCGAGAGCAACAAGCTCCAGGTTATCACTTCGGAGGACACACTTGTTCACCGCGACAAGGATATGAGCCGCTTTGCCGAAGAGCTTAAGGCCGAGGGTGAGGACGAGATAATATATCTTGACGACGAGGACATCGAGGATATTGACGACATCGAGGATCTCGACGACTTTGAATACGAGGAGGACACCAAGAATGAGTAATCAGAAACCGGTGCTTTCCTATTATAATATGTCCGACGGTGTGGTGGCCTTCTCCACCACGCGTCATGGCGGAGTGAGCGAGGGCAGTTATGCTTCGCTCAACGTAAATGAGTATTGTGGCGATAATGCGGAGCATGTGGCAGCCAACCGCAAGTTGCTTGCCACAGAACTTAAGATAGACTCCAACCGTATAATTATTCCTCATCAGACGCATGGTGTTGAGACACGTATCATAGGTAGTGAGTTCCTTGCTTTGCCAGACAACGTCAAACGCATGTTGCTTGAAGGGGTTGATGCTGTTATTACTAATGTAAAGGGGCTTTGTATAGGAGTGTCAACGGCCGATTGTATTCCTGTTTTGCTTTACGATGAGGAACATCATGCAGCTGCTGCCATTCATGCTGGATGGCGAGGCACATTGGCACGTATTGTACACAAGGCTGTGCTCGAAATGCGCATGGCATACAATACCGACCCTGCAAAGCTGATAGCTGTAGTTGGTCCTGGCATTTCAATTGAAAACTTTGAAGTGGGCGATGAGGTGTATGAGGCTTTCGAGCAGGCTGCTTTCGACATGGATGCCATTGCCGAAGAACAGATTAAGCGCAATCCCGACGCTATCGACTCCGCCAAACGCTTCGAGAAGAAATGGCATCTCAACCTGCCTCTCGCCAACAAGATGCTGCTGATGCACACTGGCGTGAAGGAGGAGAACATACAAATGTCGGACATCTGCACCTATAGCCGTGTCGACGACTATTTCTCGGCACGTCGGTTGGGTGTGGAGTCAGGACGCATTTATACGGGAATAATATTGAATTAAGATTCTTTTTATAGATGATGAATATACGCAAAATTCTTTTACCTTTAGCCTTCGCGCTGGTGATAACCACCACCGCGTCGGCACCCGTAAAGCAGCAGTTCACTGCCGCCGAACAACAACAAATCAGTATCGAAACTCCAGGACTATTCACGCGTTCCGATGCCTTCAACGTTGACTTGAGTGCGTTGAAGGCATCGGAATATTCGTTCCCGTTGCCAGTAGGCAAGGCTACGGTGCGCAAGAACAACACGATAGAGATAACCACTACCGAGGGAGATGCTGTGAAGTCGATGTTTGAAGGCATTGTACGACTTTCGCGCAAACATCCTGATTACGGCAATGTGATTGTGGTGCGCCACCGCAACGGTTTTGAAACAGTGTATGGCAACAACGCTCAGAATCTTGTAAATGTGGGCGACTATGTGCGTGCAGGACAGACCATTGCAATTGCAGGTAGCAGCGATGGCAAGATTTTCTGCGACTTTGCCATTATGCTGAATGGAGGACGAATAAATCCTTCGGCAGTAATAAATGTCAAAACTCACCAACTGCGCCGACAGACCTTGCTCTGCGAGAAGGACGGACAATATGTCAACGTGAGTGTGCTTGGCGACAAGGTAGACATCGAAGAAACCAAGGAGGAAATGAAGCTGGATGACGCTTTCGAGAAGACAGCTACATTCAAGTGGAATCTGGAACAAATGGAGAAGCAACGCTGGGCTTATCCGTTGCCCGGAGCCAAGGTGATAAGCCCCTACGGAGGCAAGCGCCGCCACGCTGGTGTCGACCTCAAGACAAAGCCCAACGACGAGATTTTTGCAGCCTTTGATGGGGTGGTTACTCGTTCATCGCCATATGCCGGATACGGCAACTGTATTGTGATTCGCCATGCCAACGGCTTGGAGACTCTGTACTCTCACCAGTCGAAAAACCTTGTAAAGGTAGGCGACAAAGTTAAGGCTGGACAAGTGATAGGTCTTACAGGACGTACAGGACGTGCCTCTACAGAGCATTTGCACTTTGAGACCCATTTCAAGGGTAGACGCTTCAACCCCAATCTTATATTCGACCATACGTCGCATGACTTGCAGCAGGTGACATTGACCATGACAAAAAATGGTGGTATAACGTCGAAGAAGAACTAAAAGATGGGGTAACTGTTGAAAAATATATACGTATTATAAAAAACACTGTCGCTTGTGGGCGGCAAATATTAAAAACTAAAAGATCAACAAAATGGAAGAGAACAAGAATCTGTTTCAAGAAGTGAATGAAGGTTACACAATGCACGAGGCTATCGAGGAGGCAAAACGTTGCCTGCACTGCAAGGTGCCGCAGTGTAAGAAGGGATGTCCTATAAGCCATGATATTCCAGACTGGATTCACGAACTATCGATGGGTAACTTTGGCAATGCCATGCACATCATCAACGAGAAGAGCAATCTGCCTGCTGTGTGCGGACGTGTGTGTCCACACGAGAAACAGTGTGAGGGACATTGTGTGCTTGGCAAGAAGGGACAGGGCATTCATGTGGGAAAACTCGAGCGTTTCCTTGCCGACTTTGACGGCAACATGGGACTGATACGCGAGAAGCTTCTGCCCAAGACACGTGGTAAGGTGGCTGTCATTGGCTCTGGTCCTGCGGGACTTACCATTGCTGGCGACCTCTCGCGTCAGGGATTCAATGTCGAGATATTCGAGATGGAGCCAGAACCGGGCGGAGTGCTCATGTTTGGTATTCCTGAATATCGATTGCCTAAGGACATCGTGCGCCGCGAGATAAAGAAGATGGAGGAGCTTGGTGTGGTTATCCACTGCAACACTACTATTGGCAAGGACTACACTGTAGACGACCTCTTTGCTCAGGGATTCGACGCTATATTCATGGGCACTGGCACGGGCAAGCCTCAGAAGCTTGACATTCCTGGTGGCGACATCAAGGGTGTGCGACAAGCCATTTGGTTCCTGCGCCGTGTGAGTCTTTACAATGAGGGTAACCTCGACCGTAAGGAGGTTGTTGTGGGCAAGGGCGACCGTTGCTTCGTTATCGGTTGCGGCAATACCGCAATGGATGCTGCGCGCACTGCTGTACGTTTGGGTGCCGAGAGCGTGGAAGTGGTTTACCGCCGCACTATTAATGATATGCCTGCACTTCGTTCTGAATATGACGAGGCTGTGGAAGAGGGCGTAAAGTTCAATTGGGAGTCTAATATAGTTGAGATTCATAGCGATGAAAACGGTAAGATGACAGAGGTGGTGATAGAGACAAAGCAAGGCGAACGCCGTGTGGAGAAAGCCGACTATGTGCTCATGGCTCTTGGCTCAAAACCTGCAAGCCGCATTGTTTCGACAACAACTGGCATTGAGGTTGACGACCGTGGCTATGTGGTTACACGCGAGACTCCTTATGGCATGACTACTCGCAAGGGTGTGTTTGCCGGAGGCGATGTTGTTAATCGTCCGTCAACAGTGGTGCTTGCTATGCACGACGCTAAGATGGTGGCAGAGGGCATTGCACAGTATGTGGATGCAATAAAGCTTCTTGAGGCAATAGGTTAATAATACACATTATTATATATATAAGTAACTCCTTCGGGATTCGTTCGGGATTCGTTCGGGATGCAAAAAGCCCCCGATGCGTCACGCATCGGGGGCTCCAAATAGCTCTTTTATTTATTATAATGAAAATGCTGCGAATTATAAACTTGCAGCAGTCAATACCTTAGATATGTTACTGATAGGCTAAAAAGTTTTCATCAACACTTCTCTTAGGTCGTCACTCTTAGCAAGTCCGAGTTTCTTACGTATATGTATTCTCACCGAACTGATGTTGTTGGGTGTTTTGTTGAGTATTGACGCTATTTCATATATAGTATTGCCACCGATAATCAATCGGCATACCTCCTGCTCTGTAGGCGTCAGTGTGGGCAACACAGATGAGATATTGGCATGTTGCATTCGTCGATGAGCCATTCGCTGCTCCACAGCCCTGATAAGATTGGCTTCGGTGCGCTCGTCGAGACGGTCGAAGAAGTCGGTGATGTCCTTGTCGCTCTGCTCTCCTCGTCCCAGTTGTAGATAGGCAAGCAGTTCGGTTTTGGTCATGTGGAAAGTGGCAAGCACTCGGTTGATTGTAGTGTTATAGTCGGCATTTTCGCATTGCATACCTCGTATGCCTCTTCTTATCATTTCGCCCAACACACACGTGAACATCTCCACAACAATGAATATCACTACTATCTGTTTATTAAATCCTCCGTCGGTGTATAGATAAGCAAATACGATTGTGACAATACTTATTATGGCTATTATCGTTGGTATATGTCTGACGACAGCCATAACAAGATAGATGATGAGGGCGAGCGAAATAATCTGGTTGAACAATATAGTCTGGTCAAAACCCTCAGGACGTTCAACAGCCATATACACAATGCGAGCACTACCGGTCAGCTGTGTCAACAATCCAAACGTGGATATAGCCATCTTCAACGACATGCGACGCGTCATATACAAAACAAACAGCACCACTGTCATCAACCACATCAGAGCCGATATAGCATACAGTATGCCGCTGCCGCGTCCTACTATTCCCATGATGTGCATAGGCACACCAGCCACTATCACCGTCAAACTGAGCGTCAAGAATATGATAAGACACAGACGCTGCTGCCAGTTTTTGCTGCGATGGTCGAGAAATCTGGTTAGTCGTTGTATAATTTTTGATTCCATTCTTTTTTGAATTTTGACGCTACAAAGGTAGCCTTTTTTCATGATTTTACGCCTTTTTACCCCACTTTTTACGTCTCTTTACGTTATTTTACGGTTGTGCATTTTTTGCCTTAATGCTATTTTAAACTAATTTTGCAATTTAGAATAATAAAATCATCAAATAACAAAAAACAATACATATTATGAAACAACTTTATTTTAAACATTTCGGCAGAGCAGTAGTCTACACGCTGCTCTCGCTGTTCTTGTGTATGGCTGGTGCGGGAAAGGCGGCAGCCGTAGAATTCGCCTACAAGCCTCAGGTGAAAGTTATCAGCACAAACTACACAAACAGTGGCACAGAAGTAACGCTCAAATTATGGATGTACAACCTTGCAGGTGGCTCGTCACGCTTCAGTGGTAATAGAAATGTTGAATTATATATTGACGACCAAAAACAACAATCACTTGTACTCAATACTTTGTGGCCAAAGATAAGGAATGCTGAAGCACACGAGATGAGAAGTTATGTTACCTTTGATCCAGTAGGCAACAAAGGAAATATTTCGTTCAACTATCAAAATATTGGCACAGCACAATTCTCCAATCTGCAAAGTTATCAATATAGCGAAAATGACGGTAAAGGCACCAAACAGGCACAGTGGTGCACTATCGAATTGAAGCTTTCCTTTGACAATTCTTTCTCCTACTACGGCCATAAAATAAGCGTGAGAGGCTTATGGCAAGACAATAGTGGAAGATATCCTATAACCAAATACGTGTCACTCGACAACACCATCGGTGGATACGTTCGTCCTACTAAATTGAATGTGAGGTCTTTTGACAGCAGTAAAATTAGGTTTTCGTGGGATATTCAGGACTATAATGGGTTGGCATCTAAAGAAGGCAACTGGATTATATACAAGTGCGAAAATGGCAAACGCGAGAAAGTTGGTTCCAAGGTGTATAATGTTTACTTTAGTTATGATATATATAAGGAAAAGTATAATTGCTCGGCTACCTATGATGTGACATTCCAACCAAAAAATATCACTGCATCCGACACTATTTGCGGCCTTACCACTTCAGTTGCTGCCACTGGACATAAGCTAAACGCCGATGATGTCTGCCAATACTGTAATCATAGTTTCTTCCGTTACACGACTTCCGACGGCAAGATTGTGGAAAAAATAAAAAACCAAGCGCAATTTGGTGCAAACATCGTGGCGCATAGTGTTGTTGATGGCAAGTGCGTGATAGAGTTTGACGCTCCGATTACAAAAATTCCCGATCAAGCATTCTTTAAAAATAATAGTCTTACAGGAGACCTTGTCATACCTAATTCGGTAAAAGAGATTGGTGAACAGGCTTTTTTCGGTTGCACTGGATTAAATGGCACTCTAACGCTGTCAAGTAAACTGGGAAAAATAGGGAAATATGCTTTCAACGGATGTACGGGATTTACGGGATCTTTGAAATTGCCCAGCTCATTAACAGATATCGGAATTGCAGCTTTCTTGAATTGTAAGTATTTTACATCTCTTGAGTTGTCAAATGCTCTGAGTGTAATCCCCGGGTCTGCTTTTAGAGGTTGTGAGGGTCTTTCAGGAAGCCTTGTCATACCTGATGGGGTAAAAGAGATTGGTGAACAGGCTTTTTCAGGTTGTACTGGATTCGATGGCACTCTAACGCTGTCAAGTAAACTGGGAAAAATAGGGCAATATGCTTTCAACGGATGTACTGGATTTACGGGATCTTTGAAATTGCCCAGCTCATTAACAGAGATCGGAATTGGAGCTTTCATGAATTGTAAGTATTTTACATCTCTTGAGTTGCCAAATACTCTGAGTGTAATCCCCGGGTCTGCTTTTAAAGGTTGTACGGGTCTTTCAGGAAGCCTTGTCATACCTAATTCGGTAACAGAGATTGGCAACCAGGCTTTTCAAAATTGCACTGGATTCAATGGCACTCTAACGCTGTCAAATAAACTTGAAACAATAGGGGAATTTGCTTTCGACGGATGTTCTGGATTTAGGGGATCTTTGACATTACCCAGCTCAGTAACAACTATCGGAAAATCGGCTTTCGATGATTGTTACAGTTTTACAAAACTTGAGTTGCCAAATACTCTGAGTGTAATCCCTAATCAAGCTTTTATGGATTGTAGAAGTCTTTCAGGAGAACTTGTAATTCCTGCCTCGGTGACGGAAATTGGAAATAATGCATTTTATGGTTGCCAAAATCTAAGTGCAGAAACAGGACAAGTGACGCTGCCTAAATCATTGAAAAAAATTGGTTATAGTGTTTTTCATAACGCTAATAATATTAAGACTGTTAACTTCCGGTCATTACCAGAAGGTATAAGCTTAGGTTATAGGAAGAAGGCAGTCAGTCTGAGCGACGACTCATATATCAGCGACCAGGCAAGCGGCACAGTTAATGAGATATCCTACACCCGCCAGATGTCGAACGACTGGGGCACACTCGTGTTGCCGTACTCATTGACGCTGACTGGCGAGGAGTCTTACCGCTTGTATGCCATCGACAAGATTGATGGCAACGAGCTTGTGCTGAGCCGCATAGAAGGAACAGTGGCAGCCGGAACTCCATGCGTGGTAAAGCGCAACGGCACCGAAGCAGCGCTGACATTTGGCGCTAACGATGCAGAGTTGAGCATGGCAATATCAGATCAAAACGTGGGCGGCATGACATTCCGCGGCACTTACACTACAAAGGAAGTCAACAGCGGTTATGTGATATCAAAGAACAGCTTCTGGAATGTAGAGGAACTGAAAAATTCGACTTCGGTTAAGGGTGCCAAGGTTGGTCCGTTCCGCGCTTGGCTCGACGGCACTTCTGCCAATGCTCCTGCCCAACTTAGCATGCGCATCGACGGTTCTACTACTGGCATCAACGCTATTGATGCCCTCAACGATGCCGAAGCAGAATACTACGACCTCAGCGGCAAGCGTCTCGACGAGCCACAGCGCGGCGTAAACATCGTGCGCATGAAGTCGGGAAAGACAAAGAAGATAGTCATCAAATAACAGAATATTGCATTCACATACTGCTCTTTTCGCTACCATCGCCGCATCAACAGCCTTAGCGCAAATACCGCAAGGCTACTTACTAAAAAAGGACCGCTGTTCTGATTAATAGAACAGCGGTCCTTTTTTTTAGTTATGTTGCGTAATGTTGAAATTACTTCATCATCTCGTTGAACTCGTCGAGAGTAACCTCCTTGTTGTTGAGAGTTACTGTAGACTTGATAGCGGCAGCAAGCTTAACATCGATAGCACGCTCTACGAAGTTGTCTACGGCCTCGCGCTTCTTGAGGAGCTCGTTAGCGTAGTTCTCTACGTACTCGTCAGGAACGTTGGTCATGCCATACTGAGCGAACTGCATGCGAGCCATCTCGATGGCAGCTGCCTTAACGTCAGCATCCTCAATCTTGATCTCGTTAGCCTTAACGAGCTGCTCCTTGATGAGGTGCCACTTGAGCTGCTTGATGCTCTCTGCGTAGTTCTTCTCTACGAAGTCCTCGCCCTTCTCCTTGTTGTTGAGGAGCATGATGCGCTTGAGAAGTGCGTCTGGCCATGTCAACTCGCCAACCTTCTCCTCGCAGTATGAGCGAACGTCGAGCATGAACTTGTAGTCGGAGTTGGTCTCGAGCTGTGGCTTGAGGCTCTCAGCGATCTTGTTGCGGAATTCCTCCTCGCTCTTCACGTTGCCCTCGCCAAATACCTGGTCGAAAAGCTCCTGATTGAGCTCAGCCTTCTTGAAGCGCTGAATCTCTGTAATCTGGTAGCTGAAGTTTGACTCAAGGTCCTTGGCAACCTCGCGGTCGATCTTGAGGAGTGCTGAAATCTCAGCCTCGCCCTCTGGATAAGCCTTGCGTGGGTTGAAGGTGATGATGTCACCAGGCTTAGCGTTCTTGAAGAGGTCCTTCTGCTCGTCAACCTTGATGTATGAAGGCATAAGAACAGCACCTTCAACAGTGATGCCACCTTCCTTGGTGTTGCCCTCAGCGTCGAGCTCACGGAGATCGCCCTTGAGCATGTCGTTCTGCTCAGCGTCATACTCCTCAGCCTTCTCGTACTTGCCTGCACGGCTCTGGAACATCTCAACCTGCTCGTTGATGAGGTTGTCGTCGGCCTTGATTGTATAGTAGTCAATCTTGTTGCGGCCGTCGAGAGTAACCTTAAACTCAGGAGCTACAGCGATGTCGAATACGAATGTGTAAGGAGCTGGCTTCTCGATGTCAGCC
>OBRR01000426.1_pt1 | contig 10325 bp, 8 predicted proteins | sample 1494901 | NCBI WGS metagenome assembly OBRR01 (sample SAMEA3360689, study PRJEB22359) | human gut metagenome | biome: ENVO:urban biome; feature: ENVO:human-associated habitat; material: ENVO:feces | place: Bangladesh | collected 2011
AAATAAAGAGGATAACACAATGATTCAGGAAAGAATTTTAGAATTGACAGAATATGGTCTTGTGACCGGACTGGTGGAGCCAGAAGACAGGAGATTTACCATTAACCGCCTGTTAGAACTTTTTCATCTGGATGAATTAGAAGATGAAGTGGCAGCAGCCTATGCAAAGAGAACTCCGATGACACAGGAGAGCGCAGAGGCAGCATTGGAAGGCATCTTAAATGAGATGCTCGATTATGCAGCAGAAGATGGACTGATGCCGGAGGATACGATCACATACAGGGATCTGTTCGATACAAAGATCATGAGTATGCTTGTGCCGAGACCAAGCGAAGTGATCAAAAAATTCCAGGCACTCTATCAGTTCAGTCCAAAGGAAGCAACCGATTATTTTTACAAATTAAGCAGAGATACAAACTACATTCGTAGATACCGTATCAAAAAAGACCAGAAATGGACTGCAGATACCGAGTTTGGAACATTGGATATCACCATCAACCTCTCCAAACCGGAAAAAGATCCAAAGGCGATTGCGGCAGCCAAGCTTGCAAAACAGAGCGGTTATCCGAAATGCCTTCTCTGCAAAGAGAATGAGGGATATGCAGGACGTGTGAACCATCCGGCAAGACAGAACCACAGGATTATTCCGGTAACGATCAATCACAGTGACTGGTTCTTCCAGTATTCTCCATATGTTTACTACAATGAGCACTGCATCGTTTTTAATGCAGAGCATACACCGATGAAAATCGAGAAAGCAACCTTTGGAAAACTGTTGGATTTTGTAGAGCAGTTCCCACATTACTTTGTCGGATCGAATGCGGATCTTCCGATTGTTGGAGGATCTATCTTGAGCCATGATCATTTCCAGGGTGGACATTATGAGTTTGCCATGGCAAAAGCACCGGTCGAAAAAGAGCTGACCTTCAAAGGATTTGAGGATGTGAAAGCCGGAATCGTAAAATGGCCAATGTCCGTGATCCGTATCAGCGCACCACAAAAAGAGCGCCTGATCGAACTAGCAGATAAGATTTTACTTGCATGGAGAGGTTATACGGATGAAGATGCATTTATTTTTGCAGAGACAGAGGGCGAACCACACAACACGATCACTCCTATCGCAAGAAAACGCGGCAATGAATATGAGTTAGATCTTGTACTCCGCAATAATATCACGACGGAGGAGCATCCGCTGGGTGTTTACCATCCACATGCAAAACTTCATCATATCAAAAAAGAAAACATTGGTCTGATCGAGGTTATGGGACTTGCAGTGCTTCCAGCCAGATTAAAAGATGAGATGGCTGCATTAGAGCAGGCAATCTTAGACGGCGCAGAAATCCGTGAGGATGAAGTTCTTGCAAAACATGCAGACTGGGTGGAGGAATTTCTGCCGAAGTATGGATTTACGGCAGGAAGCGGCCTGGAAGGTGAAATCACACCGGAAAAATTACATGAGATCATTCAGACAGAAATCGGTCTTGTGTTCAAAGAAGTTTTATTGGACGCAGGTGTTTACAAATGCACAGAGGAAGGCAGAAAAGCGTTCCAGAAGTTCGTAGATACCGTCAATGCATAAAAATACAGGGGAGTATTTTTAATAAACAAAAACTGTCCGGGGCAGTATCCGTAAGGAAAATGTCCTGTGGCAGTTTTCTTTTTTTATCTATTTACTTTCATACAGTATTGTTGTAAAGTAATAATTGTTCCGTGGATCTGCACATTTACGGTGCAGACCGCAGAAAAATGACTCGAGAGTAAGAAAACAGTGAGGAAGAGAATATGATTTCACAGAAAATACAGAAGGCATTGCAGGGAAGTTCTGCGATCCGTGCAATGTTTGTAGAGGGAAATGAACTTGCCGCCAGGGTGGGAAGAGAGAACGTGTATGATTTTTCATTGGGGAATCCTGCAACACCGGCCCCGGCAGCATTGAACGAGGCAATTAAGCAACTGGTGGATGAGACCGATCCGCTGGTTTTACATGGATATATGGACAATGCCGGTTACCCGGATGTCCGTCAGGCGGTTGCAGAGAACTTAAACAAGCGTTTTGGAACTGCATTTACTTCCCATAATATTGTGATGACAGTGGGAGCAGCGGGAGGATTGAACATTATTTTTAAAACGATCTTAGATCCGGGTGACGAGGTGATCGTGTTCGCCCCGTATTTTGGAGAGTACAAGAGTTATGCGGCCAATTTTGATGCGGAAGTCGTGGAAGTGGCACCGGATTTTGAGACATTCCAGCCGGATCTGGCTGCATTTGAAAAAGCGGTCAATGAAAAGACCAAGGCAGTGATCGTGAACACGCCAAACAATCCGACCGGTGTGATCTATCATGAAGAAACCATGAAAAAGATGGCTGAGATTCTGGAAAAGAAGGAAAAAGAGATTGGACACGAAATTTATCTGATTTCCGATGAGCCTTACCGTGAACTTGTCTACGATGGAAATCCGGAGGATTTCCTGACGAAATACTATAGGAATACGATTGTAGGTTATTCCTTCAGCAAGTCTCTTTCCCTTCCGGGTGAGCGTATCGGATATGTGGTTGTTCCGGATGAGGTGGAAAATGCAGATCAGGTCATTGACGGCATTGTTGTATCCAACCGTACCCTTGGTTTTGTAAATGCACCGTCTCTGCTTCAGAAAGCGGTAGCAAAATGTCTGGATGAGAAAACCAATCTGGTATTTTATGATGAAAACAGAAAGATGTTATACGAGGGACTGCAAAAGCTCGGTTTCCACTGCATTAAACCGGAAGGCGCTTTTTATATGTGGATAAAATCTCCGGAAACGGACGAAGAAAAATTTGTTGCAGCAGGTAAAAAATACAATATCATCATGGTAAAGGGCAGCGCATTCGGATGTGCAGGCTATGTCCGTCTTGCTTACTGTGTTTCCCATGAGACGGTAAAAAATGCCCTGACTGCGTTTGAAAAACTGGCAGAAGATTACGGATTGTATACTGAATGAAATGACTCGGAAATGAGCAGATTGTAATGAATTTGTGAAATATAACAGGAAAATTGAGAGAGTGGAGAGCGTAAAATTTATGAGTAACTGGGAAGAGTATGTAAGAACGGTGGAACCGTATGTTCCGGGAGAACAGCCAAACCAGCCGGACATGATCAAATTGAATACCAACGAAAATCCATATCCGCCCGCACCGGGAGTGGTAGAGGCTCTGAAGAACTTTGATACAGATAAGCTGCGGCTTTATCCGGAACCGACCTGCAAAGTGTTAGTCGATGCAATCGCAGATTATTATGGAATCAGGAGCAGTCAGGTATTTACCGGTGTCGGTTCGGATGATGTGCTTGCCATGATATTTATGACGTTTTTTAACAGCAAAAAGCCGATCTTGTTTCCGGATATCACCTATTCTTTTTATGATGTGTGGGCAGATATGCTTCGAATCCCATTTGAGACAAAAGCGTTAGATGATGATTTTCAGATCAGAAAAGAGGACTATTATGGGGAAAACGGCGGCGTGGTGTTCCCAAATCCGAATGCACCGACCGGAATCCTCATGCCGCTTTCAGAGATCGAGGATATCATTGCACACAACCGCAATGTGATCGTAGTTGTGGATGAGGCATACATTGATTTTGGCGGGGAGTCTGCGCTGCCTCTGATCGAAAAATATGACAATCTTCTCGTGGTACAGACCTTTTCAAAATCGCGTTCCCTGGCAGGTATGCGGCTTGGCTTTGCGATGGGAAATGAAAAGCTGATCCGGTATATCAATGATGTGAAATATTCTTTCAATTCCTACACGCTCAATCAGACAGCGCTTTCGCTTGGCGTGCAGGCAATAAAGGACAGGGAGTATTTTGAGAAAACCTGTGCAAAAGTCATCGCTACAAGGGAATGGACGAAGTGCGAATTGAAAAAACTTGGATTTTCTTTTGGGGATTCCATGAGCAACTTTATTTTTGCAACACATGAAAGAGTTCCTGCAAAAGAAATATTTGAAGCACTCCGGGAGCATAATATTTTCGTGCGTTATTTTTCAAAGCCGAGAATTGATAATTATCTGCGCATCAGCATTGGTACACAGCAGGAGATGGAGCACCTGATTGCTTTTCTGACAGATTATTTGAAGGAATAACAGAATACTGTCAGGTATAAATTATAGTTATAACTAATATGAAAAAAAGTATTGCTTTTTCGTCACGATTCGACTATTATAGAATTCGCGTCTGTAACGCTTTAGTGTATAAAACAGGTATTTACTTTAAAACTTTACTATGTTAAAATATGTATAGATTTGAAATTTCTGACAATAAAAAAGAGAATGATATCATTTTGATTTATGAAAAGGAGAAAGTAAAATGAGCAAGAAACTAAGGACTGAGGCAGTAGACCATCTTTTTGATGCGATTTTAAGCCTGGAAAACAGAGAAGAATGTTATACTTTTTTTGAAGATGTCTGCACTGTGAATGAGCTGCTTTCCTTATCACAGAGATTTGAGGTTGCCAAGATGTTACGTGACCAGAAAACATATCTTGATATTGCAGAGAAAACAGGTGCTTCCACAGCGACCATCAGCCGTGTAAACCGTTCTTTAAATTATGGAAATGACGGATATGACATGGTATTTGCCAGAATGGCAGCATCAGAGACAAACGAAGCGTAAAAACGGAGCAGAAAGAAAAACCCGGAGCTGCACGGATCATGTCTGGTATAGACAGTGTTCCATTCAGCACCGGGTTTTATTTTTCTTTTTTGGAAGGATCTTTTTCTTCGTGCAGCATCTGATCGACAATGCGCTCAATAATTGTTTTTTTCAGGTAGACATCATAGCTTAACATACAGATAAAGCTGAATGTCCGTAAAAGCTCCGCGTCCTCACCTTCCATTCCCTCAAAAGTTTTCATGGAGGTGTTAAACTTTTTTGCAAGGTCTTTCATGATATTTAAGGTTTCCTGATGCTCCAGACCGAACACTTCTTTATAGATATCCTCAAGACTCATCTCGGAGCTGCCTTTTCCAAAATACTTGTCCGTGATCGGATTTAAGATACTCTGGATGTCACTGATGCTTAAGATACTTTTAAAATAGTAGATAAAGATCAAAGTCAGCACATGTTCTTTGGAATATTTTTTCTTTTCCGGAGGAGGAAGAAGATCGTTTTTCGCATAATTGTTGATCATGGTCTTAGTCAGGATCTTATCGTCCTCATGCCGCTTGGATGTGGCAAGCTGGGAATCCATGAATGTTGTCACCTGATCCATGTAAAGATCGATATTCGGGATATCTTCCGGTTTTACATAGTCGATTTTGTTAAATTCATCTAATATATCGCTTAAAAATTGTTTTGTATTCATTTTTTTACCTGCTTTTACTCTTACTGGTTCAATCGTATTCTCTATATGAGATTATATAGTATTGAAAACTAGATGACAATAGACAATTGAAATTAAATGTATGAATTTGAATGTGGACGGTCGTAGATTTTTTCTGACGCAAAGGTAAAAAAAAGAGACGGGTGTATTTGACAAAAATATATGTTTGTCATATAATGCACTTAACAGGAAAGCCGATAGATAGGTGTGAGCTATCTACTCCGGCGAAAAATCAAGTTATGAAATAACCGTCAGTTCTTACCAGGAGCAGGACGGTTATTTTTTATGTCTGAAATCATTAACAAGCGTAACAACAGCACATATCATTATCACAAATGTGAATAGATCAGAATATGTAACCATCGGCATCATCCCCCTTCACAGGCTCGGAGTAGATGCAACCGTTCCCCGGCTTCCCTATTAAGTGTATTCTATTGATGAAATGCGGTTAATAAATCAATAATAATAAATTAACACCAAAATAGCAATATTTTTATTGTTAAAAAAAGAAAATATGTTCGATTTTACTGTTCATAAGCAGGGATAATGTGTTACAATAGATGGGAATATGATATTGTAATAAAAAAGGGATTGAATATTACAAACAACAACGGAAATGGAGATGTCTATGAGCATTTATGATACATTGAACGAACAGCAGAGAGAAGCGGTATTTCACACGGAGGGACCGGTTCTGATCTTAGCGGGGGCGGGTTCCGGAAAAACACGTGTCCTGACACATCGCACTGCCTATCTGATTGAAGAAAAGGGCGTGAATCCATACAATATTATGGCAATCACCTTTACGAACAAAGCGGCAGGTGAGATGCGTGAGAGAATCGACCAGCTTGTGGGATATGGCTCTGAGAGCATCTGGGTATCAACGTTCCATTCTACCTGTGTGCGCATTTTAAGACGTCATATTGACCGCATCGGGTTTGACACTAATTTTACAATCTATGATTCCGATGACCAGAAAACACTGATGAAGGATATCTGTAAGCGTCTGAATGTGGATACCAAGATTTACAAAGAGCGGAGTCTGCTTGCTGCGATTTCCAAGGCAAAAGATGAACTGGTAGATCCACAGGAATTTTCTCTCCGGGCGGCTGCTTCCGGGGATTTTGCGAAACGGAAACAGGCAGAGATCTACAGAGAGTATCAGGATGCACTGCGGCGGAATAATGCACTTGATTTTGATGATCTGATCGTAAAGACGGTTGAATTGTTTAAAACGGATGCCCAGGTGTTAGACTACTATCAGGAACGCTTTCGCTATATTATGGTGGACGAGTATCAGGATACGAATACGGCACAGTTTGAACTGATCAGTATTCTTGCGAGAAAGTATAAGAATCTGTGTGTCGTTGGTGATGATGACCAGTCTATCTATAAGTTCCGCGGCGCCAATATTTATAATATCCTGAATTTTGAAAAACATTTTCCGGAGGCAGTGACGATAAAACTGGAACAGAATTACCGTTCTACACAGAATATTTTAAATGCTGCAAACGGAGTGATCTCCAACAATATGGGACGAAAAAGAAAGACACTCTGGACAGATAATGAGGAAGGTAAAAAGATCGGTTTTAAACAGTTTGAGACAGGCTATGAGGAGGCAGAATATGTCGCAAAGGATATCAATGCCTGTGTGAAGGACGGCAGATATCATTACGGTGACTGCGCTGTTCTCTACCGCACAAACGCACAGTCCCGTCTTTTTGAGGAAAAATTTATTGTATCCAATGTTCCGTATAAGATTGTCGGCGGCGTGAACTTCTATGCAAGAAAAGAGATCAAAGACCTGCTTGCCTATTTAAAAACGATCGATAATGCGAGAGATGATCTTGCTGTCCGCAGAATTATCAATGTGCCAAAACGTGGAATCGGTGCAACAACCTTAAACCGTGTGGCAGATTATGCGACGACGGCAGATATCAGTTTTTATAATGCATTGAAAATGGCAGACGATATTCCGACACTCGGTAAGAGTGCGGCAAAGATCAAGCCATTTGTGAATTTTATTCAGGTGATGCGCAGTAAAGTAGAGATTATCAGCGTTTCTGAACTTTTGCAGGAGATTATAGACGAAACCGGATATGTGAAAGAATTGGAAGCGGAAGATACCGAAGAGGCAAAGGCGCGTATTGAGAATATCGATGAGTTGATCAGTAAAGTGGTTGCTTATGAGGAAGGCGAGGAACATCCGACACTCAGTGGCTTTTTAGAGGAAGTGGCACTGGTTGCAGACATCGACAGTCTCGATGAGGGCAGTGATTATGTTGTTTTAATGACATTACATAGTGCAAAAGGTCTGGAGTTCCCGAAAGTTTACCTTGCCGGAATGGAGGATGGATTGTTCCCAAGTTATATGTCCATCACTTCGGACAGTTCTTCTGAGGATCTCGAAGAGGAGCGACGCCTGGCTTATGTGGGAATCACGAGAGCCAAAGAAGAACTTACAATTACCTGTGCAAGACAACGTATGATTCGTGGCGAAACGCAATATAATAAAGTATCGCGGTTTGTTCGGGAGATTCCGTCTGAACTGTTGGACAGTGAACTGAGAAAGCCGGCATCTGCAAGAGAATCTTCTTTTGGAAAAGAGAGCAGTTTCCCATTTTTTTTACAGAACCAGACAACAGCAAGACCGAAAAGAACAACACTACGCCAGCAGCCTTCCGGACAGAGTATGCAGGCAAAGGCACTTGTCACAAAGGGTGTTGTAAAGTCAGAGCTTGACTATGGTGTCGGGGACACCGTATCGCATATCAAGTTTGGCAAAGGAGTTGTGAAAAACATCATGGATGGTGGAAGAGATTACGAGGTGACCGTGGATTTCGAAGGATATGGTGTGAAAAAAATGTTTGCCTCTTTTGCAAAATTAAAGCGTATCTGATTCTATTTGGAAGCAGGGACGTTTGTGTATCCGAAACTCTAAAAAATATATAAAATTTTTGAAAAATGTAAATTTTTTATATTCGAAAAGTAAAGGATATGATATAATGAGCGAAAGAGAGGAAAATACAAATTTATTTGTATTTGACGAACGGCAAAATTATTGAGTGATGGAATCACGAAATAATCAATAAAAACTGGAAAATTAAAAAGTATAAATAAAAGAAGGAGCGGAAAACTATGAATAAGGTGGAAGATTTCATCAATGCGACAAAGTTAAACGACTTACTCAATAAGAAAGAGGACCTGATTAATATGACAAAGTTAAATGAATTATTAAACAAAAAAGAAGCAGAAGAAAAGAAAACATCAAAGGTTGTATGGATTTTTGCAATCATCGGTATTATTGCAGCAGTTGCAGCAGCAGTATATGGCGTATATCGTTTCTTTACACCAGATTATCTGGAAGATTTTGAAGACGATTTTGAAGATGATTATGATGACGATTTCTTCGAAGATGAAGAGGACGAAGAAGAGCCGGCAAAACCAGCAGAGAAAAAAGAAGAAGAATAAAAATAATCTGGAGGGCTGCGGATGCAGCCCTTTTTTCTTGTGTAACAGATAAAAGAAATAGAAAACTGTGAAGTTAATAAAATGTCAATGGAATCATGGACTATTTTATAGTTGATGAAATAAAAATGCGAGGAATTTATGAAAAAAGGACAAATCATAGAAGGCGTGATCGAGCGCGTAGACTTTCCAAATAAGGGAATTATCAGAACAGAGGATGGCAGACAGGTTATTGTAAAAAATACGATACAGGGACAGAAAGTGTCTGCTTCCATCAATAAAATCCGCAAAGGAAAGGCAGAGGGCAGACTTTTAGAGGTATTGGAAAAGTCATCGCTGGAAGGGGACAAAGCAGGATGTGTCCATGCTGGGGAATGTGGAGGCTGCACTTATCAGACACTGCCATATGAAAAACAGCTTGAAATGAAAGCAGAACAGGTAAAAAAATTAATTGATGATGTGATTGATCCGGAAAACAAAGATTATCAGTTTTTAGGCATCAAAGCTAGTCCGAATCAGACCGCGTACCGTAATAAAATGGAATTTTCCTTTGGGGATGAATTTAAGGATGGACCGTTAGCACTTGGAATGCATAAGCGTGGAAGCTTTTATGATATTGTGACGGTGGAAAACTGCCAGATCGTGGATGAGGATTTCAGAAAGATCCTGTCTGTCACACTTGCTTATTTTCGTGAAAAAAATATCACCTATTACCATAAACTGCGTCACACCGGATATTTAAGACATCTGCTTGTCCGTAAGGCAGTCAAAACAGGGGAAATATTAGTAGATCTGGTGACTACAACGCAGACGGATTTTCCGGGAATTGCCGGAGCACAGATGGATGAAGTTGAAAGTACGTTGAACAATGCACAGGAAAACGCATTTGCAGGAACGGAAGAGGAATTATTAGAGGGCTGGAAAGCTGCGCTTCTTACAGCAGATTACAAAGGTATCATGACAGGTATTCTGCATACGAGAAATGACAATGTGGCAGATACCGTGACGAATGAAGGCACGGATGTTTTATATGGACAGGATTTCTTTTACGAGGAATTGTTAGGGCTTCGCTTTAAGATTACACCATTTTCTTTTTTCCAGACAAATTCCCTGGGTGCAGAGGTGCTATATCAGACTGCCAGAGAGTTTATCGGAGATGCACTTCCAAGCGGAACAGACGCAGATATTGCGGAGCATGGTAAAATTGTATTCGATCTGTATTCCGGAACCGGAACGATCGCACAGATGCTTTCTCCGGTAGCTAAAAAAGTGATCGGTGTGGAGATCATTGAGGAAGCAGTGGAAGCAGCCAAAGAGAATGCACAGTTAAACGGTTTACATAACTGCGAGTTTATCGCAGGGGATGTGCTCAAAGTCATTGACAGCATTGAAGAAAAGCCGGATTATATTGTACTTGATCCACCAAGGGACGGAATCAATCCAAAAGCTTTGGAAAAAATCATTCGTTACAATGTGCCTCAGATGGTTTATATTTCCTGCAA
>OBRR01000428.1_pt1 | contig 10306 bp, 6 predicted proteins | sample 1494901 | NCBI WGS metagenome assembly OBRR01 (sample SAMEA3360689, study PRJEB22359) | human gut metagenome | biome: ENVO:urban biome; feature: ENVO:human-associated habitat; material: ENVO:feces | place: Bangladesh | collected 2011
AAGGGGAAATTTGTGCCGGCTGATTTTGAGGTGTCCTTTTCGCGTGCAGATAAATTGGACGCCATCCGTTTTCAGCTGAGTGATGAGGAAAAAATGAACCTGCTCGGCAGGATCGACCGTGTGGACACCTACGAGACGCCGGATAAAGTTTATGTGAAGATTATTGATTATAAATCGGGAAACACGAGTTTTTCACTTGTCAATCTGTATCACGGACTGCAATTACAGCTTGTGGTCTATATGAATGCGGCATTGGAATTAGAGGAAAAACGCCATCCGGGCAAAAAAGCGGAACCGGCGGGTATTTTCTACTATCACATTCAAAATCCGATAGTAGACGGACTTGGAAATGAGACAGAGGCAGAAATACGAAACAGCGTTTTGGAGCAGTTAAAATTAAATGGTCTGGTGAACGATGATCCGGAAATCTATGAGGCGATGGATTCAGATTTTGCCGGAAATTCTTCGGTCATCCCAATCGGAAAAAAAACGGACGGAAGCTTAAAAGCAACTTCCAAGGCTGCCAGCACCTACGATTTTTCCGTGATGTCTGACTATGTGAGAGAGAAGATCAAAGAGACCGGGAAAAAAATCTTTGCCGGAGATATTTCGATTCATCCATACTCGCTGGACGGAAAAAGTGGCTGTGATTACTGTCCATACCATACCGTCTGCGGTTTTGACACCCGGATGCCGGGTTATTCCTATCATAAACTGGAAAAATTTGACAGTGCGGACGAGATATTAAAGCGTATGGAAAACGAAAAGCAGGAACAGTAAATAACAGGAGTGAGAAATATGGGAGTTTCATGGACCACAGAGCAGCAGCAGGTCATTGACTTAAGAAATCGAAATATATTGGTATCTGCGGCAGCAGGTTCTGGAAAGACCGCTGTTTTAGTAGAGCGGATCGTGAAAATCATAACAGACAAAAATCATCCGGTGGATATTGACCATCTGCTGATCGTGACATTTACCAATGCGGCAGCGGCAGAGATGAGGGAGCGAATCGGAAATGCGATTGAGAAAGCGTTAGATGAACAGCCGGGGGATGAGCATCTGATGAGGCAGCTGACCTTGATTCACAATGCACAGATCACGACCATCGACAGCTTCTGTCTGTATGTGGTGCGCAATCATTTTCATGAGATCGATCTGGAACCGAATTTCCGTATCGGGGATGAAGGAGAGCTGAAATTGCTGCGCGAGGATGTCCTTGGCAGAGTTTTGGAACAAAATTATGAGGAACCTTCGGAAGCATTTTCTGATTTTGTGGAGGGCTATGCATCGGGGCGGACGGATGCAGCATTAAATGAGATGATCCTTCAGTTATATGAGTTTTCCAGAAGTTATCCGTGGCCGGAAAAATGGCTGGATTCCTTTGTGGGAGCCTACCGCATCGAAAACAGGGAGGAGTTAGACCGTGCAGAATGGCTTGCTCCGCTCACGCAAAATATCCGCTTTGTCTTAAAAGACTGCGAACAGCTCTTAAAGCAGGCGCTTGCGGTCACACAGCAGGATGACGGACCGGATATGTATGAGAAAGCGGTGCGCAGCGATCTGGAAAAATATGAAAGTTTATCCAAACTAACCTCTTTCTGTGAACTGTCCGTGGCGCTTTCCGATATCAAATACGACAGACTTGCGAGCAGCAGAGGTTTTGAGGGAGATCCCGATAAATTAGAGCTGGTAAAAAGTCTCAGGGAGCAGGCGAAGGATGTAGTAAAGAAGTTATGTAAACAATATTTTTTCTGTTCGCCGGAGATGATGATAGAGCAGTTAGAGCGCACGGAGCCGATGTTAGAAGAAGTCGTCCGCCTCACAAAACAGTTTGCAGAGGAGTTTGCAGCCGCAAAACGCCGGAAAAATCTGGTGGATTTTCATGATGTGGAACATTTTGCATTGCAGATCCTTGTGGATGAGGAGACGGAGAAGGCGAAAAAGACTGCGGAAGAGTTCCGGGATACTTTTGAAGAGATCATGATCGACGAGTATCAGGACAGCAACGAAGTGCAGGAGACACTGCTTCGCTCCATTTCCAGAGAGGAGCGTGGGGAAAATAATATTTTCATGGTCGGGGATGTAAAGCAGAGTATTTACCGGTTCCGTCTCGCAAGACCGGAACTTTTCATGAAAAAATACGATTCCTATTCGCTGGAAGAGAGTACCACGCAGCGTATCGATCTGCACAAAAACTTTCGAAGCAGAGAGGAAGTCTTAACCTGCACAAACGATATTTTTTATAAAATTATGGCGCGGAGCCTTGGAAATGTAGAGTATGATGCGGAGGCTGCACTGTATCCGGGGGCAAGCTATCCGGCAATGCCAGTGCAGGAAAATCCTGTTGGAGAAAAAGCAGCAGAAGATGAAAAAGTTTCCGGGAAACAGATAAATGGATTTACACCTGAGATTTTACTTGCGGACAGCAATGATGAATTATTGGAGGACACAGATTTTTCCGATAAGAAGACATTAGAAGCAAAAATTGTGGCGGAGGAGATCAGACACCTGATGAAAACGCAGCCTGTCACCGATAAGGCGACCGGAGAACTTCGGGCGGCACGCTACTCCGATATTGTAATTTTGCTCCGCAGCCTGTCCGGCTGGGCGGATTCGCTTGTGGAAGTGCTGAACGGGAATGGGATCCCGGCACACACGGTTTCTTCAACCGGTTATTTTTCCACGGTGGAAGTGCAGACGGTACTGTCCATGCTGAGGCTTTTGGATAACCCAAGGCAGGATATCCCGATGGCGGCAGTGCTCCGCTCGCCGATGGCAGGGCTTACCGATGAGGAGCTTGCGGTGTTAAGGCTTGAAGATGGCAGTGTGCCGTTTCATGAAGCGGTGCTCGAACTGGCAGAAGGACTTTATGACGAGGACGGGCAAAAAGAAATTTCAAACCCGGAGGCAGATCAGAAGCAGGGAAAAAATGCGGATGAGAAACCAGAAAATCATATAGAGTCGACCGCTCACCAGAAATTGCTCGAATTTTACAAAAAATACAGGCAATTACGCCAGCTCGTCCCGGACACTCCGATCCATGAGCTGATCGAGATCATCCTGTGCGAGACCGGATACGGTCATTATGTGGCGGCAATGCCAGCTGGAAACAGAAGGACAGCGAATTTAAACATGCTTTTGGAAAAAGCCGCAGCCTACGAAAAAACGAGTTACAAAGGACTGTTTCATTTTGTACGCTATATCGATGAACTGCAAAAATATGATGTGGATTTTGGTGAGGCAGACATGGTCGGGGAAAACGAGGACGTTGTCCGGATCATGAGTATCCATAAGAGCAAAGGTCTTGAGTTCCCAATTGTGATCGTGAGCGGTATGGGCAAAAATTTCAATAAACAGGACACACGGAGCAAAATGGTGCTTCACCCGGAACTTGGTATTGGTCTTGACTACATGGACGGAAAATTGCGTATCAAATCACCGACTATCGCAAAGAAGGCGATCGCAAAGCAGATCGATCTGGAAAATCTCGGCGAGGAACTTCGTGTACTTTACGTTGCCTTAACCCGTGCAAAAGAAAAGCTCATTCTCACCGGAACATTAAAGGATGCCCCGGAAAAACTGGAATTTTTCAGGCAGCAGGCAGCATTGTATGCACATTCCAGCGACACCACAGCGATTCCGTATCTGACAAGGGAAAGTGCCGCAGGGTATCTGGACTGGATACTTCCGGCAGTGCTTTCCTATGGGGATAAATACCCGGTCCGGATCGTGGAAGCGGCAGAGCTTGTCTTAGACGAAGTGGAAAACCAGTTAGAGCAAAATGAAAATCTGACAGAGCGGATCGTGGAGATCGAAGCGGCGGACACACAGCTGGTCGGGCAGTTAAAACAGCGCTTTTCGCAGCGTTATCCATATCAGACAGATATTTTGCGGAAAAACAAATATTCCGTATCCGAATTAAAGCACCGTGCAATGCGTGAAAAATTTGAAGCAGAGCAGGAGGAGACAGTACCGGCATTTTTGGAAGAACCTGTGACACCAACTATCCCTCTTTTTATCCAGAGAGAGGAGAGTGTGGAACAGGAAACACCAAACCGTGGTGCACTAAGAGGAACCGCAGTACACCGTGTCATGGAGTGCTACGATTTTACTTCAGAAAAAAGTGTACATGAACAGATGGAAGCTATGGAAAAAGAGGAGAAAATCACTGCGGATATGCGTGCACTCGTGAAAGAGCAGATTGTGGCAGATTTTGTTTCCTCGGAAACAGGAAGGCGGATGGCTCTCGCACAGTGCGGGGGAGCACTTTACCGTGAGAAACCATTTGTCATGGGATTTACGGAAGAGGAACTGGAAAGATATGGCTTTGGGGCAGGTGCGCAGATGATAGAAAATGAAGCGCAGACTGAAAATGCACAACAGGAAATCATGTCAGAAAATGTGTCGCAGGAAAATCATATGCATGAGGAAGATTTAACTTTAATTCAGGGAATCATTGATGTTTTCTGGATTGAGGATGACGGAATCACAGTCTTGGATTACAAGACAGATCGTGTGGATACTGCGCAGGAGCTGATTGACCGTTATGCGACACAGTTAAAGCTTTATGCGGATGCGTTGGAGCGGGTTTTTGCCACCCGGAAACTGAAGGTGAAGGAGATTCTGATCTACTCGTTCCGGTTAGAAAAGCTGATTTCAATTGAATAAATGTATGCACGAAGATCACTGGAGTCTTAATGATTCCGGTGATTTTCGTATAGAGCGATCGTATAGAGCAATCAGACGATATTTTCTTGTGTGCATAAGTGATTCATGGTATCATAGAAATCATGAGAACGGAGGAAGGAGTCGCAAAAATGAAAGCCTTAAACATCCCGGTTGGTATTTCTAATTTTGAAAAAATCCGCAATAATGGATTTTATTATGTTGATAAAACTGGTCTGATCGAGGAACTTCTGAAAACAGAAGCAGAAGTGACGTTGATCACCCGACCACGTCGATTTGGAAAAACACTCGGAATGAGTATGCTAGAAAGCTTTTTTGATATTCGAAAAAACAGTCGGAAACTATTTGAAGGTCTTGAGATTGCACGCCAGAGTGAATTATGCAGCAAGTGGATGAATCAATGTCCGACGGTTTCCGTATCATTCCGGCAGGTGGATGGTCTGAACTTTACAAGTGCATACGATATGCTGACAATGGTGTTTGCCGATCTGTATAACAAACATCTTTATCTGCTTGAAGACAGTCATGTAACGGAGTTTCAAAAGAAAACGTTTACAAATATTGCGCATGGATGTGGTTCGGAAAAAGAAGTGAAAAGCAGTCTTGTTCTTTTGACGACTATGATGCAGCAGCATTATGGTAAGGCAGTAGTACTTTTGATAGATGAGTATGATGTTCCGGTTGCAAAGGCAAATGCGCATGGTTACTACAACGAGATGTTAGATGTCATGAAAGGACTATTGCAGGCTTTGAAAGATAATCAGGCACTTTGTTTTGCGGTTGTCACAGGATGTCTGAAAATTGCTAAAGAAAGTATTTTTACAGGAACCAATAATTTTGTGTCTGACACTATCACAGATTCACGCCTGAATGAATACTTTGGCTTTGTCCAGAGCGAGGTGGATCAGATTTTAGCAGATGCAGAGACAGAAGATCAGGCGGAAAATATCCGAAAATGGTATGACGGATATCACTTTGGTGACTTTGATGTTTATTGTCCGTGGGATGTGATGAATTATCTGCTGGAGCTGCAGCGCAATCCACAGGCTAAGCCGGTCAGTTATTGGAAAAATACCAGCGATAATGCAATTATCCGTTCTTTTATCGATCATTCAGGAAGCAGCATCACGAAGAAGCTGGAAAATTTAATGGCTGGAGAAACAATTGTTCAGCGTGTGGATGAAAATCTGACTTACGATTATTTACATTCTTCGGAGGATAACCTGTGGAGTATGCTGTATCTGACAGGATACCTCACAAAAGCGCGGAATGAACAAACGGATGAGGTGCTGCCTGACGGTGCGATTGCACTTATGATACCGAATGAAGAAATCAGGGATATATTTGAAACGACGATTATACAGTGGTTTGATGACAGTACCAGAAAATGGAATCGGACTTTATTGTTTGATGCAGTGTGGAATGGTGACAGTGTGAATCTAACAAAAGAAATGAATATTCTTTTACGACGCACAATCAGTTATCACGATTATAAAGAGGATTTTTATCATGCGTTTCTTGCAGGAATCTTTACAGGTGCCGGATATATGGTGGATTCGAATAAGGAGCATGGCGAAGGGCGTAGTGATGTGGTCGTATATGATCCGGTTAATGGACGTGTTGCGATTTTTGAAGCAAAATACACAAAAAATCAGGAAAAATTGGAAAGTACATGTAATACTGCGTTGCAACAGATAGATGAACGTCTGTATGCAAAGGAGTATGAAGATGATTATGATCAGATTCTATGTTATGGCATTTCATTTTTCAAAAAACGGTGTCTTGTCAAGAAAAAGTAAACGGTTAAGTGAGGAAATTTATGGGACAGATCATACTTGCCTCGGCATCGCCGAGAAGAAAAGAATTGTTAGAACAGATCGGACTGGAATTTGAAATCTGCCCGGCGAAAGGGGAGGAAGTTATCTCGAAAAGCGCGCCGGAGGAGGTTGTGATGGAGCTTTCCGAGCAGAAAGCGACAGAGGTCGCAGCAATGGTAAAAACATATGAGAGCGGACATGGGGAACTGATGACACCGCAGGATATCTTAGTGATCGGGGCAGACACCGTCGTTGCATGTGATGATACCATCCTTGGAAAGCCAAAAGATGAAGCCGATGCAAAGCGGATGCTCACACTTCTGTCGGGAAGAAAACATGCCGTGTATACAGGCGTTACGTTTGTGTTTCTGGATAAAAACGGACGAGCGGGCGCACATACCTTTTACGAGAAAACAGAAGTTACCATGAAGCCGTTGTCGGAACCTGAGATCGACCGTTATGTGGCGACCGGAGAGCCGATGGATAAAGCCGGTGCCTATGGGATCCAGGGAAAATGTGCCATTTATATTGAAGGGATTGAAGGTGATTACAATAATGTGGTCGGACTTCCGGTTGCACGCATTTATAAGGAGCTGCAAAAGCTTGGAATCGATCCCTATCTATGGTAAACTGCATGAAATAGTAGATTGGATGATTTCTAAATTCTCGTAGATCCTAAATTAAAATTTAGAAATTATCAACAACACATATGAGGAGAGGAGCAAATAAAATGCAATATGATGAGACATGTTTAGAATATTTTCTGGCGCATCAGGAACAGCTATTCCCGGAGCCGGTCGCAGAGACACCGGAAGAGGCAGAGGAATTTTTAGAGGACTGCATGGCGGTCGTCTGTAAGAATCTGAAAGAGGTAAAAGCTTATTTCGAAGATCAGGGGGCTGATATCGAGGGAATGTCACTCAGGGATCTGGAGGAGGCAAGCGAAGTTTTTGCCCTCCCGGATGGCAGATATTTGATCGTGGAAGCTTAGGTTTGTAACGATTCAAACCAAGGCAGCTTTCATAAACTTACAAATGGGGGACTGAATAGTTACTTACTTCAACAATTTTTGAAAATAGGATTGACAAACGAAAAATAGTTTATTATACTCAAAAAGTTTGCAAAGCAAACAGAACGAGTAAGCCATTTTACAGTGCAAAAAACTGTAAAAAAGCATTTTATAACAAGGAGAAAACTACATGAAAAATTATGATGTGATTATTATTGGGGCAGGTCCTTCCGGTATTTTCTGTGCATATGAACTGATCCATGCCAACAAAGACCTGAAAATTTTAATGATTGAAAAAGGACGCCGTATCGAGAACAGACAGTGTCCAAAGAGAAAGACAAAAGTATGTGTAGGCTGTCAGCCATGTTCCATCACGACCGGATTTGCCGGAGCAGGAGCATTCTCCGATGGAAAATTATCTTTATCTCCTGACGTAGGTGGAAATCTTCCGGAGATTTTAGGATATGATGAGACTGTTACATTATTAAAAGAATCCGATGATATTTATTTAAAATTCGGAGCAGATACAAAAGTTTACGGTGTGGATAAAGAAAAAGAAATTCGCGAGATCCGTAGAAAAGCGATCACAGCAAACTTAAAACTGATCGAATGTCCGATCCGTCACCTTGGAACAGAGGAAGGATATAAGATTTATTCCAGATTACAGGAGCATCTGTTAGAGCAGGGTGTTGAGATGGAGTTCAATACCATGGTCAAAGATATCATCATTGAAGATGGTCAGGTAAAAGGACTTGTGACAGACAAAGATGAAACATACCATGCAAAAGAGATCGTTTCCGCAGTCGGACGTGAGGGAGCAGACTGGTTCTCACATATCTGTAACGGTCATGGAATCGAGACGCAGGTTGGTACGGTAGATATCGGTGTCCGTGTGGAAGTGCGTGACGAGGTTATGGAATTCTTAAACGATAACCTTTACGAAGCAAAATTAGTTTATCACACACCTACATTTGACGATAAAGTACGTACCTTCTGTACGAATCCATCCGGTGAAGTTGCGACAGAGTACTACGACAATGGACTTGCAGTTGTAAACGGACACGCTTACAAATCCAAAGATTTAAAGACAAACAATACCAACTTTGCAATCCTTGTATCCAAGAATTTTACAAAGCCATTCAAAACACCGATCGAATACGGCAAGCAGATCGCACAGCTTTCCAATATGCTCTGTGATGGAAAAATCCTGGTACAGACCTTCGGTGATTTCAGAAGAGGAAGAAGAACGACAGAGGAGCGTCTCTGCAGAAATAACCTGATTCCTACTTTAAAGGATGCAGTACCTGGAGATCTTTCCCTTGTATTCCCACATCGTATTATGGTGGATATCGAGGAGATGATCCTTGCACTTGATAAGGTAACACCGGGTATTGCAAGTGATGAGACTTTATTATATGGTGTTGAAGTAAAATTCTACTCGAACAAGGTTGTTGTAAACAGAGACTTTGAGACAAGCGTAAAAGGTCTTCGTGCCATCGGTGACGGAGCATCTGTAACCCGTGGACTGCAGCAGGCATCCGCAAATGGAATCTCTGTTGCGAGAAGCATTTTAAAAGCTATGGAAGCTTAAAAGAAAAGCATGAAAAAAATTAGAAAAAAAATTGCACTGATATGTCTGCTCTGCTTTTCCTTTCTGCTCACAGGATGTAAGATTGGAAATAAGGAAGTGATCGTCTCAAACACATTGAACAATCGCCAGGTATTTCGAATCGGAAACGTGTCCTGTGGGCTGAAAGAGGCGAAGGTATATCTTGTGAATTACCAGAATATTTACGGAACTGCCTATGGACTTGATCTCTGGCAGCATGATTTTGGAGACAGTTCTCTGGAAAATTATGTGAAAAATATCACAATGCAGGAACTGGCACAGGTGGTCTGCTTAGACCAGCTTGCAAAAGAAAAAGAAATGGAGCTTTCCGAAGAAGAAAATGAAAAGACCGCCCAGGCAGCAGAGGAGTACTTTGCATCTCTCACGGAGGATGAGATTGCCTATATGGGTGTTTCGGAGAGTGACATCAAAGAGTACTATGAGCATTATGCGCTGGCACAGAAAGTGTACCATTCACTCACAAAAGCTGTGAATGAGGAGGTCAGCGATGATGAGGCTCGGGTGATGGAAATCATGCAGATTTTTGTTTCGGATGAGAGCCGGGCAAATGAAATTGCATCCAGATTAGCTCAGGGAGAAGATTTTGCAACACTCGCCAATAACTATAATGAGCTTAGCAGCATTCAGGTAAATGTTTCCAGAGATGAACTTCCGGATGCGGTAGAGCAGATTGCATTTCAGATGGAAAATGATGAAGTTTCCGGTAAAATCACAGTGGATGGAGGCTTTTATTTCATTAAATGTCTGAACAAATACAATCAGGAGCTGACAGAGGCAAACAAAGCCAATATTGTAGACAAAAGAGAAAAAGAAGCTTTTGATGATGAATACAATGAATTTGTTTCTTCTTTGAATTCCAATATCAATGAAAATCTCTGGGAGAATCTGGAACTCGAGACGGGTTCCGGGATGAAAACAGATACATTTTTTGAAGTTTTTAATACTTATTGTGGTGATATGTAATATCACCACAATTTTTTCGAGGGAAAAAGATATGACGAAGGATATGACAAACGGATCTCCAATGAAACTGATTCTTGGATTTTCCATACCACTTTTGTTTGGATTTTTATTTCAGCAGTTTTACAATTTAATGGATACTTTGATCGTAGGACGTTTCCTCGGAGTAGATGACCTTGCAGCGGTAGGTTCCACAGGCTCCGT
>OBRR01000429.1_pt1 | contig 10301 bp, 9 predicted proteins | sample 1494901 | NCBI WGS metagenome assembly OBRR01 (sample SAMEA3360689, study PRJEB22359) | human gut metagenome | biome: ENVO:urban biome; feature: ENVO:human-associated habitat; material: ENVO:feces | place: Bangladesh | collected 2011
GAGAACTATTTAGACCTTTAGGCCGTATTCTTTTATAGCTTTAAGAGCTACGAATGATCAGCACCTTTTTGGTCTCGTTTTTGATGCCAATTTTGAACACCCTACCCGAGAGGGCGTAACGCTTCATTTGTCAAAAAATATGTGTGCCGCCCACATCAGCAAAGTTATTGAACAAATGAGAATGGCGTTAATGGGCAATACCGAGATTGTTCGTGTAGTGTCCACCCAACTGATTGAGGCTGGTGTCGACATCGACTTTCCCGTAGTTTACCGCCAAGAGGCGGGACTCGACTCTGTACTACAAGCTGCAGGACGATGCAATCGCGAGGGTAAACAGACTTTGTGTACCACCCACGTGTTTAGTTTATCAAAAGAGCACGCTTTACCCTCAGGCGATATGCAAGCTGCTAACAATGCACGACTCAGCTTGAATAAGTCGCTTGATTGGTTTGCCCCCGAAGCCATGACACAATACTTTATGCAGCTCTATTGCCGAAAGACTACATTCGATGCAAAGAATATCAAGAGTTATCTTTACAATATCAGAGATATGCTCTTTTCCACAGCAGCTAAAGCGTTTAGCCTTATTGACAATCAAGGCATTCCGGTCATCGTATGTTATAACGATAGTATGGAATGGGTAGATGTGCTTTTACAAAAGGGGCCTTCTTATTCATTAATGAAGCGATTGGCCAAATACACTGTCAATATTTATAAACGCGACTTTGAAGCATTGCTACGGTTAGGTGTAGTCGAAGAAAAGTTAACAGGCATTTACGTTGTACCTTATAAAGAGCAATACGATGATAGCCTTGGACTACACACCGATAGTGCTTGGCAGGAAACGACGCTTATTATATAATCATACATACTGAAAAGTTTTTGTTTTAATACCATTTATTACCTTTGCACAATCGATACTATACTTAAGCAACACCCTTATATATATATGAAATACACCGATAAAGAATACTGCTTAGAGGTATGGGGCGACATGGCTTGTTTTACTCGTCCCGAATTAAAGGTGGAACGCGTAAGTTATGACGTTATCACCCCTTCTGCCGCTCGCGCCATTTTTGAAGCGATATTTTGGAAACCCGCTATACATTGGCAAGTAACCAAAATCGAAGTACTTAATCCTATAAAGTGGACATCGATAAGGAGAAATGAAGTGGGAGCAGTGGCTGGCAAGTCTTCTATTTATATCGAAGACAAGCGCCAACAGCGAAACACACTCATGCTACGCGATGTACGTTACCGACTATGGGCTAAAATGGAATACCGATCAGTCAAGCAACGCATAGCTGAAGGCAATGTATTCACGCATGCTCCAGGTCTTGACGAAAATCCAATGAAGTATTACCAAATGTTTGAGCGTCGTGCAACTAAAGGTCAATGCTTTAATCAGCCCTACCTTGGCACACGTGAGTGCGTAGCCTCATTTCGACTTGTTGACGACGAAAGCGAAATGCTATCCCCCGCCATTCCGTCCAATCGTGATTTAGGCATTATGCTTTATGATATGGATTTCCCAAAAGAGGATAATCTGGGTAAAAAGAAAAAGGCTGTAGACGTTCAAGCGCTCTTCTTTCGTGCCGAGATGAAACAGGGCGTAATCATAGTTCCACCCCTAAATAGTGAGGAGATATTGCGATGATACTAAAGGCTTTATACGACTATTATCACAGACGTGGCAACCTGCCCGCTGCGGGAATGGAAGAAAAAGAGATTGGCTTTCTTATAGTAATATCTAAAGCAGGCAAGTTTATTCGTTTTGAAGACTGCCGAATTGATAACAACAAAAGTGCCAGAACATACCTTGTAACAAAGCATGTGGGAAGAAGTAGTGCACCTCTTGCTAATTACTTGTACGATAATAGCGCGTATGTATTGGGCATTTCAGAACGAAAAATATACCATAAGCTTAAAGAGCAATTAGAGAACTTTGTTCTTACGCCAGAAAATGAACAGACGTTTTTAACGCTTAAAAGGAATTTTGAAAACGAGCAGGAAGAATGCTTTGGAAAGGAACAAAAATACTTCGACACGTTCAAGGCTAAAGTAGCTTCTATACGCAATCAGTTTCCTAACAATCCAGACATAAAAGCTGTTTACGACTTTTACGAACAGGGGCGAGATGCTATTATCGAAGCCGCCGTCAGCGATCCTTTATGGGACGATATAAAGAAGAACCTCTCAAAAAAGTACTCAACTTTCTCATTCCGCATTGAGGGCGACACGCAAATCGTAGCAGAAAAGAGAGAACTCATGCAGCTCGACAGCGAAGTTGATAAAGAAGCAAGCCTATGCCTTATAACAGGGGAGCATGGCACACCTGTTGAAGTTACTACAGCAACAATGATACCTGGTAGTCAAGCTATAGCCAAACTCGTAGCTTTTCAAGTAAATTCGGGTTACGACTCGTATGGAAAGAAAAAGTGTGGCAATGCCCCCATCTCATCAGCTGCCGAATTTGCTTATAGCACCGCACTCAACACCCTATTGGCCAAAGACTCACATAACAAGTTTATGGTAGGTAATCGTACCTTCGTCTTTTGGGCATCGGCTAATGATAAGGTGTCTGATATAGCAGAACAGAGCTTTTTCGATTTGTTAGGATTTACGTCCAAAGACGAAAGCGAAGACGACCCCAATGCCAAAATCGAAAATGCTCGAAAGGTCTTTATGGCAATCTATTCTGGAAAATTAAATACGACCTTAGACAATCGCTTCTGCATACTTGGCCTTGCGCCCAATTCAGCACGCATAGCCGTAGTCTATTGGTCCGAAACGTCATTGAAGGACTTTGCCGAAATGATTCTGCGCCACTTCGACGACATGGCCCTTATCGACAATCGCCCCAATCCCAAGCCCTATATGGGTGTAAAAGACATGCTATCGGCCGTAACACTTGAGGGTAAACAAAGTGAAGTTACCCCCAACCTACCTGAAGCCGTCATTAAGAGTGTCTTCCAAGGCCTGCCCTATCCCTACACATTATTTACGTCATGCATTCACCGACTCAAAGCCGAAAGCAGCAACAAAGCGGGCATGCGCATTGGGCGCATTGCCATACTCAAAGCCTATCTAAATCGCATTAACGACCCCCGCAACTCTAAAATACAAGTTATGTTAGACAAAGATAATACCAACCAAGGCTACCTTTGTGGCCGACTGTTTGCCGTGCTCGACAAAGTACAAGAGGACGCCAACCACATAAATAGCATTCGCGAACGATACATGAATGCTGCCAGTTCTACGCCAGCTACCGTTTTTGCTACGATACTCAACCTTTCGACTCATCATGCCGAAAATCTTAAGAACGAGGGTAGCAAGGTATATTACGAAAAACTAAAACAAGAGATTATCAGCAAAATTTCGGCTGATGGCTTCCCCGCCCACCTCAACCTTCAAGATCAAGGTCGCTTCTTTGTAGGCTACTACCATCAGCGCCAAGACTTCTTCACAAAGAAAGAAGATAGTAACAAACAATAAACTTCTAAAATTAGCATATCATGAACGAATTAAAAAATAGAATCGACTTCGTCTACATTTTCGACGTACAAGACGGCAATCCTAATGGCGACCCTGACGCTGGCAATCTGCCACGTGTCGATGCTGAAACGGGCATGGGAATCGTAACCGACGTTTGTATCAAGCGAAAGGTAAGAAACTATGTACAAGTAGCAAAAGGCTTGGCCAATGGCTACGACATATTTGTTAAAGAGAAAGCCGTGCTTAACAACGAGATAGACAAAGCACATGATGATGCAAAGGTAAAAGCAGCTCAAAATAAGATAGCTGCTGCTCGCCAGTATATGTGTGAGCATTATTATGACATACGCACGTTTGGCGCAGTCATGTCAACAGGTAAGAATGCAGGTCAAGTGAGAGGCCCCATACAACTTACCTTTGCGCGTTCGGTCAATCCTGTAGCTACATCAGAACACTCTATCACCCGCATAGCTGTAGCAACACCCAAAGAAGCCGAAAGCCAAAATGGCGAAAACCATACCATGGGACGCAAAGCGACTATTCCATACGGCCTTTACGTATGCCATGGCTTCATATCGGCCAACTTGGCCCAACAGACAGGCTTTACAGAAGATGATTTAGCCCTCTTCTTCGATGCACTGAAAAATATGTTTGACCTTGACCGCTCAGCCGCTCGCGGCCTTATGAGTGCACAAAAACTCATCGTCTTCCGCCACGCCTCTGAGTTAGGAAATGCACCTGCTAACAAACTCTTCGATTTGGTGAAGATTGAAAAAACAACTAATGATGTCCCTCGTTCGTTCAAAGACTATGCCGTAAGCATCAACACCTCCGCTCTGCCTAACGGAGTAACGGTCGAAGAACTCATTTAGACTGAGAATAGGACTCTGGCCTGCGGTATAAATGCTTGATTTGACACTTCAACCGCAGGTCAGAGTTCTATCCTCCAATTGTTGTATCACGTTTTCCTCTAACTACTCCCCCATGTACACTGAAGACGAAATGCTCATGTTATCGGGCATACAACACTATAAGTTCTGTCCTCGACAATGGGCTTTAATACATATAGAGCTACTATGGGAAGACAACCGCCTAACCACCGAGGGCAACATTCTACACGAAAACGTAGACAATCCCTTTTATCGTCAAAAGAATGGTGATGTCATCACGCTACGTTCGCTCCATATTGCCTCAAAGGAGTTAGGACTCTACGGTATAACCGATGCAGTAGAACTTATTCCCTCAGATAGTCCTCACGATGCCATTACTCACCATCGCTACCCTGGCTATTGGAAGCCCTACCCCGTTGAGTACAAGCGAGGCAGACAAAAGCCCGATGAACGAGACGAAGTGCAATTGGCAGCCCAAGTGATGTGTTTAGAAGAGATGTACCACATCAACATTCCTTATGCAGCCCTTTATTATAACGAACCCAAACGGCGCGAGATTATTACCATTTCTGACTCACTCCGAGCTACAACTCGACAGTGTGCCAACGAAATGCATCAAATATTCCATACTGGTATAATGCCTCAACCGGACAAAAGGTCTCATTGCAAAAATTGTTCGCTTCAAAATCTCTGCATGCCCGAGGTGGCCGATTGTACACAAGTATCATATTACCTAAAACAAAACTTATATGCGGATATTACTTAACACTCTCTACGTCACAACTCCTGAGTCCTATCTAAGCAAAGACGGACTCAATGTTGTCATATCAGTCAAAGGCACCGAGGTGTTTCGCATTCCCATTCACAACATCGAACAAATCGTCACCTTTGGCTATATGGGAGCCAGTCCAGGGCTCATGAAGCTTTGTGCCGATAGTGATGTAACGTTAACCTTTTTATCACCTCAAGGACGCTACATAGGTCGCTTCCAAGGCCCCACCAAAGGCAACGTATTGTTAAGACAAGCACAATATCAGTGTGCCGCTGACGATGCCTATGCGCTACACTTGAGCCAACTCTTCATAGCAGGCAAGGTACAAAACTATCGCAACATATTACGACGCTTTATTCGCGACAATGGTCACAACGACCATATAGCCCAAACAGCCGACAAACTGCAACAATGTAAACAGCGCATTCTCACCACCACCACCATCGACAGCATTCGCGGCATTGAAGGCGAAGCCGCTTCATACTACTTTGGCGTGTTTGCCGAACTTATGCTCAATCAGCAAAGCCAATTCACGTTTAATGGCCGCAATCGTCGTCCCCCAAAGGATGCAGTCAATGCTATGCTTTCCTTTGTCTACACCCTCATCTGTAATGACATGACCTCAGCCCTTGAGACTGTAGGGCTTGATCCTTATGTAGGTTTTATGCATACCTTGCGTCCCGGGCGTGCTTCGCTGGCCTTAGACATGATCGAAGAGTTACGCGCCTATTTGGGCGACCGCTTAGTACTCTCACTCATCAACCGAAAGCAAATCACGCCCAAAGACTTTTTGCAACAAGGCGATGAAGGCGTCATTATGACTGATTCGGGACGTAAAACCATCCTTTCAGCATGGCAGACCCGCAAACGCGATTTATTTGTTCACCCCTATTTAAACGAGAAAGTAAGTCTTGGTCTATTACCCTACATACAATCCATGCTCTTGGCACGATACATTCGTAAGGACATTGACGACTATCCCGTATTCTTAATAAAATAGCCTTTCTATGTTTGTTCTCATTACCTATGATGTAAACATCACCTCACCCACAGGCGCTAAAAGACTGCGTAAAGTGGCCAAGCTATGTCAAAATTATGGTAAACGCGTACAAAATTCTGTTTTTGAATGCGTCTTAAACGAGAGTCAATTTGTATCTTTGAAGCACCAATTAGAGGAGGTTGTCGATGTCATTGACGACAGCATTCGTTTTTACAAATTAGGTAACAATTGGCAAAACAAGGTAGAGGAGATTGGCAAACATTCCACTACCGATGTAACCGACTTACTGCTTATCTAATATAAATATATAGTGTGTGCGAACCTAAAGTGTTGCATTTTTAGCCACTTCTCTCGCAATCGCTGATAATCAGATACTTATATCTATAAATGAAAAAAAACAAGCTTTTTGTCGCTTTACCTTTTTACTTTCGCAAAAAGCACATTCTAAAACATTAGTATTCAGCTACTTTCTGAATACGCAGTCGCCCCTCGCGTGGGGGCGTGGATTGAAACTCTGATAGAGGTGGCAGGCTGCATGAGGTACAAGGGTCGCCCCTCGCGTGGGGGCGTGGATTGAAACACCGTTACCAACAGTGGGAAGGAGACCAACCCAAGTCGCCCCTCGCGTGGGGGCGTGGATTGAAACTCCCTTGCCGTGCAATACTCCAAGTTGTCAAGCCGTCGCCCCTCGCGTGGGGGCGTGGATTGAAACGTTGTTTCGCACCAAGGATACAAGATGCGTTGCCAGTCGCCCCTCGCGTGGGGGCGTGGATTGAAACCTGATAAAGCTGCTGCTTCGATTTCTGATTGGTGTCGCCCCTCGCGTGGGGGCGTGGATTGAAACAAACCTTGCTGAGCAGAAGAAAAGAAAGATGAGTCGCCCCTCGCGTGGGGGCGTGGATTGAAACGGGTTCGGCAACCGCAATGGTCTGCAAGATGCGGGTCGCCCCTCGCGTGGGGGCGTGGATTGAAACAAAATAATTTTTGCATTATATATTGCAAAACATATTGTCGCCCCTCGCGTGGGGGCGTGGATTGAAACCTCATGGCTGATGTAACAGACACATTTTTGTTAGGTCGCCCCTCGCGTGGGGGCGTGGATTGAAACCTTTTCCTTGACAGAGAGCGCAGAAGATTTAACAGGTCGCCCCTCGCGTGGGGGCGTGGATTGAAACCTCATGTTCATACAGATGATTTGCGTGACATCGTCGCCCCTCGCGTGGGGGCGTGGATTGAAACCCTATCCGTTACTTACTCTGTGGTGAGTATGGAGTCGCCCCTCGCGTGGGGGCGTGGATTGAAACTGCTGACGGTGGTTATTTTGCTGGTGAATTTGAACAGGTCGCCCCTCGCGTGGGGGCGTGGATTGAAACGTCCACTCTTGGTGATATCTGCAAAAGTGACACATGTCGCCCCTCGCGTGGGGGCGTGGATTGAAACAGTAAAGGCGCAATCATCAAATGCTCCTGTCAGGTCGCCCCTCGCGTGGGGGCGTGGATTGAAACAACCATGCAGCTCATGAGCGCAAAGCCACATGGAGTCGCCCCTCGCGTGGGGGCGTGGATTGAAACTTCCAGTCTGCTCAACAGGGTTTGAGTACTGCGTCGCCCCTCGCGTGGGGGCGTGGATTGAAACCTTGTCTTTAATAGATAGCTGAGAAGATTTAACGTCGCCCCTCGCGTGGGGGCGTGGATTGAAACAAGGCTCACCTCTTTGCGTCTTTGCAATCTCCAGTCGCCCCTCGCGTGGGGGCGTGGATTGAAACAGAGGTGTATTATCAGGGTAATTGCGAATGTCAAAAGTCGCCCCTCGCGTGGGGGCGTGGATTGAAACAAAGCATTGTCAAAACGATTGATACCAAAGCGGGTCGCCCCTCGCGTGGGGGCGTGGATTGAAACTACCGCTGCCTTGAATGCTAAAAATCGTCGTTGGGTCGCCCCTCGCGTGGGGGCGTGGATTGAAACGTGTACGTCCTTGGCCTCATCGTATATTGCACCATGTCGCCCCTCGCGTGGGGGCGTGGATTGAAACAGTACGGCGCAACAAAAGCGCATTAAGCGAGTTGGTCGCCCCTTGCGTGGGGGCGTGGATTGAAACCTCAGATTTTTTGTAATTCGACTTAATCTCATTAGGTCGCCCCTCGCGTGGGGGCGTGGATTGAAACCTCAGATTTTTTGTAATTCGACTTAATCTCATTAGGTCGCCCCTCGCGTGGGGGCGTGGATTGAAACAACAGTTCGGGCGTAATGTCCTCGTCGAACTGCGCGTCGCCCCTCGCGTGGGGGCGTGGATTGAAACTACCGTTGATACTAATTTGTCTGTAGCTGCTATGGTCGCCCCCCGCGCGGGGGCGTGGATTGAAACATATACTTCCGTTTATTATGTAGTCTGCTTTTAAGTCGCCCCCCGCGCGGGGGCGTGGATTGAAACACCAGTCGCTCCACACTGCCGTCCAAATGGAAAAGTCGCCCCCCGCGCGGGGGCGTGGATTGAAACACATACTGATCGTATGAGCGTACACGGTCATACCGTCGCCCCCCGCGCGGGGGCGTGGATTGAAACAGTTCACCAAGTATATTTACCCACGCATCATGCCGTCGCCCCCCGCGCGGGGGCGTGGATTGAAACTGCTCAAATGCAGCGTTTTGCCGCTGCTGGTATCGTCGCCCCTCGCGTGGGGGCGTGGATTGAAACAACATTGGCAAGGGACACTCGCTGTCCTTGCCGAGTCGCCCCTCGCGTGGGGGCGTGGATTGAAACTTGCAGCTTTGCCCCGATGGTGAATTTGTAGGCAGTCGCCCCCCCGCGCGGGGGCGTGGATTGAAACTTAGCTTCGTCGCGTTCTTCTCTGACTACCTTTGTCGCCCCCCGCGCGGGGGCGTGGATTGAAACGTGAAGCTGCAAGTGGTGAACGACGAGGACATCGTCGCCCCTTGTGTGGGGGCGTGGATTGAAACCCGAACATCAACATTGAATGTACAAAGCAAGCCGTGTCGCCCCTCGTGTGGGGGCGTGGATTGAAACCTTGAACAGACGCATGATTTCTGCATACTCCTCGGTCGCCCCTCGTGTGGGGGCGTGGATTGAAACTTCCCACCTATATAATATATATCAGTCAGTTCCTGTCGCCCCTCGTGTGGGGGCGTGGATTGAAACTCAAAGAGCCAGTCAAATGTGGCTTTCCAGCCTCGTCGCCCCTCGCGTGGGGCGTGGATTGAAACATCTTTATAGCGCACGAGCGCAAGGGTGAGCCGAAGTCGCCCCTCGCGTGGGGGCGTGGATTGAAACATGGATGCCCATCTAAAGGTTCAAGACAAGTGCGGTCGCCCCTCGCGTGGGGACGTGGATTGAAACACATTAGTGTAGGCACGGGCATTATTTGCACCGGTCGCCCCCGTGCGGGGGCGTGGATTGAAACCCTTGTCACCTCACTTTTTGGCGAGAATACACGAGTCGCCTCCCGCGTGGGGCGTGGATTGAAACGCATTCGTAGGCGTGTTATTCGTATTCGTCGTCCCCAGCGTGGGGGCGTGGATTGAAACCAGGGTAATACGTAACTTTGTACCACCAAAATTTCGTAAAGTTAAACAACCAGGAAAAGTTAAACAACCAACGAAATATACGATAACCTAGGAGTTGAGAAATATAAAATAGAGAGGCATTCATTAATTTTGTAGCTGAAAAAAAAAAATTAGCATGAACACTTCTCTCACTATCAACACCACAAAGAATTTAATAATGTGGTACAAAGTTACGTATTACAACGCTTTGCGTGAGTTTGATAAATTGCAGTTTATTTTTGTTTACCCACACGATGCGTTATGGAGCCATTTTAAATAATTACATTGGGAGGCGGTCCTGATTGGGGGGCGGGTTTTCAACCCGCGTTCAGCAATAAGTAAGTTTTACTTGCTGCTGCCGCGGGTTAAAAACCCGCCCCCCAATTAGGCAGATAAATTGCAGTTTATCTCACAAAATATCTATACGTTTTCAGAACCTTTGATTTATCTTTCATGTTTCATTCTTTTGTTATAAAGTGATTGAATATCAATCATTTCGAAAAATGAAACATACGACTTTAATGTTTCATTTTTAGTTTCATGTTTCACTTTTCAAAACACTGAGGGAGCGCTTTCACGCTCCC
>OBRR01000432.1_pt1 | contig 10257 bp, 9 predicted proteins | sample 1494901 | NCBI WGS metagenome assembly OBRR01 (sample SAMEA3360689, study PRJEB22359) | human gut metagenome | biome: ENVO:urban biome; feature: ENVO:human-associated habitat; material: ENVO:feces | place: Bangladesh | collected 2011
AAGCTCCTAGCCCAGGGCATCGCCCTGGGTAATGTTGGCAAAAAGTAAAGTCGCCCTGAAAGGGCAAAAGCTTTCAATTTCAAAGCTTTTGCCCTTTCAGGGCGACTTTGTTTTTGCCGACATTACCCAGGGCGATGCCCTGGGCTAGGAGCTTTTGGGCTTTCAGCCCGTTTCAACCGTACAGTTCGTTATTTTTTAGCCTCAATGATCTCTTCAGCCCGCTTCAGCGCCTTGCTGATATGATCAGTGATGTTCTCTTTACCGAGCATATTGTAGAAGCCCGCCTTCTCCAACTGGGCGTTTACCTTTTCGCAGACACCGGAGAGAACTACCTGGATATCTTCCTTCTGACTCATCTCGCAGAGGTTGGTGAGGTTGTGGATACCGGTAGAATCCACGAAAGGAACCTTACGCATACGGATGACGCGAACCAATGGACGGTCACCGAAGGCTGCCATCACTTCCTCAAATTTATTACCTGCTCCGAAGAAGAAAGGACCGTTGATCTCATATACCTCTACACCCTTAGGAATCGTATAGTGCTCCAGGTTGGTAGAGAGGAAATCATATTCCTTGTTCAAATCAATCTCATCCTCTGTGATAGCAGTTACATCGGTAGTCTCGCTCATTCGCTTCATGAAGAGCAGACAGGCGATGATCAGACCCACCTCGATGGCAACGGTCAGGTCGAAGATGATGGTCAGGAAGAAGGTAATCAGGAGCACGGTAACGTCGCTCTTAGGATTCTTCATCAGACCCAGGAAGCTTCTCCAGCCACTCATACCATAGGAAACCACAACCAGTACACCTGCCAGACAAGCCATAGGAATATACTTGGCGAGCGGCATCAGGAAGAGGAAGATGAGCAACAGTACTACAGCGTGGATGATACCTGCGACAGGAGTCTTACCGCCGTTGTTGATGTTGGTCATTGTGCGGGCGATGGCACCTGTAGCAGGAATTCCGCCGAAGAGTGGGGAAGCGATGTTCGCCAGACCCTGGGCAATCAACTCTGTATTAGAATCGTGGTGGTCGCTGATGACACCGTCGGCAACGGTAGCAGAGAGCAGACTCTCGATGGCGCCGAGGATGGCGATGGTGATGGCAGGAGATACCAGACTCTTGATGGTCTCCCAGTTCATCTCAGGAACCTGGGCAGCAGGCAACTCGTTGCTGATAGAGAAACGGTCGCCGATGGTCTCGATGCTCTCTACGCCGGCAAACTGCTTGAGCAGCAGCGCCACAACGGTCATCAGGATGATGGCGATGAGCGATCCCGGAATCTTCTTGCTGAACTTAGGAGTGATGGCGATGACCACCACGCTAACCACACCGATGAGGGCACACCAAGGGTCGATGGTGTCGAAACTCTGGAAATAGACACCCCATTTCTCCAGGAAGTCAGAAGGATTGGAAGCCAATGTCAAACCGAAGAGATCCTTGATCTGTGTGGTGAAGATGGTTACGGCGATACCGCTGGTGAAACCTACCACGATAGGATAAGGGATGTACTTGATGATGGTACCGAGTCGGAGCAGACCGAAGAGCACCAGGAAGAGACCTGCCATCAGCGTTGCGATGGTCAATCCCTCGAATCCATATTTCTGGATGATGCCGTAGATGATGACGATGAATGCTCCTGTAGGTCCGCCGATCTGCACTTTGCTTCCGCCGAAGATGGAGATGATGAGACCCGCTACGATGGCTGTGATGATACCCTTCTCGGGTGTCACGCCAGAAGCGATACCGAATGCGATGGCCAGAGGCAGGGCTACGATACCAACGATGATACCTGCCATGAGGTCAGACATGAATGTTTTCTTGTTGTAGTTCTTCAAGCAAGAAAACAAACTCGACTTAATTGCTATTGCCTTCATTTAAAAAGTTTTGTTATATGAATTAATGTGATTTTTGCTTCGTTATCCGAAAATCGACTGCAAAGGTACAACTATTATTTCATATAACAAAATCTTTTTTAATGTTTTTTAATTACTGCAGCTGAGTCATGTGATAACCCAGTCTCTTCAGCTCCATGGCAGCACCCATCAGATACATTTGATGTAAAGCTGCAATGAAACCACGGAAAGCTGCCTCAGTACCAGGCTCATATCCCTGATGGATGAGCAGGGTATAGGTGCGTGCGGCACACTCTGCTACGATGGTAGAAGTAGCCTTGTGCTCGTTTTCGTCGAGCAGCAGAACCTGGTCGAGAATATAGTCATCCATGTGGTCGAAATCAATGCGGTCTCTGAGGTATTCATAAAGATTATCTACCTTGCCATACAGCTCCCAGTCCTCGTCCCAGTATTTGGCGATGGCCATGCCTACAAACATAATCCATCCCAGAGCCACGGTAGGGTATTTGCTGAACTCGCGCATGGCATCAGGCAGATAGCTTTCGCCAATCTTAGCCCACTGCTCCTCGATGTCTGGAGCATCCGGAAGCTGCTCGTCAACACGCTGTCTGCCAGTAAGGTACATACTCAGATCCTGCTTGAAGATCTCTTCTATTCTTTTGCTTTTATTTTCCATATTATTTAATCTTTATTGTCTCTAACTGTAATTGATGGTACAAAGGTAAAACAAAAAACTCAGATAATGCCCGATTTTTACAAGTTTTAATGCTTTGTTCATTCCGTGAGATAACTCAGTGTAATCTGATGGATAGATGAATAAAAATGGGTGAAATGGGGGGGCAGTGAGATGATTCAAAAAATGAACCAAAATGGACCAGTTATCTTTATTTTTCATAGAATCATTCCGAATATTGCTTAATTCTTTAGTAGATAGTAAGTTGTAATACTCCGTTAGATGATGTTCCTTGAATAAAATGCAAAAACTCTGAAATATTCGCTAAAATTTTAACACATTATATTTGGTCAGATACATTATTTTTTGTACTTTTGCATCAGATTCTGCATCTCTTAGTAAGAGATCAACAGGAATCTCGAATTAAGAAACAGATAAAATGGCTTTCTAAGGCGCAATCAATATGAATAATATGTTGCAGTACCCTAGCTACGCTGTATCAGTGATGCAGCCAGCAGAAAGACATAAAAGTGTTGACGATTAGTGGAAGTTAGTCTATTGGTTTTCAATGCTGTGATACATATCACAACCCCTTATAGTCCGGGAAGAGTCATCTTTTCAGGGGAAGCAGAGCTATATACTTTCCACAATATCGATTAATGAATTTTAGCATTTTACCTATGCCAGTATTAACAGTCAATCATTTCATCAGATATGTGGTTTATAGTACAGACCGATGTGTCCGGAGAGAATAAATCCATTGAATTCTTAAAGGAGCATTACCCGGAAGTCATCTCCGACTATTACTTTCCTTTGGGTAGGAAGACCATTCCTGCCGAAGATGGTAGCGAGAAGGTGCGTTTCGTACCCATCCTTTCAGGTCTCTTCTTTATTCGGATAGAAAATAAGAAAGCACTGGAGCGCATCCTTTCCCATAACGGCTATTTCCGGTATCAGGGCTATGACTTTGATATCAAAACCAGGGAAACGGTAGAGCGTACCTTCTTTGCCAAGGTTCGCCTGCTCTGCGCAGATAGAGAGAATTACTCCCTGGACGAGATTATCGACCTCGCCCGCATCCCGAATGCGGATATGGAGCGCTTCATCTATTATAATGAGCAGATAGCTGAAAATATCCAGGGATTGAGCATCGTAGATAAGCGGTATGATGATCTCATCCTCGAGAATGATACCATCCGCATCCTCAACGGACCGTTGAAGGGTTGGGTAGGCGTGGTGAAGCAGATCAAGAAGAATGGCAAGAAAGACCGCCACCTTCTGGTACGTTTCGGAAACAACCGCTGCCTCAACATCTCCAATATCCGCCAGTATGATATCCGGGTAGAACACGAGGCAACCCGGGGAGCCAAGTCGGAAGCGGTAGGCGTATGGCGTGCTATCGACCAGCTCATCGGTTATCTCCAGTTCCGGTATCCGGCAGAAAATGCTGCAGCCACCCTGCGTCGTCTCTTTGAGGATTACCAGAAGAAACTGACCTGCCATCGTGGCAGTCATCAGACAGACAAGGCATATAGCATTAAGAAATCAACATTAGAAGCAGCCCAGAAGAAGGAAGTGCTCGATCATATCGACGAGGCGATGCATCCCAACTTCCGCATCCTCGCGGGTTATTTCAAGACCGATAATGCTACTATCCGTGAAGGATTGAAGGAACTCATCCCCGATGTCCTGCTCCGTCCTTTTCTTACGCCAAGTACCGACATCCCGATTCCGCAGGATCAGGAATATACCGTGTTTCAGCATAATGGTATCGTTGAGCTGGTTATCCGCTGCCATCTGAAGGAATACTTCAGGGGTAAGAATTATGAGGCAGATAAATACAATCCCGTCTTCGATGAGGATTATGAGTATGATGCCCATATCGCCCTGTTGCCGACAGATGAGGGTAGGGTAAAGGCAATCACATCATGGGGTGCCTTCTACGATCGGTATGCCATGCTCGATGAGGAAGATCACCGGAAGTTCCTCCTCGAGCTGGAAACCAAGAAGTATCCTCGTCTCCTGCGTCTGCTTACTCAGGGCAGATACAGATTTGAGAAAGTCCATCAGATAGGAGGTTTCTCTCTCGATATGGATATTCCTTATACGGAGGATATCCAGGAGATGGCACGGCAGGCAATCGCCCAGCTTCAGGCATCCGGTGATGAACCGGGCTTCTTGTCCCAGACCACGGCAGCTGCCGTAGAGATGTGGCAGGGCGCCCGACTCCTGATGTGGCGCCAGTTGCTCCAGCGATATGTCCTCCTCCATAAGGTACCGGTAGCAGATCTTCCAAGTGTCATTGTCTCCGACACAGGGTTGGAGGAGAAGTTCAGGCTTCAGGAGGGTAAGCTCCAGATAGGAGAGGTTGCCCAGGCACTTCTGGAACGCCAGCAGCAGATTGCTGCCTATCTGGAAAAAGGACAGTTGCAGCAGGCGGCTATCCGCTTCCTGGCAATGACGAAGGTCATCTCCGTCCATTTTGCCAAGGATGAGCTTTACAACTATATCACAGACGACTTCAATCCCAATGACACCTGTACATCGCTTTTTGACACGATAGTTCAGAAAACAGGAAAACACAGGAATGTAGTCAACTATCTGTATAAGGGAATGGTAGAGCTGCAGCAGGAAGATGCATGGACGTATTTCAAATACCCATCCTTCCTCAAGAAAGCAAAAGATGTGTATAATAAGATAAGAACTCACTAGATAATAGTGATCTTTATAATAACAAGAAAAAATATAAGTTTATGAGTCAGCAGAATAATCAGCAGAATAATCAGAACGAACCAAACAAGACACTTTCAAATGGGATGCTGCACAAGATGAAAGTATCCCTCTTTGTCAACCGATTGACAAACTGGTATTTCTCTAAGAACGCCCTCCCATATTGGTGTATCCTGGCATTGGATAGCCTTGCTATCCTCTTTGCAGGAATTGTCGCTACTTATATAGCAGAAGGTGGAGATGCTCTGGCAGATCATTTCTGGGGTTATTTCTTCACATTCGTGTGCACCCTTCCTCTCTTCATGGTAGGAATGCGAATCTTCCATACCTATTCGGGCATTATGCGCTATTCATCGTTCGTCGATCTGTTGCGTATTTCCGCAGCCCTGGTCTTGGGTTGCCTCTTCAATTGTCTTCTCCTTCTGGTATTGCCGGATGGTTACCTCTATAAGATTTCGTTAGAAGGTATCATCGTGATGCTCTTCATCTCAATGTGTGAGATGTGGATGATGCGTGTTATCGTCAAATACATGTACGATTCTACCTTTGCCGTGGATATCCGTACCCCTGTATTTATCCTGGGCGTTCGTCAGGGTGGTATTTCTCTGGCTAAGTCTATGCGCAATGCTCATCCTTCCCAGTATGTTGTCAAGGGCTTTACTACCATCGAGGAAGATGTGGTAGGTAGATATCTGTTGGGTTGTGAGGTGTTCCTATACGATGAGAAGCTGATTTCCATCATGCACAGCATGAATGTCAAGACCCTCTTCATCAGCCCACTGGTCACAGATCAGTTCCTGGAGATGCAGGATATGATAGACAAGCTTACCGCTGCCGGCATCAAGATTATGATGATGCCAAAGGCACTGTGGTGGGACGGCAAGTCAAACATCCGTCACCAGATGATGCGTGAGGTGGATATCGAAGATCTCCTGCCACGAGATAAGATTGAGGTAGATATGGATGCTATCGGCAAGCTCCTCTGCGGCCATACCATTCTCATTACAGGTGCTGCCGGAAGTATCGGTTCCGAGATGGTGAAGCAGATTGCCGTTTACCATCCAGCCCGTCTGGTTCTGGTAGATGCGGCAGAGACTCCTATGCACGATGTCCGTCTCTTCATGAGCAAGAACTATGCGGATATCCCATGCCAGACCATCGTTACCAGCATCACCAATGCTACCCGTATGGAGCATATCTTCTCAGCCTATCATCCAGACTATGTATTCCATGCAGCAGCCTATAAGCACGTGCCGATGATGGAGGACAATCCTTCAGAAGCCGTACAGAATAATATATATGGTACGCGCGTGATAGCCGATATGGCAGTGAAGTATGGCACTAAGAAGTTTGTGATGATCTCTACCGACAAGGCTGTGAACCCAACCAATGTGATGGGATGCAGCAAGCGAATCTGCGAGATCTACTGCCAGTCGTTGAACAAGGCGATAGTAGATGGCAAGGTCAAGGGAGTTACTCAGTTTGTCACCACCCGCTTTGGTAATGTCTTGGGCAGCAACGGTTCAGTTATTCCGATCTTCAAGAAGCAGATAGCGATGGGTGGTCCTATCACCGTCACCCATCCAGACATCATCCGTTTCTTCATGCTCATTCCTGAGGCATGTAAGTTGGTATTGGAGGCAGGTACCATGGGTAAGGGAGGCGAGATTTTCGTCTTCGATATGGGCAAGCCGGTCCGCATCGCCGACCTGGCAAAGCGTATGATAGCCCTCTCGGGTGTAGATGGCATCGACATCAAATACGTAGGATTGCGTGATGGCGAGAAGCTCTACGAGGAAGTCCTGAACGACAAGGAGGCTACGGTACCAACCCATCATCCAAAGATCATGGTAGCCAAGGTTCGGGAGTATCCATACGAGTTGGCGTGCCAGAACGAGCAGGAACTCTACGACCTCTCCTTCACCTACGATGATATGGCAGTAGTGAAGAAGATGAAGCAGATAGTTCCAGAGTACAAGAGCCAGCACTCGAAGTACGCCCAGCTTGATGCATAGCGGTTCCGAGCACCGGAGGGCGGTTACATTCCGAGAACAATATTAAGGTGTAATGGTTATGGCAGTAGCTTCATTTTCTTAGAAAAAATCTATTGTCTTTAAAAGAAAGGAATTATTATGGTTGATGCAATTAAGATAGCATCTTATATCAGTCAGCGTTACGAGTATCAGTATGGTGCTCGTATTGACGAGATGAAGTTGCAAATTCTTCTTTATTTTATGCAGCGTGAGAGTATAGTTCGGACAGAGAGTCCTCTGTTTGAATCAATATTTTATGCTCATTCATTTGGACCATATCTTCCCGAAGTTCATGCCGCTTACGTTTCTGATTCGTTGCATGATATTCTGCCGTCAAGCTTTCTTGAAGAATATAGGCCCGTTTTCGATAGTGTTTTCGAGCTGCTATCAACAAAGAAAACAAGAAGTTTATGCAATCTTGTCCATGGCGAAGATTCTTGGAAGCACGCCATGATGAAAGGTGAGGGTACTCCAATGGATATCCAAGACATCAAAAAAGATGCCACCCGTTTCCGGATAAGACGTTTCTTGTTAAGCAACTTGGAGCAATTCCATAAACCGATTTACGTATGAAGATAACTGAATCACAATTGGATTTGCTAAGGAGTTTTAAGTGTGAGCGGCTCTCGTCAAATCCTGCAAATTTCTCTTTGATAGATGATTTCTACAATTCTCGTAACAATAGTCTTGTAGATACCTTGCAAGGAGATGCCTATGATGATGATGAGAATAATCGTATTGCTTATTATATAGTGAAAAGTGATAAGGATGAAATCCTTTTCTTCTTTTCACTAAAATGTGGTTTGCTTTATGATGAATTCATTGAAGGTGATCGCTTGAAAGAGATACAATCCTTTTATGACACGATACTCCGTTTAAGTTTGGATGAGACCCAATCTGCAGAAAACAAGAAGGCTATAGCCTCTATTCTAGAAAGTGTTCGTTCAAAGAAGGGTATTAAGAAGGAGGATGTGGCAAGAGTTTTACATTTATCGGTTGATTCCGAAGAATTCACTAAAATATTCGGCAAGAATCTAAAGAATGTAGGCAAGACATTTCCTGGTGTTGAGTTGGTTCATTTTTGTGCGAATGATGCTCATCGTGATGTTTGGGATGGATATGATTTCCCTCAGAATATGGGAACCACTATATTTTGGTATTTCATAGTACCCAAGATAAAGGAACTATTGAAAATTGTAGGTTGTGAATATGTTTTCTTATTTGCAGCCGACTTGACACCTTATGAAGAATTAGTTCGCTATTATTCTGATCAGTTGAAGTTTGAGAAGGCAGATGAGCATTGTGTCGCCATTCCGATGTATGATTTCACCTGTCAATTTATGAGTCAGAAGACTTCTGAATTAGATGAGAAAAGGAAACAATTCTTTGAAGATTTTAATGAGTAGTTATCCCATCCTCGGAGGTATAATCATATAGCAAGTCATCCCTCTGCGGTCCCATCCCGCAAAACTTGGCGCAGACCTCTGATGGTCCGCCAACCACAGGTACACAAGTGACATTAAAATAATGTAATTATGAGAACGTTCAATTATAGTGAAATACAAAACACTCCAGTTTGGAATGAAGTAAAGAATTGGAGTGAAGATCGCAAAAATGCCCTCATAACATTGTTATATTCAACGATGAATGGTATCAATCCTTATGAGGCTCCAGAAGAAAAAGTACAGGCATTTGTAAATGATATGCCTCAAGAGATTTTAGAAATGGCATCAGAGTATGCCATTAGACAAAGTCGTTCAGGCAGAGGTACGTCTCATACTCAAGCAATTGAAAAAATTAAGGAACAAAGAGGATGGAAATAATATGGTCTGATATAGCGCTTCATCAACTAAATGAAGTCTTAGACTATGGTTATAGCCCATTATAAGCAGTCAACTGCAACGGTAGTAAAGATGATAAAGCGTTGGGTAGTGCATAAGATTGAACTTTAACTGTATTCAAACCTTCCCCTTGCGGTCCCATCCCGCAAAAACTGGCACAGACCTCTGATGGTCCGCCAATTTCCCTCTTCTTCCCTGAGGTTTCTATCCTCTTGAAAGGGAACCTAAAGGATATAAGTTTAATTAAGATAGTATAATGTTAGAAAGATTTAGGGTTCTTTATTCTAAAGAAGCTGATGACTTTTTGGATAGTCTTCCACAAAAGGCTAAGGATAAGATTTTGTCGAATATTAGAAAGGCTAAATATGTGTTAGATCCTAAGCTTTATAATTAGAAGGAACTGATATTTGGGAATTCCGTACGAAATATGATGGAATTCAATATCGCTTGCTTGCCTTTTGGGATACCTCAACTAATTCTTTAGTTGTTGCTACACATGGGTTTATCAAGAAAGTACAAAAGACTCCTAAACAACAGATAAAAAGAGCCGAGGAAATTAGAACGTTGTATTTTAAAATGAAAGGATAGTAACTATGGAAGAAATGAAATTTTTTACAGAAGAAGAAATTCTGGATAAGCATATAGGTAAGATAGGAACCCCTCATAGAAACCAATTTGAAGATGAAATTAATACATACTTAATTGGTGAGGCAATAAAGGAGGCTCGTAAGAAAAAGCAACTTACTCAAGAGCAGTTAGGTAACCTTGTAGGTGTGAAGAAAGAACAGATTTCGAAAATTGAGAGCGGTAAGAATCTTACACTCAATACGATTTCCCGAGTGCTTCATGCAATGGGATTACAAGCTCACTTAAATATTCCTTCAGTAGGTCAATATGCCCTTTAATTCTAGTAGTAAAGAATGTTTGAGACCTGATGACTGGTAATTGAAGAGGTGCTTTAATTAGCAAGTTGTCCCCTGCGGTCCCATCCCGCAAAACTTGGCGCAGACCTCTGATGGTCCGCCAACCCAAGAGCGTAGCGGTTCCGAGCACCGAGTAGGGCGGTTTTCCTCTTCTTCCCTGAGGGGAGAAGACCGAGATGAGAGGTGGAGCCTTCCTTAACG
>OBRR01000439.1_pt1 | contig 10151 bp, 9 predicted proteins | sample 1494901 | NCBI WGS metagenome assembly OBRR01 (sample SAMEA3360689, study PRJEB22359) | human gut metagenome | biome: ENVO:urban biome; feature: ENVO:human-associated habitat; material: ENVO:feces | place: Bangladesh | collected 2011
TGCTGAAACAGCGCTACGAGGAGGCGTTGGTTGTGGACGACGTAGTGGGACTGGTCATCGGCACACGCCCCGACTGTATTAGCGATGAGCTACTCGATTATCTGGAAGAGCTAAACCGCCGCACGTTCCTCATCGTGGAGTACGGCATCGAGTCGGTAAACGACGACACGCTGCGCCACATCAACCGCGGTCACGACTTTGAATGTAGCCGACGAGCAATAGAACTAACGCACGACCGCGGCATTCTCACCGGTGGACACATCATACTCGGACTGCCCGGCGAAGACCGCGAGGAGAATGTCCGCCAAGCCTCGATAGTGTCGCAACTGAAGCTCGACATTCTGAAGATACACCAGTTGCAAATCATCCGTGGCACGCAGCTCGCCGACGAATACACGCAAAAACCTTTCAAGCTCTTCACGCCCGACGAGTATATCGACACCTGCATTGCCTACCTTGAGCATTTGCGCAGCGACATAATCGTGGAGCGCTTCGTGAGTCAGTCGCCTGCCGACATGCTCATTGCTCCAAAATGGGGCATAAAGAACCATGAATTCACCAACCGACTTGTGAACAGAATGAAGGAACTCGACACGTGGCAAGGAGCGTTTAAAAGTAAAAAAGTAAAAGAATAAAAAGGTATTGTCAACACCACACCATCTCAACATCTCAACATCTCAACACCACACCATCATGCCACTACACATAGCCATTATCGGAGGCGGCGCAGCCGGCTTCTTTGCAGCAATAGAAGCGAAGCGCAACTATCCCGACACCGACATCACCATCTTCGAGAAGAACCAGAAGATGCTCGCCAAAGTAGCCATCACGGGCGGCGGTCGCTGCAACCTGACCAACTCCTTCGAGCAGATCAGCGACCCTAAGCACGCCTATCCGCGTGGCGACAAACTCATGAAACGTCTCTTCAAACGCTTCGACCACCACGCTGCCTACGCATGGTTCGAGCGCGAAGGCGTGCCACTCACCACGCAGGAAGACGAGTGCGTCTTCCCCGTCTCGCAGGATGCAATGAGCGTTGTCAACTGTCTCACCACGCTTGCCTCGCGTCTCGGCGTAAAGCAGCTGGGCGGTTACCAGCTGAAGGACATCAGCCGGAACGCCGACGGCACATTCCACCTCACGTTCGCCGATGGTAAAGAAGCCGACTTCGACCGCGTTGCCATCGCCACGGGCGGTGCTCCGAAGGGCGAAGGACTTGACGTGTTCGCACGCTTAGACCATGATATAGCTACGCCCGTGCCGTCGCTCTTCACGTTCAACATAGCCGACCGCAGTTTCCTTACGCTCATGGGCACCGTGGTTGAAGACGCCATAGCGTCGCTGCCCGGCACGAAGTTCCGCGCTGAGGGTCCGCTGCTCGTCACCCACTGGGGCATGAGCGGACCGGCTGCGCTGAAGCTCTCTGCTCATGCCGCACGCTATCTGCAGGAGCACAACTACCAGGCGGACGTGGCAATCAACTGGACGGGCGAGAGTAGACGCAACGTGACGGAGGAGGAGATAGCCTCCATCGCCACACGCAACCCACAGAAGCAGCTTGCCACGATACGCCCGTTCGACTTGCCATCGCGCCTGTGGCTCTACCTACTGCAGAAGACGCAGAACGACCCCACACGCAAGTGGGGCGAATTGGGCAAGAAGAACCTCAACCGCATCGTAGAAACACTCACCAACGACATATACCGCATCACGGGCAAGGGCCGCTTCCGCGACGAGTTCGTGACATGTGGCGGTGTCTCGCTCTCGTCGATAGACATGCACACGCTGCAGAGCAAGCACTGCCCCGGACTATTCTTCGCTGGCGAGGTGATCGATGTTGATGCCATCACTGGAGGTTTCAATCTGCAAGCAGCATGGACTATGGGCTATGTAGTAGGCCAGCACATCGGCGAACAATGAAAAAAGCGGACTCAAATATTTGCCGTTACACATAAAATCAGTATATTTGCAAAATTAATAAACCAATAATTTTTACACATGAGATCAATTCTTTCAACACTCGCATTCGCTGTCATCACACTGACAGCCTGCGCGCAATCAATTCCTGGTACGGAGTATAGCATTAAAGGCACCTGCCAAGCAGGTATTAGTAAGGTATATGTAATGGACGTAAACGGCAATCGCCCGACCGCAATCGACAGTGCCACCGTCGAAGACGGCAAGTTCGCGCTGAATGGTTCGGCAGAGAAGGACGCACTGCTCGGACTCACCGTTACCAAGAAGGAATACTGCGCATTCTTCAACGACGGCACACCTATCGTTGCCGACCTCGAGAAGAAAACGCTCACCGGCTCGGAGCAGAACACCAAGCTCAACGCCTACGACCGCGAGATAGATGCCCTCGGCAGTGAGGCGCAGGCTCTCTACGCCCAGTTTGCAAAGGCTCAGCAGAGCGGCATGAGCGAGGCAGAGCTGCAGAAGCTCGCCAACGAGCTCGGTCCGAAGCTTAACGACATCTCGGAAAGCGTATCGCTCCGTTCGCTCGAAATCATCAAGGAGAACAAGGACAACCTCATCCCCGTGGCTTTCGTCAACAACGTGATGTACTACGTGGAGTTCCCGGTTTTGCAGGAGATACTCAACGAGAAGTACGCCTACGCCAAGCACCCTGCGCTTGCTCCTGCACGCCAGTATTTGGCAATGCTTGTCAAGAAGGCAGGCATCATCGGCAAGCCGTTCACCGACCTCACCGAGAACGATGTCAACGGCAATCCGCACAAGCTCTCGGAGTACTGCGGTAAGGGCAACTACGTGCTCATCGACTTCTGGGCTTCGTGGTGCGGACCATGCCGTGCGGAGATGCCTCACGTGAAGGCTGCCTACGATAAGTACAAGTCGAAGGGCTTCAACGTGGTTGGTCTGTCGTTCGACAACAAGCTCGAGAACTGGAAGAAGGCCATCGCCGAGATGCAGCTCGACTGGGTTCACCTCTCCGACCTTAAAGGCTGGCAGAGCGTAGCCGGTCAGGTGTATGGCATACGCTCGATACCGGCAAGCTACCTTGTCGACCCTACTGGCAAGATTATCGCAGCCGACCTCAGAGGCGAGCAGCTGGAGGCTAAGCTGAGAGAGATTTACGGAGAGTAGTTATCAACAGAACACCCCTCACACTCAATAGGTTTTTATGGATAACAGCAAACAGGCTACTCTTGAGCTGGGCACAAAGCCCGTGGGCAAGCTGCTGATGCAGTACGCGCTGCCCGCCATCGCTGCCATGACGGCGGCGTCGCTCTACAACATGACAGACAGTATATTCATCGGACAAGGCTGCGGTGCACTCGCCATCAGCGGCCTTGCCGTTACATTCCCCCTACAGAACCTCGCAGCGGCGTTTGGTGCCGGTGTGGGCGTAGGTGCTTCTACGTGCATATCGGTGAAGTTGGGACAGAAAGACTACGCCACCGCCGAGCGTGTGTTCGGCAATGCTTTCACGCTGAACGTCATCATCGGTGTTGCGTTCAGCATCATATCGCTTCTCTTCCTCAACCCTATCCTGCGCTTCTTCGGCGCAAGTGATGCTACCTTACCCTACGCACGCGAGTATATGGTCATCACGCTCGCCGGAAACGCCATCTCGCACATGTTCTTCGGCATGAATGCCATACTGCGTGCTGCGTCGAAGCCGCGCTCGGCCATGATGGCATCGATAATGACGGTGATGCTCAACGCCATACTCTCGCCTATATTCATCTGGCCGCTGCACATGGGCATAGGCGGAGCGGCTCTCGCCACAATCATTGCGCAGGCTGCGGTGCTGTGCTGGCAGCTAAGGATATTCAGCAATCCGCAGTGCATCGTCCACTTCAAGCGCGGCATCTACCGCCCCGTGTCGCACATCATCAAGAACATCATAGCCATCGGCATCTCGCCGTTCGCCATGAACGCCTGCTCGTGCATCGTCATCATCTTCATCAACAAGGCACTCACCTTCCACGGTGGCGACCTCGCAGTGGGCGCGTTCGGCATTACGAACAAGATTGCGTTCATCTTCATAATGATAAACATGGGAATGAATCAGGGCATGTTCCCAATCGCAGGCTACAACTACGGCGCACGCAACTACGACCGTCTGCTGCGCGTACTGAAGTACACCATGACGGGCGCGGTGCTCATCACCACCGTCGGCTGGGTTATTGCGCAGACCATGTCCTACGAGTGCGCACGCCTGTTCACCTCCGACGAGACACTCATCCGCATCTCGGAGCGTGCCATCATCGTCACCATGCTCACCTTCCCATTAGTGGGCGCACAGATGGCAAGCACGGGCTTCTTCCAGAGTATCGGCAAGGCAAAGATAAGCATGCTGCTCTCGCTCTCGCGCCAGCTCCTGTTCTTTCTGCCGGCATTGCTCGTACTGCCCAACTTTTACAAAACCGACGGCGTGTGGCTCGCACAGCCCATCAGCGATGTCATCTCGTTCGTTGTGGCAATAGTGCTGCTCACGAAGTATGTGAAGAAGTTCAAGGCGGCGCAAACTGAGGGGGCAGCAGTATAACCGACAGCTACATTAACAAACTAAAGCAAAGAGACATGAACAACGATAAACTTATAATCAGCGTAGGCCGCCAGCTTGGCAGTGGCGGCAGAACGATAGCAAAGATGCTGGCAGAGGAGTTCGGCTGCACGTTCTACGACCGCGAAGTGCTTGAGCTGGCAGCTAAGGAGAGCGGCTTCAGTCCCGAGTTCTTCGAGAAGAACGACGAGCGCAAGGGCTTCCTCGACCAGATATTCCACATGCACGTGCCGTTCATCTCCGACTCGTCGTTCTACGACAACGGACTCTCGCAGGAGAGTCTGTTCCGCATACAGAGCGACGCCATACGCAAGGCAGCCGACGAGTCGTCGTGCGTGTTCGTGGGCAGATGTGCCGACTATGTGCTGCGCGACAAGCCGAACATGGTGACGGTGTTCATCACAGCCGACCTCGACGAGCGCGTCAGCAACATCTGCAAGCGACACAACTGCTCGGCTGAGGAGGCACGCAAGCTGATCAGCGACAAGGAGAGCACACGCTCCTCCTACTACAACTACTACACGGGCAAGACGTGGGGCGACAGTGCAAGCTACGACCTCTGCGTCAATGCGTCGCGCCTCGGACCCGAAGGCACGAAGGAGTTCATAGCCGACTTTATAAGAAGGAGAATGAAACGATGAAAAAGATAGGCATAATCAGCGACACCCACTCCTACTGGGACGACCGCTACTTGAAACACTTCGAGCCATGCGACGAGATATGGCACTGTGGCGACATCTGCTCTACGGTGCTCGCGGAGCGCTTGGCTGAGTTTCGTCCGCTGCGTGCCGTTTGCGGCAACTGCGACGGCGGCGACCTGCGCCTCATGTTCCCCGAGGTGCTGCGCTTCAAGTGTGAGGAGGTGGAGGTACTGATGAAGCACATCGGTGGCTACCCCGGCAAGTACGACCCGAGCATACGCCGACAGATAATGGAGCGTCCGCCGAAGCTCTTCATCAGCGGACACTCGCACATTCTGAAGATAAAGAACGACCCACTGCTCGGACTGCTGCATATCAACCCCGGAGCAGCCGGGCTGCAGGGATGGCAGACGGAGCGCACCCTCGTCCGACTCACCATCGACGGAGCAACCATGAAGGATTGCGAAGTGATTACGTTAGGTACGCCAGGCAAGCATAGCGCGATGTAAAGTAATCGCCCACAAGCTCAATCGAGCTTGTGGGCGATTTTTTTCAGGGGGTGCAGTTGTCTCAACTGCACCAATTAACATAATTGTACATTCTATCTTGTGGGTGCAGTTCTTGCTCTGGCAAGCGGCAAAGCCGAGCGGAGACAACTGCACCCCTATAATTAGCTAACCTTGTTCAGCTTCTTGATGATAGAGAAGATGAAGACTGCAGAGAGCAAGCAGATGCCTGCCAAAACGCCCCAGATAGTAACAAGGCTGAGGTTCTGACCCCACATGATGCCTGGGAGCATTACGAGCTGATTGCCGATAGCAGTAGCACCGAACCACAGACCCATCATCAGACCTGCATACTTCGGAGGAGCCACCTTCGTTACGAACGAGATACCGATCGGCGAGAGCAGAAGCTCGGCAAAGGTGAGGATGAGGTATGTAGAGATGAGGAGGTTAGCACTTACGCGAGTGCCCTCAGTAGCAGGGTCGCCTTGTGTGAGCGGCAACTCAAGACCCATAGAGCCTACAGCCATCCATACGAAGCCGAGAGCAGCTACAAGCATACCCAAACCAATCTTCTCAGGCGATGTCGGTTCCTTGCCAATCTTGTTGAGCCAAGAGAATATAGCCACACTCACTGGTGTCAACGCCACCACGTAGCACGGGTTGAACTGCTGGAAGATAGGAGCCTTAACGTCTACTGCACCCTCAAGAGCATTGTAAGCATAGAAGAGGTATGAGATAGCAGCAACGATAACGCCGAGCGAAACGAGCTTGCCCTTGAAGGTCTTGCTCTGAGCGAGTCCGAAACTTGCGTAAACTACGAAGATGCAAGCCACGAGGTTGCGCACGTCGAACGCCATTGACTGCAGACCCTCAGAGGTCGTCTGTGTATAGTCGCGAGCAAAGAGTGTCAGGGTAGCACCGTTTTGGTGGAATGCCATCCAGAAGAAGATAACCACAGCAAACACAAGGCACAAGCAAACGATGCGCTCCTTTGTCTCCGCCGGAGAGAGCTCGTTGAAATCCTTACGCTCTAAAGAGTCGTCGTCCTTCTTCTTTGTTTCAGAAGCAAGCACGTGCTTGTAGGTGAAACCAAAGATATAATATATAGCGATACTAACGATGAGCGATGCACATGCTACGGCGAAAGCGAAGTGGTAAGAATCTTCTACCGACACACCGAGGCTTGCCTGTGCCCAATCCATAATTTTGATAGCTGCTGTAGGAGCGAACATCGCACCGATATTGATAGCCATGTAGAAGAGCGAGAAACCGGAGTCGCGGTTCTGCGCATACTTCGGCTCGTCGTACAGACGACCTACCATCACCTGCAGGTTGCCTTTGAACAGACCCGTACCGAAAGCAATCAGGACGAGCGCAAGGCCCATTGCTCCTGCTGCCACCATGTCCTTGCCAAGCGGAAGCGAGAGCACGAGGTAACCGATGAACATGATGAAGATACCACTTGTCACCATCTTGCCGAAACCGAACTTGTCGGCTGCGATACCGCCAATGATAGGAAGGAAGTAGACCATCATCAGGAAAGTTGAGTAAATTGTACTTGCTGTTCCGGTTGCATAACCGAAGTTAGCCTGCAAGTAGAGTAAGAACACAGCAAGCATGGTGTAGTAGCCGAAACGCTCACCAGTGTTTGCCAAGGCTAATGCCCACAGACCTTTTGGTTGATTTTCAAACATAAATTGTATTGTTTTTATTGATTAAGTTATTTTTCCGTAGTTATAATATCACAACTTACAAATTTAAGAAGAATAATTCTATTTGCCAAATGTATGTCATCTTTTCGTAACAAAATATAGCAATTATATAGTTGTGGGGGCTTTATCGGGGCGTGGTGATAGGCTTTTGGACGATCTATTGCTGCTGTTGTGCATCGGACGGCGGACGGAATCCAATCGGACGGCGGACGGAATCTGATCGGGCGGCGAACGGAATCCGATCGGGCGGCGAACGGAATCTGATCGGGCGGCGGACGCGAACGGTGCCAAAAGTCGAGAAATCACAACAAATAAGGATTGCAAGTACGAAACTTTCTTAATAACTTTGCAGACTAAAACGGAGACAACTGCACCCCCTACACTGCACCCCTACACTGCACATTATAAAGACAGAACAATATGAACAAACGAAAACTCATACAACATCACAAATGGTTCGGACTGCTCATCAGCTTCTTCCTGCTGATGTTCTGCATCTCGGGCATACTGCTCAACCACCGCCAGCTTATCAGCGACATCAACGTGTCGCGCACGCTGCTGCCCTCGCGCTACGAGTATCGCCAGTGGAACGGCGGACTGATGCGCGGCACGCTGCCCGTCGACTCACACATATTAATATATGGTGCATCGGGCATGTTCCTTGCCGACTCCACTGCCACGCAGATTGCCGACTTCAACGACGGACTGCCTACGGGTGCCGACTACCGACAGATACGCAACGTGACGACCGTGGGCAGCGGAGCCTCAGCACGCATGTTCGCCGTGTCGCCGTTCGCGCTCTACCGCTTCGGTATGCGCGGCAAGTGGCACACCGTACAGCTGCCGCTTGTCGACCAGGACGAGCGACTGACCGACATCGCTTCGCACGGTGACACGCTTGTGGTGCTGAGCCGCTCGCACGCATACGTAGCCGTGCCGCCCTACAATCAGTTCGACTGCGTAGCCCTGCCTGCCCCGCCCGACTATAAAGACCGCGCAACGGCGTTCCGCACGATATGGCTGCTGCATAGCGGCGAGCTGTTCGGCTTCGCCGGCAAACTCGTTGTCGACGCAATAGCCTTGGTGCTTATCGTACTGATACTGACGGGCTTCGCCTTCTTCTGCCTGCGCACCACGAAGCACCGCTGGCAGAGCAAGGGGCCGCACCACGAAACACCGCTGGCAGAGCAAGGGGCGCACGATGAAGCACACGCTACGCTGGCACGACCTCGTGGGACGCAAGACGATAGTCGCCACGCTGTTCATCTGCATCACGGGTTGGTGTCTGCGCCCACCGGTGATGGTGGTGCTCGCACTGACGAAGGTGCCTACCCTACCGTTCACTACGCTGAAGAGCCAGAATGCGTGGCACGACAAGCTGCGCCTTCTGCGCTACGATGCCGTGATGGGCGACTGGCTTCTGTCAACGTCTGAGGGCTTCTACTCATTGGGCAGCGACATCAACGCTCCACGTCCACAGCACATAGCAAGTGCTCCTCCACAGAACGTGATGGGACTGAACGTGTGGCAGCAGCGCGAGGACGGCATGTGGCTATGCGGTTCGTTCAGCGGTATGCACGTATGGAACCGCCGCACGGGCAGCTCTGTCGACTACTTCACGGGCAAACCGTCGCCGAAGAAGCAGGGCGCACCGTTCGGCAACAAGGCGATAGCTGGCTACAGTGCCGACTTCCGCTGTGCTGTTGAGCATAGTGGCACGAACGGTGAGGGCACAAAAAAATCAGCCACAGAGGTTGTGACTGATTACTATGAAGGTACTGCGAAGATAGCGCAACCCGAACGGCTGCGCCACTTGCCTATGTCGCTTTGGAACGTGGCACTCGAGGTGCACACCTGTCGCATCTACATGCAAAACACCGCCACCTACGTATTCATATTCTTCTTCGGCATTGCTGCCGTGTGGTGTTTGTGGACGGGACTGAAGTTAAAGAGGTAACTAAAGGGGGTGCACCCCTAATTTAGATCAAAGAGCCACGTGAGCTTCACGACGATGTTCGAGTGGTTGGAGCGTGCGAAGTAGTCGCGCTTCGAGTCGCCGTAGATATTGCCCAAGCCGTAATAGTAGCGGCCTTCGAGCAGCAGATGACCAGCACGCGGTATGCTCCACTCCACACCCAAGCCAGCAGCGATGCCGTAGTCGAACTTGTTCTCCACTGCCATCGTGTCCTGCGCACACGTCTGATTGGCGCGATCGGTGGTGTTGCGGTCAGCCAAGGCGAAGTTGGTCTTTGTCGACTCGCCAAGCATATAGCCAAACTGCGGTCCGGCTTGGAAGAAGAACTGCAAGCCCTTGCGCTCCTTACCCCATGCCAAGTGGGCGAACACCGGCAACTGTATGTAGTTGATGTCGCGCTGATAAGCCTCAGCCACACCCGTCACGGGGTTGATGACCGGCTGGTCTTTAACGTCGAGGATGCTCTCCTTCCATCCGATGCGAGCATAGTTGAGCTCGGCATACACGGAGCAATATGTCTTGAAGTACTTCTCGCAAGTGTACTTAAAGGAGAGTCCGGCGGTGAAGCCCGGGTGCTGCACCTGCGTAACCTTAGGCACGAAGCCCACGCTGCTCATCACGTAGCCACCGTTGACACCGAGGGCGAAGTCGTTACGATGGTCGCCCACCTGCGCACTAACACCTGTCGCCACAAGCAACAGCAACGCGAGGATGCCCTGTCTTAATATCTTTACTTTGAACATTTATCCTTATTGGGTTTTTCTGTGTATTTTCTACAAGCCG
>OBRR01000453.1_pt1 | contig 9952 bp, 8 predicted proteins | sample 1494901 | NCBI WGS metagenome assembly OBRR01 (sample SAMEA3360689, study PRJEB22359) | human gut metagenome | biome: ENVO:urban biome; feature: ENVO:human-associated habitat; material: ENVO:feces | place: Bangladesh | collected 2011
ACCGCCGTTACCACCGCCTGGAATTTCATAAGCTGCAGGAACGTCCTCGCAGCTTGTGAATGTGAATGCTGTCATTGTTGCGACGAGCATTGAGAAAAATATCTTTTTCATATTCTTTTGTTTGTTTGCTTGTTATATAATATATAATAATGTGAGATAGCCTTACTTCTCTTCTGCCGGCTGATTCTTCTCTGGCTCAAGCACTTCGATGTCGGAGAGTGTGCGCAGCACGAGCTGCACTGTTGTGCCGTAAGACGATGTTGCGCTGGTCTTGTAAACGGTGAGGATACCGGTTACGTTGAGCTTGCCCTTCGGCAGTTTCTCGGCAGCGAACTTAGCGTAGCAGCTTGTACGGATGCCGATCTGCTTCTTCTGACCAGTGTACCCCTTGAAGTAGCGTGTCACGCCGTGGCCTGTAGTGGCACCTTCTGCCTCAGGAGCGAATGTGACGGTGCCGTCGGCTGTGTCGAACTCCACACCCTTCAGTGTCACAATCTGTCCAGAGTACTTCTGTGCAACGGTCTCATCGTTGAGTGTGCTGATTTCAGAAGTCTCGAACACGTGAGGTACCACGAGCGAAGCGTCGGGCTTGCCGAGAATCTTGAAGCGTGTCTGCCATTCTGCACGGCTGATGCGGCTCGGGTAAGTCTGGTTCTTCTTGAAGTCGGTGTACGGGATGCCCAGCTGTGGTTGTGTGCGATATACGCCATAGTAGAGTCCGCCGAGGTCAACGAGAATCTCCTGACCAACCTGCAGCTGACCGTTGATGCCGCCCTGAGCAACGCTGATGATTATACCACCGGTAGCATCCTCGATCATAACCTGGCTATAGATATTGCCAGAGATGTCGTTGCCTGTGACGCGACCCTTGATCTGCACACCGTCGGCGATGCGCACTGTGTCGTTCACTACATCCTTCAGTTGTGCACCGTACTTTGCCTTAAGGTCAGCAATAGAAACGACATTGGTCTCCTGAAGCTGGTTGTTGCCGAACGGTGCCACCTCGCCAGTAGGGTCGGTCCAGTCCTCATCCATACATGATGTAGCAGAAAGACCTATAACAAGCGCGAAGAGCGCGAGTTTCAGATATTTTATACTTTTCATCTTCTTTCTGTGATTTAGAATTTATAAGTAATGTTCAGCATACCGTTTGTACCCAATGCGTAGAACTTGAACGGGTTCTTCTCGAATGAGTAGCCACGTACGTTCAGGCTCTGTGTGTAGCCGCTTCGGCTCTGCTCGTAACCGCCTGTAACGATGTCGCGGTTGTTGAGGATGTTCTGAACCATGAGGTTGATTGAGAGCGATCCGTGCTTGAGGTATATACTGCGACCGATTGAGCCGTCGAGCATGAAGCCACCGTGACCCTTAGCCTGATCGAGTGCTCCTGAAACGATTTCGCCGGTCACGTCGTTGATAATCGGCTGACCGAATGCCTTCATCACATCGTTACGGTTCACCACGTTCTTGTGGAAACGGTAGTTAGGCGAGTACGACAGGTAGATGCGGTCATAGTAGTTGCAGTTGAGGTCGATGAACCAACCCTTCTGATGATAGCTTACGCCGAGGCTGAGAGCGGTGAGCGGTGTGCCGCTGTCGCGCATACCCTTGTTGTGGATATAGTCGTAGTTGTCACCTGTCTGGGCGGTGCCGTACAGTGTGGCATCTGTAGACTTCATGTAGCAGAGCTTAGAGTTGTTCGTAATCTTAGCCTCGCTGATTGTACCGATGAGCTTAATGTCGAGGAAGCTTGCGAGCTTGAATTTAGCGCCGAGCTCTGCACCGTAGTACGACTTGTTCATATCGGTCATAGACACATAGATGAACGAGTTGCTATCGTCGTTGTAGAAGTTCTGCCAGTCGGATACGTTAGTCATGCGGCTGTAGTAGCCCTTCACGTTGAGGTGCAGCCAAGAGTTCTCGTACATGTAGCCGAGCTCTGTACTGAAGATGCGCTCGTTCTTGAGTCCCTGAACGAAGTCGTTGTTGATCTCTGGCGACATGAACGCTGCGCGTGCTTCCGGTGCACGATGCTCGTAACCAACACCGAGCGAGAGCACGTTGCCACGACCGAGTGTGAGGTTAGAACCGAACTTGAAGCCACCATCAACGAATTCTGCTCGCTTGCTCTTGCCGAACGAGTTGTCGGCAGCCAGACCGTTACGCATCTTGCCGTCGCGCTGGAAAGAGGTGTAGCCGAGCTTAGCAGCTATAGTATAGTTAGCCCAACCGAAGTTCTCTGTGTACGAGCTCCATACCTTGCCCTTGTTGATGAGCAGGTTGTAGTCGTAGCAGAAGCGGTCGCCTTCCTTAACGACTGCGTTAGGATGGTTGAGGTCGTACTGTGCTTCGGGCGAAGTAGCTGTGTACTTATCTGATATAAGATATGTATTGATGTTATGGAACTGGGTAGCACCGAGCAAGTCCTCCATTGTCTGGTAGTGCATTGCCTTATTGGTAGCTGCAAGTACGCCTACGTTTACCTTCTTGTCCTTGTCAATCTGGTGATTGAATGTAGAGGCAAACGAGAGCATCAGGTTGTCGTTGTGCTTAGCCTGGATGTAGTACATAGCGTCGCCGCCCTGTGCAGCTGCGTTCTTGTTTGAGTAGTAGAGGCGATCCCAGTTGATCTGACGATTAGCCTTTGATGCACGCCAATAGTTGTATGATGTCAACCAATCCTCGTAAGCCTGCTCTGTGCGATATGTAGAGTTTTCGCTGTTCCACACGTCGTAGTAGCTTGACGGCATATTCTTCCAGTAGTTAGGATGTGGGTTGTCTGAGTTGTTGTAGTTGAGCTTTGTGCTCTTGTACATAGAGTACTTGCCGAAGAACGATGTAGTGAGCTTCGAGTTCTCGTTGAAGTTCCAGTCCCATGTGAGGATTGCACTTGGAGCGTAGTCGTTCACCACGCGCGAGTTGCGCTTCTTACCGTTCTGATAGCCCCAATAAGGGTTGTAGTAGCGGTTGTTGGCGAGCCAATACATCTCGTCTGTACCTGCGCCCTGTGTAGAACGCTCGGTCGGGTTGCCCCATGTAGAGAGCGAGAGGCTGTGCTTGCCCATCACCTTCTGCACGGCGAGGAAGTAAGAGAGCGAGTTGTAGAATGTGCCCTCTACGTAGCCGTTGCGTGCCCAACGATAGCTCACGCCACCTGTGAACGCCCAGCCTTTCTCTGAGAGACCAGTGCTATAGGTGTACATGCCACGCAGAGTGTAGTTGCGGTTAGCACCACTGAGGGTCATACGATGACCTACAGGCATTGCCGACGGACGGAAGTTGTAGTTGTTGGAGCCGCCCATGCCCGACATGGTGAAGTTGTTGCCTTCAAACGGAAGGGCGAACTCCTGGTTGCGGGTCATGTTGTTCAGACCGCCTACCTGAGAGTAACGGAACTGTCCGCTCTCCATGTCGTTCAGCTGCAAGCCATTGAGATAAACCTCATTGTACTTCTGGTCGAAAGCACGATAGCGGAAACGTGCCGGTGAGAACAGATAGCCCACCTGGCTGGCATAGATGTCGGTGTTGGAGTTGACGATTGTCACGTTCTGTGTCATGTCATCGTCCTCACCGAGCTGTGCCTCAGTGAAAGTGAAGGCAGCCTCGCTTGCAGCTTCGCTATGATAACCGATCGAGTCGGTCTGTGTCTGAGCGAAAGCAGACGGAGCGCAGCACATTGCCAACACTGCTAATTTAAGCTTCTTTTGCATGTAATGTTTATAATTAAGTTTTAAATTTTCGTTTCTAAATCAACTACTACTTTTTTTATTTCATTCAATTAGGGTAGTTTAAGAAATAGATTGCAAAGTAACACATTTTTATTCAATTAATGAAACATTTCCATATTTAATTTTTATTAAGTATATGTTTCAATGCAGAACATGCCAACGTATTGGAAAACAATCGCAATTTCATGCAAAAAAAACACGAAATAGGGCACAATGATAACAAATTACTGTAACTTTGTAGGCGTGTATCACGTACACGCAGTGTGTAACGAATAAAAACAAAAAACAAATAACTCAAATGAAAAAAAATCTCTTTATCCTCGCCTTACTCCTATGCGTGACATTTGGAGCATCGGCTCAGAAGAAATTCAATCTCTATGCCGTAGGTTTCTACAACCAGGAAAACCTCTTCGACACTTGCCACGATGAGGGTAAGCGCGACTACGACTTCCTGCCTAACGGCGCATACAAATGGAACGGACTGAAATATAGCCACAAACTACGCAATATGTCGCAGGCATTAGCCGACCTTGGCACGGACAAGCTGCCGGGCATCGGATGCGCCCTCATCGGACTCTCTGAGGTGGAGAACTCGAAGGTGCTCGACGACCTCACAGCACAGCCTGCTCTGAAGCAGCGCGGATATAAATATGTACATGTAGAGGGTCCAGACCGCCGCGGCATCGACTGCGCACTGCTCTACAACCCTCGCTTCTTCACCGTGAAGGATGTGCGCCTCGTGCCATACGTTCCCGAGGAGAAGAAGGACTCTAACTATGTGACACGTGGCTACCTCACCGTTAGCGGCACGCTCGCCGGCGAACACGTGGCTGTAATCGTGTGCCACTGGCCGAGCCGTTTCGCCACATCCTACTACCGCGAGGTGGCTGGCAGACAGGTGCGCGTAGTGAAGGACTCGCTGCTGAACGCCGACCCCAACTGCAAGGTGTTCGTGATGGGCGACATGAACGACGACCCTACAAACAAGTCGATGACCGAAGGACTCTCTTGCAAGCCATCTATCGAGAAGACGGGCAAGGACGACATGTATAACCCGTGGTATAACATTCTCACAAAGCAGGGCAAGGGCACACTGTTCTACAACGGATCGTGGAACCTCTTCGACCAGATCGTGATGACTCCGAACCTGCTCAACCCGAAGGGCGTGAAGGACTTCTCTACTCTGAAGTACTTCCAGCATCAAATCCATATCCGCCCGTACCTCATACAGAGCGAGGGCAAGTACAAGGGCTCGCCGAAGCGTACCACCGCAGGCGGTGTATGGCTCGACGGCTATTCCGACCACTTGCCGGTAGTAGTGTATCTGGTGAAGGAGCAGAAGTAATGAATACCGAACGCCATCCCTTCACCCCGTTTCTCCCCGACGGCTGCCGGCTGCTCATGCTCGGCAGCTTTCCGCCGGGCGAACAGCGCTGGTCGATGCGGTTCTACTACCCCAACTTCACCAACGATATGTGGCGCATCTTCGGGCTATGCTTCTTCAACGACAAGCTGCACTTTGTCGACACCGAAGCAAAGACGTTCCGACTCGACCGTATTATCCCGTTCCTCAACGAGCGTCGCATCGGCATGTACGACACAGCGACGGTAGTGCGCCGACTGAAGAACACGGCGTCTGACAAGGACTTGGAGGTGGTGGAGCCTACAGACCTGAAGGCAATGGTGCGCTCCCTACCCTCGCTCACCGACATCGTGACCACCGGGCAGAAAGCCACCGACGTGCTCTGCGCGTGCTTCGACATAAAGGTGCAGCCGAAGGTTGGCGAGAACGTGCAGTTCGGCTTCGACGACAGAACACTGCGTCTATGGCGTATGCCGAGCAGCTCGCGCGCCTACCCCATGAAGCCCGAACGCAAGGCAGAGTTCTACAGCCGCATGTTCAGCACATTATACGACCAAGCTTAAGAATATGACAAACGACAAGATAACAATAATTGGTATTGCCGGCGGCACAGGCTCCGGCAAGACCACTGTAGTGAAGAAGATTGTTGAGGCACTGCCGCCGCACCACGTGGCTGTCGTACCACTCGACTCGTACTATAACGACACGTCGCACATGACCGAAGAGGAGCGCCGGGCTATCAACTTCGACCATCCCGATGCGTTCGACTGGAAGCTACTGATAAAGCAGATTAACGAGCTGCGCGAGGGCAAAGCTATCGAACAGCCTACGTACTCGTACCTGAAGTGCAACCGCGAGAAGGAGACGATACACGTGGAGCCGAAACCGGTGATTATCGTAGAGGGCATTATGACACTGCTCAACAAGCGTCTGCGCGACATGATGGATCTGCGCATCTTCGTCGACTGCGACCCCGATGAGCGACTCATACGCAACATACAACGCGACACTATCGACCGCGGACGCACCGTGTCTATGGTTGTCGACCGCTACCTGAAGGTGCTAAAACCTATGCACGAGCAGTTCATTGAGCCGACAAAGCGCTTCGCGCACGTCATCATACCAGAGGGTGGAGACAACCTGAAGGGCATCAACATGGTGTGCAAGTACATCGAAAGCATCGTTGAGAAATAGTCCGCAAAAAGTTGCAGGATTTGACAACTTCTATTATCTTTGCATTATGGAACGGCGGTTATTTACATACGGCGGTTATTTCGAGGCATTTATGAGTACCTTGAAAGAAAAGGAGCAGGAAAAGATTCAGTATGGGCTTCTTCTGCTAAAGACACAGGACAGACTCTCCACGAAGTTTATAAAACTTATAAAGGATGGTCTGTACGAATTACGTACAGAATATGGAGGAAACATCTTTCGTGTATTCTTCATTTTCGATGAAGGAAGAATCGTGGTATTGTTCAATGGATTCCAAAAGAAAAGCCAAAAAACACCACCCAAAGAAATAGAAAAAGCATTAAAGATAAAGGAGGCATATTATGCAGACAAACAATCATCAAATCGTTGATTACGATCTCGTTCTTGACAAAAAGTTCGGCAAGGAAGGCACTCCGGAGCGTATGAAGGCCAAAGAGGATGCTCTTTCCTTCTATTCAGGGCAAATACTGCTTGATGCACGCAAAGAAGCCAAAATCACACAAACAGAATTGGCAAAACGCATCAATTCTACCAAATCGTATATTTCTAAAGTAGAAAATGGAATTATCGTTCCAAGCGTTGGCGCATTCTACCAAATCATCAACGCTCTTGGAATGAGAGTCGAAGTTGTAAAACCGATATACTAAGCACGAATAAAAGTTAGGGCTGAATTCCTTATTTGGAATCCAGCCCTAACTTTTTACTTTTAAATGCCTTGCTTGTGGGCAGCATGGTATGGGCAAGATGCCCATACCTCCTATCTTTTTACTTTTTTACTTTTTTACTTTTAAACAAGTTCGAGCCCTAACGATTCGACGAACGCTCGCACTTCCTTTTGCTGCATCAGTTCGTCGTACACCTCTTTCTTTGTCTTTCGGCGGCTTATCTCTTCTGCCTCGGCGAGGCGGAGCGATATTGACACATTTCCGTTGTGCAGTGCCTTGGCGAGCGTGACGCGTATGCGACCTTTTATCTCGTTTACCTGGTCGAGCAATATCTGGTTGTCTACCAGCACCTCGATATCGGGGAAGGTGGTGATACGCGGTTGCATGTTCTTCATTCGGGAAGCAAGCCCCACCATCTTCTGCGGCATACGGTTGCACATCGAGAGCCATTGCAGATCGAGGAACTCCTGCGTGAACTGCTCGTTCTCATCCTTGTTTGTCTCTTCCGCCTCTTTCTTTGCTGCCACCGCATCCTTGCGCTGCAAGCTTTGGAAGGTCATGCCGAGCGATGAGAGCTTCAAGCGTGGTACGCCGGCAGACAACTTGTCGGAGACGGCTTCCGAACCCGATGCGGCGGTCTGCGAAGGAGGAGCCTCAGCTGAAACATGGCTTACCGAGGCATGGCTTACCGGAGCAGCCACCTGCTGAGCCACTTTCGTCCGGGTGAAATCAAGAAGTTTGAACAGGGTTTTCAGCTGCTTGGGGCTACGCCCCGCACTGTCGGCATCCTCCGGCTGCGTGATCTGTGCCACCTGGATGAGTGTCAGCTCTACGAGCAGACGTTTGTTGCTGCTTTGACGGTAGCTTAGGTCGCACTGGTTCATCAGCTTCAGTGCCTTGTAGAGGAACTGCGTGGGGCACGCCTTTGCCTGTGCGCTGTACTTCTCACGCTGTTTCTCGCTCACCTCAAGGAGCTTCAGCGTCTGCGCATCCTTAGCCATGAGCACGTTGCGCACGTGCGAAGCGAGTCCGTTGATAAGATTACCACCGTCGAAGCCTTTCTCTATTATCGAGTTGAGGAGCACCATGCACTCGCTCACCTTGTTCGTCAGCGCATAGTCGACGAACTTGAAGTAGTTGTCGGTGTCGAGCTCGTTTAGGTCCTCAATCACCTTTGCGTATGTGATGTTGCCCTGGCAGAAGCTTGCCGTCTGGTCGAAGATAGAAAGAGCATCGCGCATACCGCCGTCAGCTTTCTCGGCGATGAGTGCCAATGCCTCTTCCTCGTAGGTGATGCCTTCCTTCTCTGCCACATGCTTCAGGTGGTTGATGGTGTTCTCCACGCTCATGCGCTCGAAGTCGTAAATCTGACAACGCGAGAGGATGGTTGGCAAAATCTTATGCTTCTCGGTGGTGGCGAGGATGAACACCACGTGTGCAGGCGGTTCCTCCAGCGTTTTCAGGAAAGCGTTGAACGCTGCCTGCGAGAGCATGTGCACCTCGTCGATGATGAACACCTTGTACTTGCCCACCTGTGGCGGTATGCGTGTCTGCTCCATGAGCGACTTGATGTGCTCCACGGAGTTGTTGCTGGCTGCGTCAAGCTCGAAGATATTGTACGAGCGTCCTTCAGCAAACGCTTTGCAGCTTTCGCACTCGCCACATGCCTCGCCCTCCGTAGTAGGGTTCATGCAGTTGATAGCCTTCGCGAAGATGCGTGCACACGTCGTCTTGCCTACTCCGCGCGGTCCGCAGAACAGGTAGGCGTGCGCCAATTTGCCACTCTTCACGGCATTCTTCAACGTAGCGGTGAGAGCAGCCTGCCCCACCACCGAGTCGAATGTCATCGGGCGGTACTTACGCGCCGATACTATATATTCTCCCATATCGTGATTTTACTTTATACTTTCTACTTCTTCTACAGTCAGACCACTATATTTTGCAGCCTGCTCTACTGACAGACCATTGCTCAACATAGATTTAACAATATCCTTCTTTGCTTCTGCACGACCTTCTGCACGACCCTCAGCAAGTCCTTCAGCACGGCCCTGCGTAAGTCCCTCGGCACGACCCTCGGCAAGTCCTTCTTCGCGTGCATTGCCAAGCACATCATTCTGTATCATCACAGCGTTGAGGTGCTCATCATAAGCATAGCGCTCGGCATCGGTCATCGAGTAATACTGAAGTTTTTTGCGTGCCTCCTGCAATCCAGGAGCAGTGGTGTTCTCCTTTATAACTCCACTCTTCAAGTAAGCAACCCACTCCTCCAACGGAGTCACTGCTACCTTGTCGAACTCGTTGACACGCACAAGAATGTACTCGGGGAATATCTCTGCCGGACTCTTCTGCACTAAAGCACCTTTCTCCTTAGCGGTTATGACAAGTTGGTCGTTTGTATGCACACCGATGAACTTGTTCTGTCCTACATACAGGTAGTCGGCACCCTTACCTATATCGAAATAGAGGATGCTTATAGAATACACCTTCTTCACCTCCTTGTATGTATCACCGAGATGGATGTGCTCGGTGATGGCTTTCGCCACGCCATACAGGATGCGTTCCAGATAATAAAGCTCGCTTGTGTTCTGTACCTCTACAAGTATTATCTCACCCTTCGAGTTTCGTGCTTTGATGTCCACACGGTTGAACTTATCGTCTTGCGTTTGCTGATTGCCCTCACTCTCGAGTATCTCCACAATCTTCACCTCCTCACCGATAAACACGGTAAGGAAACCTTCCAACACGTCGAAGTTGGCTTTCTGACGGAGCAAGCGCTTGATAGCCCAGTCAAAACGTATGTATCTATCTTTCAGTCCTCCCATAATACAATAGGTTTAATGCTACTTTACAAAGTTACAATTATTATTCTGAAAACACGGCATGAAGCAATTAATTTTTATTGTTGTCCTGTAAATAATACATCTCCCTTATATTGCTTCATGCCTTTCTCATATTGCCGCAGCAGAACAACAATATTGCCGCAG
>OBRR01000468.1_pt1 | contig 9759 bp, 8 predicted proteins | sample 1494901 | NCBI WGS metagenome assembly OBRR01 (sample SAMEA3360689, study PRJEB22359) | human gut metagenome | biome: ENVO:urban biome; feature: ENVO:human-associated habitat; material: ENVO:feces | place: Bangladesh | collected 2011
TATTTATATTAAACCATTTCTTGTTTAGCAAAAAAATAAATAAACCATTGCTTTTTGTGACTGTGCCTTGTAAATGTATGTTGGTTGTTTTTACTTTACCATTTTCCTATTATCAGTATAGCCAAGTGTTATATATTGATTTCTTCCGAAATGATTTTGAAGAAATCCTTTTTCAATATAATTGATATTTCGGCTAATATAGCAGTGTCGATACTGTTGCGCGCCACATAGCGGTAGACAGTGGAGCGGTTGCATTCAAGCTCTTTGGCAAGCCAACCGACAGAATGTCCCTGTCGGTCGAGCTCGTCTTTTATCATTTTTCCTATGTTTATCATAGCGTCTTTTTATTTCTTAATAGCTTATACCAACACCAATGCCAATACGCTGTTTGCCAATAAAATCCTTAAGGTTGGAATCCATAGCAAAGCGGTACTGATAGGTGAGCCTTACGGCAAAGTAAGAGTATTTCACGCAGATACCGATAACAGGAGATATAGCCCAACCAAGGTTGGCCTTGGTGTCGTTCTCTGTATATATGGCTTGTTTCTTGCTGTTCGCACTTCCGTATTCGGATGAAGGTTTCAATACTCCGTTAGGGTCGTTAGGTATTCCATCAGCACCAGGGAATATTTCATCTATGTCAGAGTCGTTCTTCTTGTAGTCGCCATAATAGCACTTGGCTGTGACGCCAGGACCAAAGAACACCCATACTGGATTGACCACCTTCAAAGTCCAACCGAAGCTTAAATTCATTTCGGGCATATCGGGGATAGCACAGTTGCTGCGCATCATGTCAAACACTTGCTTGTTAAGGCTCATGTTGAAGAAGCCGCCTGCCTTGTACATGTTATACTTGCCGTAAGAGAAGCCGATGGGCGAATCCTTGAGATATTCATAGGTGAGCACACGAGAGTGGTTCTGGCGTTGGTTGAGAAGCAAGTTGATTTTGTTTCTCTGTTCTATGGCTTGTACCTTTGCCGGACAGTTGTTGTCGATAATACGGTTGAACAGTTCAAGGGCTTTGTCATACTGTTTCTCGTTGAAATAGTAGTCGGCCTGACGGTATGTGGCATCACATTCTGTGGTGAACTTGGTGAGACAGTTGCTGAAGCGATTGGTGGCATAGGTGTCGTAGGGGTTAAGCTCTGTCACCTTTTCGTAGTAGTAACTTGCCTGTTTGTAGTCGAGCAACTTGTATGTTGCCTCTCCCTTCTCGCGGTAGAAGAGTATGGTGTCTACAAGTGCTATGTTTCTCTCGTTCTCTTCAGCGTCAACGTCAGAGCACTTGCGTGCAACGATAAACTGGTCGCGTGCCTCGTTGTAGTTCATGTTCTTTAGTTCCTCCATTCCCTTGTTGCGATGACCGCGGTAGCAGCCGGCGTCAACCTGGCTGTTAGGGTCTATGGCTTGGAAAGTTACAACTTGCTTTGGTTTGAGGTCAGAAAGCGGAAGTATAACTGTGCCATAGCCTGGCGACATAACCATCACTTCACGACCACGATAGCGTGAGCCGGTAGGAAACTCAATGTAGTAGATAGAGTCTGAACCCTCGACCGTGGTGTTGTATGGAGTTGCCGACTTGTCCATTGTCGATTCAAATGTCAGGGGAATTGACTTGTTGCATTTCACCACTACAACAGCCTTGTTGTCCTCGCTTGAGTAAACGTCGTTGGGTTGTGAGATGTCTGTAATTTCAAGTACGTTCTGTGCAAATGCGGTGGATGCAAGCACTAACGCAAATACCATGGATAAGATTTTTTTCATAAGTATGTATTTTAAGATGTTAATGAATCATTGTTATTATCTCACAATGCGGAACGAACCAAGATGGAACACCTCATCCTTTTGTGTCACTATGTTGCCCGCAGCGTCCTTGTATGGCTGCCATGTGCGTACTTGTATGAGAGGGTTGTCGGAATCGCGGAAATCTATCATAAGGAACAGGTAGCCCTCGTCGTGATAACGGTCGGTTCGCCAACTTTGTTTTAGTGTGACGCCATAGATGCTGTCAAACTTGGGATGTTCGACAATTTCTATGTCCGAGAATTTCACATTGATGAATTTCACTGTCTTGAACACTTGTGCAAGCTTCGTGAGATACTCTTGTTTTGTTTGTTTAATGTATACCACACGGTTGTTGTTGAGTGTCAATCTTGTGAGGTCGGAGTTTGGCTTTTCTTTCACCACTCTTCCTGTGATGATAAGAGCCTTGTCGCTGAAGACGCTGTTGAGCATAGCATTGTCCTTGCGGTTGTATGCAGTGCGGAAGTTCTCTATGAAGTCGACTATTATCTGTCGGCGGGCATAGTCAAGGTCCGACTGCTTTTGTGCCATCAGTTCTTCGTAGCGGTTCATCTCAATGGCAATGGCCACGTTGCTTATTGTGCCTTCTGTGTCGAAGTTGATGGTGAGCTCTTGTCTTGCCTCGTCTCCATCTGCTGCAAGAATGTCGACGGGAATACCCCTCACTTGGTAGCCATTGGATGTCTTGAGGCAGCGGCAGTTAAGATTCATGGGCGGACAGCTCATAGCACTGCTTTTCCATATTTCCTTTATCTCTTCAATGGCAGTTTTTGAGACATTGTCTTTTGACAGTTTCACTGTTTTTTCGCCATTGTCGGCAGCTGTGCGGAAGGCGTCGAGCAGAGCTTTCACGTTGGTTTCCATGCGTGCCTTCACATTAGGGTCGACTTCGCCATCAGTTATTTTGAATGATGTTGTGGCTAAAGCTTGGCTTAATGATATGAAGAAAACAAGCAAGCCGAGCATAAGTCTGTTGATGATTGTTCTATTCATTTTTTATTCTCTTTATTGCTATATATTGATGTTACGTTGTTTTGTGGAATGTTGGAGTATAGTTCTGCTGTGAACATGCCCTCGCTTTTGAACAATTCCTTTATCGGTATTCTTACTATAAACATGTGTATATAGTCGCTTTCTGGTTGGTGCATCACAAGGTTGGCCTCGATGTTGTCGGGGTCTATCTTGGTCACGCTACAGTATATTTCCTTGTCTGTTGCAAGTACTTGATAGATGGCATGCAGCGGTAGCATCACCTTCTTCTTCACGTTGCCATACTGGTGATGAATAATGGTTATGCGATGGGAGTCGTTGTTGATGGTGTTCATCAGCAGGTTCACAGCCGACTCCATAGGGTATTGCTTGCCGAATACCGGACGTCTCGTCTTGTTGTCAACATATATGTCCGAGCGCAGCGAGTTCACCTGAAACCAAGTGCCTTCGGCTATTTTTATGTTATCTTCGTTGGTGTCGGTAAGTTTCGATTGGCTGAAGTCAAGAACTTTTGTCAACAATCGTCCTCCACTGTAGCTTGACAGCATGTCGAATACTTTAGCATCGGCAGTTGCCTTGTCCTCGGTTTTATGTATCACTTTGCTGTGTGTCGTTTGTTGTGCTGCTGCATTGTCGGGCATACACATTGACAATGCAGCGAGCATAGTCAGCGAGCTGTTGCGTATGTTCATGTTGTTGTATTTTTATGGTTGGCTTTATTTTGTAGATGTTCTCACGCGCGACATTCCTACACGCATCTTTGAGCCTGTGTGTTTTCCTGCAGTGATGTCGTTCATCAGTATGCTGAAGTTCACAGGCTCTTCGGTAGCAACAAGCAGGAAGGCATCTTCCGACGGTATGTCAGAAGTGATGAAAGGCTCTGTTTTGAATCCCACCGTGCAACTTGCGGGAACCAGCAGATTGGAGCATGTCGCCTCTTCGTCCATAGGTAGCACAAGATATTTGTTGCCCTTGGCATCAATGTTGAGCACATTCACGTAGAGTGTCTCGTTGGTGTTGTTTCTCACTCTTACGTAGCATGCAGTATTTGGCTTGATGTCCTTAGGCAGGGCTTTGCCGGTCTGTGGGTCTACAAGCTCAAGTGTCACGTCGAGGTCGGAGGCAATAATGCTGGAATTGTTTACTATCTCCTTTTCGGGTGTGCTGGCGTTTGTTGCTCCCGTGTTCATGATGTCAACAATACGAGCCATGAACAGCGAGTCGACCGACACGGCACGGTATGATGTGCCAGTCACCTGCATATAGGTGTCGGGGTGTGCCATCTTTTTTGTCTTGGAGTCGAAGAGTTGTTTCACAAGATATCCCATGTATTGTTTTGTAAGACTCTTGGTGCGCTGGCTCGACAATTCTATTAGTTCGCCTACAGTGCTTGTTCCTTCACGCGTGAAAGAATACATCTTAAGCTTAGCCTCGTCGAGTATGGTTACGGCACTTTCGCTTGTTATCTTAAGTCGCGAGTTTTTCGTGACGTATTTGCGGGTGGGCAGTGGCAGGAACTTTCCTCCTTGTTCCATGTAGGCTTTGCCAGTCACTGAATAGACTGCGTATTTCTGAGCGTTGGCTATGCTGCATGTGCCTATGAGCATAATTATTACAGCAACGAATATGGCGGCGGCATGTCCGCATAGTGTGGCAGATATGTTATTTTTCATAATTGAAAATGTTAAAGTGTTCAATACCATTGGGGTTTATAAATATTGGAGTCTGCTTGAAGTCGGTAATCTTTCTCACCTCTTTATATAGGAAGTGTTCAAGTTCCTGTGTTGACAGACCTTCGGATTGTTCCTCGCGTGCGGCTCCGTTGAAACTCTCGACAAGTGCTTTTGTGAAAGCGCCGTTGCCCCATGATTCATCCTCGCGCGATTTTGTGTCGGACGAACTTGAGGCGTATAGCAGCATACCGTTTTTCGCGCGTTTCAGTTGTTCCACGAAATGGCTTGTGGCAGCAGAGCGTGTGCCCTCGAATAGTGCTCCTGAGTAGCAAGCGTCGACAAAGGCAATGAGCTTGCCGTTGATGTCTTCGGCTTCGTTGCGGAAATCAGTTGCGCTGAAACAATCGTAGAGCTTGTCCGAATTGCATCCGTAAGGTATGAAGAAGAATCGGTCTTTCTCGTCGCGCAATCCATGTCCTGCATAGAAGAAAATGCACACATCGTTGGGCGATGACTCTTGCTTGAGCCATTCCATAGCTTCGAAAATGTCGGCTCGTGTTGCCTCGCTGTCGCAAAGCAGTTTCACTTGCACGTCCTCGTATGGAAGTCCTTTCTTTGTGGCAACCACTTTAGCAAAGTCTTGAGCGTCCTTGCATGTGAATTTCAGCTTCGGTAGTTTCGGGTCGTTGTAGTCGCCTACGCCTATTGCCACTACAAAGAGCTTTGGAAGCTCGAATTGTGATGTCTCGCGTATAAGGCGCAGAGACACTGGTTCGCTGTTGCCGCAACTGTTCTGCGCATACATCATTATAGTGCAGTCGTGACGTGGCAGGTCTACATCGATAGTGTTGGCAGCTCTTACTGCTCGTGTTGTTGGCAGTCGCTGTCCGTCTACCATCACCACAATGCGTGTGCTGTCTGTACAACCGTTGGTAAGTAGCTGATACTTAAGTTTCACCTGGTCGGTGTGGAATATCGACTGGTCTTCGGGGTAGAGAATGCGCAGTATAGGGGCAGTAGCTGTTGGGGTAGTGGCTGTTGTATTAGCTTTTTTCAGCTCATTCGGACCAAGTATTACATTTTGTTTCTGTTGTGTCTGTGCAGTATCCTTAGGTTGTTCTTTAGGCTTTTCGCCAGGCATGTCCACTTGAATGTCAAAATCACCATTAAGCGTCTCTTTCTGTTGCTTGGGTGCTTGTTCCGTATTTTTGCCTTCGGCCTTGTTTTTCCACTTGTTGTATTCATCCTCGTTTTTTTCCACAAGCACACCTCTTGCATAGCAGTCGGCAAGGGTGAGTTGCGCACGCTTGTAGTTGTTCTCAGCCGACTTAAGCAATAGGTTATATGCTTTGTCGTAGTCGCGTGGCACGCCACGACCGTTCATGTAGCAGTAGGCAAGGTTGTATTGGGCCTTGGCAAAATTCTGCTTGGCAGAGCGTTTGAACCACATGGCGGCAGATGTATAGTCGCGCTGTGTTCCCTCACCAGTATAATAGGCATATCCAATATCAAACTGAGCCTCGGCGTTGCCTGCTTCGGCAGATTGAAGATACACCTCCACTGCTTTTTCGAAGTTTCCCATTCTGTATAGCGAGTCAGCTCTATGAAGTAGCTGTTCGCCATTGTCTGCTATGGCAGTAGCTCCCATACAAGTAGTTATGAGAAACATAGACAGACTTAATAAAAATCTATGGCTTGACATAATATATTGACTTTTTTATGAAGTTCAACTTAGTATGCTTTGACAGCATCATTATAATCCATTTGTATTGCAGGCGGGCTGTCTCTATCAGGGCCAGTCCTACGAGTGGCAGCAGCAGACTGACATAGTAGTTGAACCTTGCAAACAGTATGAAATTCACTCCAACAAGCGCGGTTGTCACTCCAAAGTAGTAGAATTTCATCCAGTAGATGCTTGAATAGGGTCGTTTCTTTGGCAATATTGCCCCAACCCATGCCGAAAGATAGCACACAAGGATAGCGATAATAAGGCTCACTATGTTGCTTGCGGTGTGCACTCTATGATGGGCCATAGATGATAGCATGGCGTATGCCTGTATCTTCATGCCTGCCATTTTGCCAAGTGGTGTGATGTGTGTGTCGGCTTCTTCGTTGATGGTGCCGAGTATTACAATCTTGTTTTTCAACAGTTCTCGGTTTTTCAGCACTTCGTTGTGCTTAATGACAAGAAAGTCGGTGTGGGAATATTCAATGTTGCGTTGTTTGGGGCTTTGCGGGTAGGGCTTTGTGTCGGTGTATTTACATACAGCCATATAGGGCAGTGAATAAATGTTTTTATTGCCAAGCTTCTCGTTTTGTGAGTATTTGCGAATGCAACCGTAGCCTTCGCCTGAAATAACATTGCTGAAAGCCCATGAGTAGTTGCCCTCAATGCCATCGAAGAACGACGTGCGCACATTTTTGAATACATCTTTCTCGCTATCGTAGTTGATAAGCTTGCAGGAAATAACTCCGTTTTTGATGTTGGCTATGGCATTGATAAGCATCTCGTTTTCCTCCTCGTCATAGCTTGGACGCTCGAAGATAAGGTCGATGACAAACACTTTTGGCTGGCATTTCTCTATGTCCTCAATACATGATGCTATCTTGCGGCGGTCGTATAGCTCGGTCATGTCCACGAGCACAATGTCGTTGTTTATTTCCTTCACGCCGCTGCTGTTTTGTATCTCATAGTAGATGTCGGTCATTGAGAAGTCGGCAAATGCTTTCTTTACAGGGTCGATGACGCTTAGATTGATTGACGCAAAAGCCAGAAACCATCCTAAAAACAGGACGATTAGCGTGACGCTCAAGTGGTCGACATTTACGAATCCTATGATGCGTTTTATGGTTCTGCTTAGCTTTGCTGTTTGCATAGTTAAAGATTGTTTAATGAAACTCTTATTTTGCAAAAGTAATAAATATATGTCAAATATAGGTTTTTTGTATGTCCCAAAATTGGGACAGCTGTTGCAGAAAAGGAACACTTCGGTGTAGCTCCCTACTATTGCTTGTTGAAAGTTTATATTGTTGTATTTTGTTGGTTAAACGTTTGCACTGAAATAAGCACACTTTAAGCTATGTTTTTCTTATAATGTATTTGTATAATTAGTAATTTTGCAGTACGAAAAGATGAAGATAAGTACGTATAGGTTATATAGTAAGATTTAGTTTTGAATTGGTAAATAGGTTTGTTTTAGATTTAGACATTGAGACATAAATAGGTAAGCTCTATTATGGTAATGATTTTTGTTTGATTGTTGGTAGGGATAGTATGAAAACACAATAAAAAAAAGGTCAGGGTTTCGTGAGAAATCCTGACCTTTTTTATGTCATAATAAGTGATAAAATAACATAGGGTTGGGCAGCTGACGCTCAACCCTATGTTGTCTTGGTTTGTAAAACAGTTGTTTAAGAGAAACTTTTCTTGTAAAAGCCTTATTCGTCGGCTTGTTCTTCCAATGTATACTGGCTTGAACCGTCGAAGCAGTGTGTGCACACTTGGCATTTTGGCAATCCAATGGCTTTGATAAGCTGTTCGATTGTGTTGAACTTCAACGTTGTGAGTCCCAACTGGCTGCGTATCTCCTCCACCATGCGCTTGTATTGTGGCGAGTCGGTAGTGGCATATTTGTCAAGGTCCTTGTTGGCATCGCCCTCAAACTTCTCGATGATGCGGCGTGTGATAAGTTCCATGTCGCTCTTGGATGAAGTAAATCCAATGAACGGACATCCGTAAACAAGAGGCGGACATGCAATGCGCATGTGGCACTCCTTAAGTCCTGCTTGGTCGAAGAGAACCTTCACATTGTCGCGCAGCTGAGTGCCACGCACAATAGAGTCGTCGCAGAAGAGCACACGCTTGCCCCTAAGCATAGCTTTGTTGGGTATGAGCTTCATTTTTGCCACGAGCGAGCGCATCTCTTGGTTGGCGGGAGTAAACGAGCGAGGCCATGTGGGAGTGTACTTGGCAATGCAACGCTGATAGGGCACGCCCTTGCCTGCTGCATATCCCATAGCCATGCCAGTGCCAGAATCGGGAATGCCAGAGCAGCAATCCACCTCTACGTCATCACTCTTGGCAAGGTTGAATCCGTTGGCGAATCGTGCCTCCTCTACATTCTTTCCCTCGTAGGTAGATGTCGGGAATCCGTAGTATACCCAAAGGAACGAGCATACCTGCATCTTTTTGTTGGCAGGACGCAATTGAGTCATGCTGTCAGCTGTCAGCTGTACAATTTCGCCTGGTCCAACGTTGTAGCACTCCTCGTAGTCGAGGTTGGGAAATGATGTAGACTCGCTTGATGCGGCATAAGCACCGTCCTTCTTACCTATTATAATAGGTGTGCGTCCCCATGCGTCGCGTGCGCAGATGAGCGAGTCTTCGGTCATAATCATAATCGAGCACGATCCCTTCACGTTGTGAAAAACATTCTCTATGCCTTCCTTGAACGTCTTGCCCTGTATTATCAACAGAGCAACAAGCTCAGTTTGGTTGGTGGAACTCTGCGACAGCTCGGCAAAGTGCATGTTCTTTTCGAGCAACTGTTTGGTGAGTTGCTCAATGTTTGCAATCTTTGCCACCGTGCAGATAGCGAACCTTCCAAGATGTGAGTTAATGACGAGCGGTTGCGCGTCGGTGTCGCTTATCACGCCAATGCCAGCAGTACTGCCTGCAAAGCGGTCGAGCGTAGGCTCAAACTTGGATCTGAAATAAGCGCTCTCGAGGTTGTGGATAGAGCGTACAAATCCCTTTTCCTTACTGTACATCGCCAGACCGCCACGGCGGGTTCCGAGATGTGAGTTGTAGTCAGTTCCATAGAAAACGTCTGCCACGCAGCTTTTCTTGGAGATGGTGCCGAAAATACCTCCCATAAATTTTTCTTATGTGCTTTTTTATTAAAGATTTGGTTGGGTTGTTGCTTAGAACTCGCTTGTGAAGTGGAACTTTATATGCTTAAAGTCCTGTTGTGCCATTGACAGCACATATCCAGAGTCGGCAAGGAAAACATCGCGTCCGTCGCGGTCCTTAGCCATATATTGATACTTGCGCTTCTTGAACTGGTCGAGTTCTTCGGCATCGTCGCTTTCTATCCAGCAAGCCTTGTGCAAGTGTACGGGTTCCCAGCGGCATTTAGCGTTGTACTCGTTCTCCAGTCGATATTGTATAACTTCAAACTGTAGCTGACCTACAGTGCCAATAATCTTTCGGCCATTAAACTGGTTGACAAACAGCTGAGCTACACCCTCGTCCATGAGTTGGTTTATGCCCTTTTCAAGCTGCTTGGCTTTC
>OBRR01000469.1_pt1 | contig 9740 bp, 9 predicted proteins | sample 1494901 | NCBI WGS metagenome assembly OBRR01 (sample SAMEA3360689, study PRJEB22359) | human gut metagenome | biome: ENVO:urban biome; feature: ENVO:human-associated habitat; material: ENVO:feces | place: Bangladesh | collected 2011
TGGATAAGACCGATAGATTACGAGACTACGGACTCGCTTTTCTATTGTACGAACAGGGCCTTGGCGTCTGTGGGTACGAACTTATTCGTGAATTATTCATATTTGTAAAATTAATTTTGAACAGTTACTTATTTCAACAAACAGAGCCTCGGTTTCGTGCTTTCGGCACAGTCTTATTGTGGCGGCGAAAGTCTTGTGGGCATGCTTTCTGCTGTCGGCAAACAAGTGTTGTGGCGCAGAATTATGGCAGACGAAACTTGGGAGGCACAAGTATTCGGAAAAAACAAAAAAGGAAAATAGTGAAAATGAAGCAGACTTTTATTCTGTTGTCGGCTCTTTGCGCCGCCGTTCTTGTGGGATGCGGCGGCAAAGGAGATTCCGCCCAGAACGGAGAAAACGGCAATAACGGCGGCAAACAGTGGAAAACCATGGTGGTGAAGCGTTCCGACACCGAGGTGTCGCAGCTCTTCCCTGCATCCATTCAGGGCCGGCAGGACATTGAGATACGCCCCCAAGTGCAGGGCAAGATAGTGTCGGTGAACGTGAGCGAAGGTCAGGAGGTGAAGCGCGGGCAGGCGTTGTTCGTTATCGACCCGGTGCCTTTCCGCGCCGCTTTGGCTCAGGCTTCGGCCCAAGTGCGCGCCGCTATGGCGAGTTCGGCCACTGCCCGGCTCAATTACGAGAGTCGCAAGCGCCTGTTTGACCAAAAGGTCGTGTCGAAACACGACCTTCTGTTAGCTTACAACTCATGGCTCGACGCTCAGGCTCAGGTGAGTTTGGCGCGCGCTTCAGAGGCAAGTGCCCGCAACAATCTGTCTTACACCGTTGTGAGGAGTCCCGGCAACGGCGTTGTTGGCGTGCTGCCGTTCCGCCAAGGAGCCTTGGTGGGGCCTGAAATCACGCAGCCTCTCACCACCGTGTCGGACAATTCCGAGATGTATGTCTACTTCTCCATGGACGAAAACCAACTCTTGGGACTGCTGCGCAAATACGGTTCCATGGCAAAGGCGGTCAGTTTGATGGACAGCGTGGGCTTGATGCTGAGCGACGGAGGCATGTATGTCAGGCAAGGCAAGGTGTCGAGCATCAGCGGAGTAATCAACAAAAGCACGGGAAGCGTGTCGCTTCGCGCCGATTTTGCCAACCCCGGACGCCTGCTTCACAGTGGCGCCACGGGCAATGTGGTGATGAAAAACAAGTATAACGGAGTGATTGTCATTCCCCAGTCGGCCACCGTCACTTTGCAGGACAAGCTCATTGTCTACCGGGTCGTGAGCGGAAAGGCCGTCTCCACAGCCGTGAGTGTTGCGCCTTATAACGACGGCCGCACCTACATAGTGCTTTCGGGACTGAAGCCAGGCGACGAGATTGTTGCCGACGGAGCAGGACTTGTGCAGGAAGGAATGGCTATAAACAAATAAGATTATAAATGAAAAAAGGCAATATCTTTATAAAGCGTCCGGCGATGGCGGTTTCCGTTTCAATCATAATGTTGGTTGCCGGAATCATTTCGCTGTTCACGCTTCCGGTGGAACAATACCCCGACATTGCGCCGCCCACGGTGTATGTGAGCACCAGTTACACCGGAGCTGATGCCGATGCGGTGATGCAGAGCGTGGTGATGCCGCTTGAGGAGGCAATAAACGGCGTGGAAAACATGATATACATGACCTCGAACGCCTCCAACGACGGTTCGGCTGAGATTTCGGTCTACTTCAAACAGGGCACCAATCCCGATGTGGCTGCCGTGAATGTGCAGAACCGTGTGGCGCGTGCGCAGGGACTTCTGCCTGCCGAAGTAACTCGTGTGGGAGTGAGCACGGAGAAGCGTCAGAACAGTTTCTTGAAGAATGCTGGTCTCACTTGCACCAACGGCAAGTACGACGAGAACTTCATTTCCAACTATTTGGAGATAAATGTGTTCCCCCGGTTGAAGCGCATCGAGGGCGTGGGCGATGTGCAAGCCTACAGCAGCACCTACGCTTTGCGAGTGTGGATGAAGCCCGACGTGATGGCACAATACGGTTTGGAGCCTGACGATGTGAACGACGCCATCAACCGGCAGAGCTTTGTTGCGGCGGTGGGCGCGTTGGGAGAGCAGAGCAAAAACGCTTTCCAATACACAATCAAGTATAAGGGCCGTTATGCAGATGTGAAGCAATTCGAGGACATTGTGCTCAAGAACGACAAAGACGGCAACCTGCTGCGGCTGAAGGATGTGGCGAAAGTGGAACTCGGAGCCACCGCCTACAACTTCAAGGGAATAATCGACGGCAAGCCGGGAGTGGACTTTCAGGTGTTCCCCGTGTCTGGAGTGAACATGACGGAAGTGAACAACAACATCAACAAGGCACTTGACGACATGAAAAAGGACTTGCCCGACGGGCTGAAGTTCGTCACCTTCATGGACACCAACGACTTCCTTTTCGAGTCGATTCACGAAGTTGTGGAGACGCTTGTCATTGCAATTCTGCTCGTGATACTCGTTGTCTACTTCTTCTTGCAGGACTTCAAGAGCACGCTCATACCGTCGCTTTCCATCATAGTGTCGCTTGTCGGCACGTTCGCCTGCCTGAAGATAGCCGGATTTTCCATCAACATCCTCACGCTCTTTGCCCTTGTGCTCGCCATCGGAACGGTGGTTGACGATGCCATCGTGGTGGTGGAAGCAGTGCAGTCGAAGTTCGACGCAGGCTACAAGTCGCCTTATCTTGCCACGCGCGACGCCATGAGCGACGTCACGATGGCGGTGGTTTCCTGCACGCTCGTGTTCATGGCGGTGTTCATCCCCGTCACCTTCATGGGCGGAACGGCAGGCGTCTTCTACACACAGTTCGGCATAACCATGGCCACTGCGGTGGGTCTTTCTATGGTGAGCGCCCTCACTTTGTGCCCGGCATTGTGTGCACTGCTCATGCGCCCGGCATCGGGAACTAAGGGAGCGAAGAGTCTCAACGGCAGGGTGAAGGCGGCTTACAACGCCACTTACAGCGCCTTGCTCGGCAAATACAAGCGTGGCGTGATGTTCTTCTTCCGTCGCCGGTGGACGGCATGGACGGCTCTCGGCATCGTGGTGGCGCTGTTTGCCTACCTCATCAGCACCACGCGCACAGGACTTGTGCCTCAGGAGGACAAGGGATTAATACAGATGTTCGTTTCGGCTTCGCCCGGAACCTCGATGGAGGAAATGGGAAAGATAATGGAACGTGTGGAGAAAGTGGTGAACCAGCAGCCCGAAGTGGCAAGCTATGCACGCATCGACGGTTTCGGAGGAGGCACGGGCTCGTGCTACGGTGCGCTCTACATAACGCTGAAAAAGTGGGGAGAACGCAAGGGAAGCGAGCACAGCATAGGGGCGGTTATCGGCCGTATGCAGGCCGGAACGGAAGCCATAAAGGAAGCCACGGTGTTCTGCATGGAGGACGCAATGATTCCCGGCTACGGCGAGGGCAACGCCATCGACCTGAATTTGCAGGATCGCACGGGCGGCGATGCCAAGGTGTTCTACGACAATGTGCAGCGCTTTCTCATGGCGCTCAACGACCGTAAGGAGATTGCAATGGCTTTCTCGTCTTACAGCATCAACTTTCCGCAGTACGACATTGATGTGGATGCGGCGAAGTGCGAGCGTGCCGGTTTGTCGTCGCAGCATGTGCTCGACGTGCTCGGCGGATACACCGGCGGCACTTATGTGAGCAACTTCAACAAGTTCGGCAAGGTCTACCGCGTGATGTCGCAGGCTTCGCCGGAATACCGCACCGACGAGTTTGCACTCAACCGCATCTTCGTGCGCACCGACGACGGCATGGCTCCCATAAGCCAGTTTGCCTCGCTCCGCAAGACGGTGGGCGCAGAAGGGGCGAGCCGCTTCAACCTTTACAGTTCGATTGCGGCAAACGTGGATGTGGCAGAAGGCTACTCCACGGGCGAAGCGCAGCGCGCCATCGCCGAAGTGGCAAAGCAGACGCTCCCGTCGGGCTACTCTTACGAATACGGCGGCATTGCCCGCGAGGAGGCGGAGCAGGGCGGCGCGTCGACAGTTGTGGTCTACGGACTCTGCGTTATGCTCATCTTCCTCATTCTTGTGTGCCTTTACGAGAGTTTCCTTGTGCCGTTTGCGGTGATTCTCAGCGTGCCGTTCGGACTGATGGGAAGTTTCCTCTTCGCACGCATCTTCGGTTTGGAGAACAACATCTATCTTCAGACTGGTGTCATAATGCTCATCGGTCTGCTTTCCAAGACGGCCATTCTTATCACTGAATACGCCTCGGAGCGCCGCCGCAAGGGCATGGGCATTGTTGAGGCTGCCTACAGTGCGGCCGTGGCGCGGTTCCGCCCGATATTGATGACGGTGATGACGATGGTTATAGGAATGCTTCCGCTCGTCTTCGCCTCGGGGGCGGGAGCCAACGGCAACCGTGCTTTGGGCACCGGAGTGGTGGGTGGACTGCTTGTGGGCACGTCGGCATTGGTTTTCGTCGTCCCCTTGTTCTTCATCGTGTTCCAGTATCTTCAGGAGAAATACGTGAGAGGACCGAAGCACGAAGAGGCTGATGTGCAGACGGCGGCGGAGCATGAATCGTTTATGAGCATAAAAAACAATGAAGATGAAAAATAATCGTTATACATTGGTCAGTGGCGCGTTTTGTGGTATTGCGTTGTGCCTTTGCACCTTGTCTGCGCCCGAAGTTTCGGCACAAACGGCAACCGGCGTGGTGGCACCGACCGATGCCGCTGAAGGATATTCGTTCGACGGCGACTCGTGGCGCAAGGTGTTTGCCGACAGTCAGTTGCAGCGGCTGATAGAGTGCGGACTCGCCCACAACACCGACCTGAATGTGGCGCGCCTGCGCATAAGCGAGGCTGAGGCCACGCTCAAGTCGGCACGCCTTGCCAACCTGCCTTCGCTTGCATTCTCGCCAAGTGCCGGAATAAGCAGTTTCGGCGGCGAACGTGCGTCGAAGACCTACTCGCTGCCGTTGCAGGCAAGCTGGCAGATTGACTTGTTCGGCAAACTGAAGAACGCCAAAATGCAGCAGAAAATGCTCGTGGAAAGCAGCAAGGCTTATCGGCAGGCGGTGCAGGTGAACCTTGTGGCGAGCATAGCACGCGAGTATTACAATTGCGCCTTGCTGCATGCGCAGCTGTCGCTTGCGCGCCAGTCGGTTGATGTCTGGAACGAGACGGTGAGGACTATGAAGGCTTTCATGGAAGAAGGACAGTACACCGATGCCGCCGTTTCGCAGGCGGAGGCGAGCCGTGAGCAGGTGAAGGTGACGGCAGTGGACTTGGAACAGCAGATTCGCGAGAGCGAGAATGCCATGAAAAAGCTTTTGGGCGACAGTGCAAATACCGTTGTTATGGCATTCGATGCCGACAGTTCGGGCGGCGGCAGGAGTCTGCTTCAGAGTGCTTCGGAGTCTATGGGTGCCGACATTGCGGAGGGGCAGGGCATCGCCTTGTCGCGCCTGTCGGTGCGCCCGGACGTGCGTCAGGCCGAAATGAACTTGGCGGCGGCAGCTTATGCGGTGAAAGAGGCAAAGGCGGCGTTCTATCCTTCGCTTACCCTTACGGGTACGGCGGGGTGGACTAATTCGGCTGGCGTGATAGTGAATCCTGCCAAGATGCTCTTTGAAGCGATAGCTTCGCTCACGCAACCGATTTTCCAAAACGGACGGTTGAAGGCGGACTTGAAGATAAAGCAGTCGCAGCAGGAAGAGGCGCGCCTGCAATTTCAGCAGGCTCTGCTAAATGCAGGAGTGGAGGTGAACGATGCTTTGACGCAGGTGCAGACTTACAACGGAAAGTCGGCATTGCTCGACAATCAGGTGAAACTGCTTGAGCGCACCGTGAAGTCCACCCGTTTGCTGCAGCAGAATGGCAGCAGCAACTATCTTGAGGTGCTCACGGCGCAGGAGAATCTGCTTTCGGCGAAGATGACCGTGTTGCAAAACTGCTACATGAAGGTGGCTTCCTTGATAGCCCTCTATCAGGCTCTGCCGTAAGCTTCGCGTGGCGGTGGATGCCGCAGTGCGGCAGAAGCTGAATTGAGTGTGAAAACCGGCAGTATTTTGCCGCTTTAAAAACAAGGCTTGTTTGGAACGCAAACAAGCCTTGTTTTGATTGCAAAGAAGTTCGTTTTGCAGAGCAAACAAGGCTTGTTTTTGAATGGGGTGGAATATGGCTTGATTAAAAGTGAAAAAAGATGGTTATTTAATCACCCATTCCGTGAAATTGGCTTCGTTTTCCACGTTGAAGTTTATTCCCACCTTAGTCACAGGTTTGCCTGCGTCTTTGTAAGCGTCGGCATAAGCCTTTTCTTCAATCTGCCGCATGGCTTCTTCTGCCGAGCCGTTTAATTTCGTTTCAATTACATATATGCGGTTCGATGTTTCGAGCACGGCATCGATGCGTCCCTTGTGGGTGCGCACTTCCACCTGCATGCGGTAGTTGGTGAGAAGCGAGAACATTATGTAGAGCAGTTGCTGGTAGTGCCCTTCATATTTCGTGTTGTCGCAATAAGGAACGGTTGACAGAAAATCTTTCATCAGCCGCAGGGCGCCGTCCATGTCGTCGCGGTTGATGAGCGAAGCCATCTTTGCCACGGCCGTACCGCCGCGCCCTCCCTTGTTGCCGAGATATTTTGGCAACAGAGATTGGAACAGTCCCACACGTATTTCCTTGTTGGGTATGCCGAGATGATACACTTCGCCAAAAGCGTCGAAATTCTTTATTGTTAGGTACCCGCTCTGATAAAGCAACGGAGTGAGCGACTCCATGTTCTCTGTAGGAGCGTCAAATTCGGGGCGGATGGCATCAACCCCTTCGCCTATGTCCGACGGAATAACGCCGAATTTCGGCACAGTTGCAAATATCCGTGGCTTATTTTTGTAGTATAGGTCTATATTTTCTTGTTTAATGCTTAAATGTTTATAAGAAGCATTACCTTTGCACTCATGAGTAAGCAATCAGCATTTGACTATAAGATTCTGGCAAGTTACCTTCTTCCCAAAGGCATACTTGAGTACTTCGACGTTACATCCGTTAACGAAGACCACACTGGCATTATTGAAGAGACTGGTAATGAGCGCGTCCTTCTTCACATCTATCTTGACGAAAAAGATGCACGGGAAGAAGAGTGGCACGACCTTAAGCCCAATGGTTTCACGGAAAGCCGTCAGGTTAACGACTTTCCTATCCGTGATCACAAGGTCGTTCTTCATGTCAGACGTCGCAGATGGTTAACGGCAGAAGGCAGAAACATAATCCTTGACAGGTACTCGTTGCTTGCTGATAACACCAGCTACTCTAAGGAGTTTGCTGATGTCTTAAAAAAAATATTTGGATACCTACCCGATAACGGCCCGCTCGCTGGGACTATACTTTAAGGTAGATGGCAATAACCTGGAGCGTGCTTACAAGGATCATCTGAGCGGTTTCCGTAATTGGGAACAAGCCAGTCATGCAGAGGACTGGGTGCTGCATCCTAAGAACATAGGCAAACGGCTGGGCATTGACGAGACCATGCTTCACAAGGACCTGATGACATTCTTGACCAACAAAGAAGGGCATGGCAAACGTCACACCTTAATAGCAGCTGTAAAAGAAAGAAAGTGGCGGAACGAATTTTCATCGCTCCGCCGATATGGATTTCATGTCGTTGCAACCATTCGTTGCTCTATAAGTCTTGCATTGCTGTTCACCAAGTTGATGATGTCGGCATGGTGCTCGGTGTCCTTGTTCTGTAGTCCGTGGCATTGTACGACTTTCATCTGTTCGAGTGAAAACTCCACGGTCTCAACCCTTTGTTCGGCTATTCTTGCAGAGAAGATGATGCAGTCGGGATTGAGTGAATAGTTTGTACCGCTGCCTACGCAATGGTGCATCGCCTTGCCCTCAAGAACGTGCTCCCTGACGCTTTCAAGCATTCTCACCACGATATTGCCGTCCGTGAACATCAAACCGAAGAAACGGCTCTTCATTTCCTTGAATTTGTCCTCGTTCTTCAATGCCTTGCGTATCTCCTCCTCGGTGCGCTCCTTTTCTTTCTTGGCTCTGATTTTCTCGGATATTCTGTCGTGCTCGGCTTCAAGGTTGTCGGGGCAAATGTAATGTGGACTTCTGATGTCCTTGCCCATTTCTACCAACATACAGATGTAGTCCGCCCATTTGCCGATGTCTGTAATAAGGTAATGGTTGCGGTTGGCTATCTTGTAGGCATTCCAACAAGTTTCCAAGTGCCGTGGGTGGTCTATGAAGTGGCGGACGTGTCCGTAACGACATTGTTTCATCATCGTTTCGATGCGGTGGTCTGTCAGCATCGCCTTGAACAATGTAAGCGGTTCGATGCCGTGAAACGCTCCGTCAAAGCCGTTGCGCCATATCTGAGGAATGACTTTCATATCGGGGCAGACCGGAAATGAAGCAATATGCTGATAGGTGGTGTTGTCCTTGCGCAGTTCAATGTCGGAGTCGTAGCAGAACGTGTCCATATAGATACCCATTGTGCGCTTGCGTGCCATAACCTCCACCTTGCCTTTCTCGTTCATCCAATAGCGTGCCACCTCCCAACAATAAATGTCTGCCTTTTGTCCCTTGCGGTAATAGGCTTTCATCTGATATGCTCGCATAAGTTGCAGTCCCTTACGCTCAGTGAGTACGCTGAAATAGGTAGAAGACATTGCCTTCTGTCGCTTGGTGCGCTGCACTTCCAACTTTGCCTTACACTTCGGGCAGACACATTTGTCCGCATCCTCGTCCGTAGTCCAAGTGTGTCCGCAGTCCATGCAGGTGGTCTGTCCGTGCTTCAACTGAAAGGCATAGTGGTCAAGACATTCACGGAATGCCCATTGCATTTGCGCTCCCTTGATAGGTCGTAACCCCTTGTTTGAGGTTACGACTTGCTTCTGATATTTCGTTCTTGGTTTCATAACGTGTCGAATAATGATGGTTGGTGTACTTCTGTTTCCGTTCTCTGTGAGGTGCGCTTGGCGGTATCTCTGTTACGCATCTTGTTCATCTGCTCTTGCTGATATTGGCGGATGGCTTCCTGTCTTGCCTGTGCCTTCTCCTCCTCTGTGAGTTCGATGTGGTGGTTAACAGACACTTGGCAGTTCAATGGTTTTCCTACCTCGATGTCCTTCTCCTCGTAGTAGTGGATGGCTTGCCCATATATCTCGTCATCGCAAAAGCCGTTGCAACCGCTCTTCTGTACCCAATTAAGGATATAGGTGACGCAATCGTCTATGTTCTTGTCGGGGTTGTCATACTTGGCTGCAAAGAGTTCGTCCTCCATAGCACGCTCCTCCAAATAGGCTTGTATGGTTCTCTTGAAATATTCTGTAGTGTTCATATCTGATGTTGTTAAAGGGGTTGTTACTCGTGATAGATGATGTCGCAGTCCTCAACTTCTGTAGGCAGTCCGAAGAACGGATAATGGCTGAAGTAAGGTTCTGTGCACATGTCCTCGTTGTATCTTGGACTTACTATCTCAATATTGTTCTTGCGCATGGCTTCGTCCACCATACGGATTTCCTCGTCTGTCAGTCCGCTTGCATCGCCATTGATGATGTAGCAGAGTGCCCATGTAGGTATCGCTTCAATGCTTCTGTTCATATCGCTTGTACTTTAAAGTGTTAATAACCAAATGAATGTTCCAATCAGTACCACCATAGAAAGAATGGAAATGATGATGCCGAAGATGAACTTCACAATTCCCAATATGACTTCACCGACCATGC
>OBRR01000470.1_pt1 | contig 9716 bp, 8 predicted proteins | sample 1494901 | NCBI WGS metagenome assembly OBRR01 (sample SAMEA3360689, study PRJEB22359) | human gut metagenome | biome: ENVO:urban biome; feature: ENVO:human-associated habitat; material: ENVO:feces | place: Bangladesh | collected 2011
CTCCTCCCGAAGCACGAGTCTGAGGCTTACTGGGAAGAGATTGAGGAAGGTGCGAGAAAATGTGAAGACCAGCGCCGTGATTTCCATATCAACCTGGAGATCAAGTTCTACGAGCGTTCGAACGAAGCCTCTTTCCGCGAGGTTGCCAACGAGATTCTGGAAGCCAGACCCGAGGGAGTGGTCGTGGTGCCTGCATCGCTTGCCGTGACACGCGAGTTCACCGAGCAGCTGCATCATCTCAGCATTCCATTCATCCTGCTCGACTCCTACATGCCCGACCTGCGTCCGCTTTCCTTCTTCGGACAGGATTCCTTCTGCTCGGGCTACTTTGCTGCCAAGATGCTCTGCATGATTGCCGGCGGCGAGAAAGAAGTGATGCTGATGCGCCAGACCAAGGACGGACAGGTGATGAGTAAGCAGCAGGACAACCGCGAGGTGGGATTCCGCCACTACATGCACGACCATTTCCCGCAGATGCAGATCCATACGCTCGACCTGCCGCTCAACGGCACCCGAAACGAGTTTGTCAAGATGCTGGAGAAATACTTCGCCGAGCATTCCGACACCCACCACTGCATCACCATGACATCGAAGGCGCACATCGTGGGCGACTATCTGCTGAAGTCCAACCGCCGCGACATTCAGATTATGGGTTACGACATGGTAGAAAAGAATGCCAGATGCCTTCGCGAGGGAAGCATCTCCTTCCTCATCGCCCAGCACGCCTTCATGCAGGGTTATTACTGCGTAGACACTCTCTTCCAGGCCATCGTGCTGAAGAAGAAGGTCAATCCCGTGAACTACATGCCTATCGAGCTGCTGATGAAGGAGAACGTGGATTTCTATCGCAGAACGCAGATCTGATTTTCAGTAAGATGAGAAAAGTCTGCATGAAATATCTGCACTAAATAGAAGTAGAATAACATTCATAATAAACAAAAACAAGACTACAGAATGAAACTATCAAGCTTTATCAAGATTAACCCTGCTGATTCAGTAGTGGTTTGCTTGCGCCCTATGAAGCAGGGCGAAGCTATTGAGGTAGATGGCAAGACCATCACCCTTTTGCAGGATACTCCTGCCGGTCACAAGGTGCTCATCAACGATGCTGCCGAAGGACAGGACATCATCAAGTACGGCTACCCTATCGGTCACGCAAAGAAAGACCTGAAGCAGGGCGAGTGGGTTAACGAGAACAATCTCAAGACCAATCTTGCCGGTACTTTGGAGTACACCTACAATCCGGTGGAGGAAAAGCTGAACATCGCCGATGAGGGCAGAACCTTCAAGGGTTATGTGCGCAAGAATGGCGAAGTGGGAACACGCAACGAGATTTGGGTAGTCCCTACCGTGGGATGCGTAAATGGTGTTGCCGAGAAGCTCGTCGAGCTTCTGAAGCAGGAAACAGGCTGCGAGGGTATTGACGCCATCCACGCCTGGCACCATAACTTTGGTTGCTCTCAGCTCTCGGGCGACCACGAGAACACCCGCAAGGTGTTGCGCGACATCTGTCTCCATCCTAACGCTGGTGCCGTGCTCGTTCTCTCATTGGGATGCGAGAACAACCAGCCAGACGATTTCATGGCGATGCTGGGCGATTACGACAAGGACCGCATCAAGCTGCTCGTTACCCAGAAGGTGGAAGGCGATGAGATTGAGGAAGGCATGAAGATTCTCCGCAATCTCTATGCCAAGGCCAAGGAGGATGAGCGCGAGGAGGTTTCCGTAAGCAAGCTCCGCGTGGGATTGAAGTGCGGCGGATCTGACGGATTCAGCGGCATTACCGCCAACCCATTGGTGGGCGAGTTCTCTGATTGGCTCGTGGCACAGGGCGGTACAAGCATCCTCACCGAGGTGCCTGAGATGTTCGGTGCTGAGACCATCCTGATGAACCGTTGCGAGAACAAGGAACTCTTCGACAAGACTGTTCACCTGATCAACGACTTCAAGGAGTACTTCCTGAGCCATGGCGAGCCTGTGGGCGAGAATCCTTCTCCGGGCAACAAGGCGGGTGGTATTTCTACCTTGGAGGATAAGGCACTGGGTTGCACCCAGAAGTGCGGTCGTGCTCCGGTGAGCGGCGTATTGCAGTATGGTGAGCGTCTGGAGACAAATGGTTTGAACCTCCTGTCTGCTCCGGGCAACGACCTTGTGGCAGCCACAGCCTTGGCTTCATCAGGTTGCCAGTTGGTTCTCTTCACCACCGGTCGTGGAACCCCATTCGGCACCTTCGTTCCAACCATGAAGATTTCAACCAACAGTAATCTGGCTAAGAACAAGCCAAACTGGATTGACTTCAACGCTGGCGCCCTGGTAGAAGGCACCGACATGAAGGAGTTGGTAAAGCAGTTTATTGATAAGATTATTGCCGTAGCCAGTGGCGAGGAGGCTCGCAACGAGCGCAACGGCTATCGTGAAATTTCCATTTTCAAGAATGGAGTAACATTGTAATTCTCCATCTTCAGAAATGGAGTAACATTGTAAAACATGGAGTGAGAAGTCGGGAACCGGGATTCTGAGAGAGTCCTGTTTCCCTGCTTCTCTCTTCTCATTGAATCATTATGAGTAATCAGTCTCATTAGAATAATTATGAGTAACAAGAAAGGTTTGTTGGCATTATCGCCATTAATTTTGTTGATTGTCCTCATCGTGGCTTACACCCTCTATTCGGCGGATGCGAGTCATAAGGACACGAATCTGTCACTCACGGTGGCATTCATGATAGCCAGCATCTATGCGGTGGCCATCTCGGGCGGAATGCCCATCAAGAAGCGTGTAGACACCTACAGTCGCGGAGCCGGCGCCAACAACCTGATGCTCATGCTCTGGATTTACGTATTGGCAGGCGCCTTCGCTGCTTCTGCCAAGGCGATGGGAGCGGTGGACGCTACGGTGAACCTGGCGTTGAGTGCCCTGCCTGCCAGCATGATTTTGCCGGGGCTCTTCCTGGCAGCCTGTTTCATCTCCGTATCCATCGGAACAAGCGTCGGCACAGTGGTGGCTCTTGTTCCGATAGCTGCGGGCCTGGCGCACTCCATGGGGGTGAACGTGGGCATGATGACGGCTATCATCGTGGGCGGCGCCTACTTCGGCGACAACCTCTCGTTCATTTCCGACACCACGGTGGTGGCTACGCAGACCCAGAACTGCAAGATGAGCGATAAGTTCAGGGTCAACTCCCTCATCGTGGTTCCTGCCGCCGTCCTCGTACTCGCCGTCTATGGCGTGATGGGCTTCGGCTTGCAGGCGCCTACCCATATTCCTGAGGTGGAATACATGAAGGTAATACCTTATATAATAGTACTCGTTACGGCCATTGCCGGAATGAACGTGATGGCTGTGCTCACCATGGGCACCATCCTCTGCGGAGTCATCGGCATCGGAAGTCATCTCTTGGGATCCACTTCCTCCTACGACCTCTTCGGCTGGTTCTCGGCGATGGGCAACGGAATCGTGGGCATGGGCGAACTGGTAATCATCGCCATGATGGCGGGCGGAATGCTCGAAATCATCCGCGAGAATGGCGGAATCAACTACATCATCGATAAGATTACCGCCCACGTCAACAGCAAGCGTGGCGCCGAACTCTCCATCGCCGCCCTGGTGTCGATGGTGAACATCTGCACCGCCAACAATACGGTGGCGATTCTCACGGTGGGCAACATCGCCAAGAAGATAGGCGACAAGTTTGGCGTGGACAACCGCAAGGCGGCAAGCATCCTCGACACCTTCTCCTGCACCGTGCAGGGCCTGATTCCTTACGGAGTTCAGATGCTTCTGGCTGCGGGACTCGCCAATCTCAGTCCGATGGACATCCTGCCCTATCTCTACTATCCGATGGCCATCGGCGTAGCGGCACTGCTCTCCATCCTGCTGAGATATCCTAAGAGATACAGTTAATAAAGCTCCAGCCTTAGGCAGATTTCTTTCTGCCTAAGGCTGGAGCCAGAAAGAAACAAGATAAATCAATTCATTTAAAACTTTAATACGATGGACTTCTTACAGAGGAACCTTTTTATCAAGTTGCGTTCCGCCCACTTCGGCATTGAAGAGGAGATGGAACCCATGACTACATTCAAGCAACAGAAGATTGCCCAGATGATGAAGAATCTCAACGATGTTCCTGCGGGCGAAGTACGCATGAACAATGGTTTCCTGAACCGACGACTCGCCAACATCCAGGAAAATGAGCGTCACGCCATCGATACTTCCATCGAGACCCTGCACCTGCTGCGCATCATCGTGTCGAACATCAATGGCATTCTTGCCTACGGCATCAACCTGAGCGGCATCATCGAGATGGGCAACTACCTGCGCACCAAGGGCGACAAGGTGGATTTCGTGAAGCTCGACAAGTGGCTCAGCAAGCTGCGCATCCAGCGCATGGCACAGTTGCAGGGCAGCGTACTCATCCTCTTCTTCGATTTCGAACAGGATGAAATTCCCTACGTGCGCCATGTGGAGCGGGGAGCCTACAAGCTCACCCTGCGATCGCTGTATTACAACGAGCAGGACATGCAGGACATCCACTTCAACGAGACGCAGGCAGGATTCGTGCACGTTACGGGTGGCACCATGCGCAAGAACCTGCACCGCAGCATGAGGTATCTGGAGTATGCTCCCATCGAAACCATCAGCAACTTCTGCAACAACTTCTTCAAGTCGCTCTCCGAGATTGAGGAGTAGAATCATTTCACGAAGATGATTCTTCTAGAAGAAGTTTACGATAATATAAAATATTAAAAAAATAAGCCCTTAACGCTACGAATATCGCATGATTTTCGTACCTTTGCACGTATGAAACGAATTTTTATAACAATTATATCGACAATACTCACACTTTGCAGTCACGCCCAGGTGCAATGCGAAGATACCTGTAGCCACGTTCATGGCATTGACATGAGCCATTATCAGGGAAAAGTGTTCTGGGAAACCATCGGCGACAACAGCAAGATGGCTTACGTCTATTTGAAGGCAACTGAAGGAGGAACCAATGTAGACAGCAGATACAAGCAGAATATCGACCTGGCGCATCGGTATGGAATGAAGGTAGGTTCCTACCACTTCTATCGTGCCCGTATTCCCCAGCAAACCCAGTTGGAGAACTTCATGGCGCAATGCCGCCCGGGCGACCAGGATCTGCTCCCGATGATTGATGTGGAAACCAAGAGCGGAATGGAAACGGAAGAATTCTGCGACTCACTCTTCAAGTTCCTCCATCTTGTGGAGAAAGCCTACAGGCAGAAGCCCCTCATCTACACAGGAGCCAATTTCTACGATAATTACCTGTTGGGCAAACTGGACAGCTACAAGCTGATGATTGCCCAATACTCCAAGCGAGTGCCTGTGCTCAGAGACGGCAGGGATTTCGAAATGTGGCAATACACGGGTAAGGGAAAGCTCAACGGCGTGAACGGATACGTGGATAAGAGCCGATTCATGGGTAGACACAGATTGCGAGAAATCAGATTCAGACACAGATAAAATATGTAAATCAATAAACATTAAATAAAACTATGGCAATTATAAAATGTCCGGAATGTGGACGTCAAATCAGTGACAAAGCCCCTACATGTCCTAACTGCGGTGTGGAAATCGCAGGAAAGATTATCAAATGCCCTCACTGTGGAGAGATTTATTTCAGCAGTCAGGAAATGTGCCCTAACTGCCATGAAATAGCTTCAGCCGGTTATAGAATTCCTACAACGGTTGCCTCTGGAACTACAGTTAGAACAGAGGCTCCGGTTAGAACAGAGACTCCTATGGATTCAACGGAAACTTCGGCTCCTGCTGGTCCAGCAGCTCCTGTTACTCCTCCGACTCCCCCTACTCCTCCTACCCCTCCTGTTCCTCCGGTAAGACAGACTCCGATGGCAGCAGGAAACGGCGGAAACGGAAATAATGGAAACGGCTATGGAAACGGAAGAAACGGAAATAATCCTGAAAATGAAGCCCAGCAGAAAGCCAAGAAGAAGAGTGCCCGAAGCATTCTGATTATCTCACTGGTCTTCTCTGTTCTGATTTGCGGAATCCTGTATTATTTCTATGATAATGCCAACCGCAACAAGGAGAATGAAGCTTACGAATATGCAATGCAGAGCAGCGACCCGATGGTGCTGCAGAGTTATCTCGACACCTATAAGGACGCAGAAGAGGCGCATCGTGACTCCATCATGGCGCATCTGGAAATGCTCAAGAGCATTGACCAGGATTGGACCAACGCCCTGGTAAGCGGTTCGAAGCAGGCTTTGGAGGATTATCTGCAGAAGTATCCTAACAGTCCGCATAAGCAGGAGGCGTGGAACAAGATTGATTCCATCGACTGGAATGTGGCGAAGGCTGCCGACAACGTGCAGGCTTATCAGGCTTATCTCGACGCCCACGCCGACGGAGCACATATTGAGGAGGCTGAGAATGCGATGAAGAAGGCAAAGAGCCGCGACTTGCAGCCAGAAGAGAAGCAGATGGTTAGCGGACTGTTCAGGCAGTTCTTCCAGAGCATCAACTCTCATAATGCCGACGGACTTTCTGCCACGTGCGAAGACATCCTCTCTTCTCTCTTGGGCAAGACTTCTGCCACCAAGGCCGATGTGGTTACCTTTATGGACAAGCTCTATAAGGATAATGTAGCTAATATGAACTGGCACATTAACAATGATTACCAGATTAAGAAGCGCGAGGTGGGAGAAGAAGATTACGAATATCAGGTGCAGTTCTCTGCCGTCCAGAATTTGGACCTCACAGATGGAAGCAAGAAGCAGAACAACTTCAAGATCAATGCCGTGGTTTCACCAGCCGGCAAGGTTTCTTCTTTCAACATGACTCAGGTTACAACAGAATAATGTACAATGAATATAAAAAAGGGGTGTGGCTTTTTACAGTCACACCCCTTTTTTATAGCAATTGTCTAAAACGCTCAAAACGTGCTGTTATTGCGCTTCCTTCATCTGTCGCAACAACTCCTTCTGCTTTTCGTTCAAGCCGGTAGGCAACTTCACGTTATAGGTAATCATCAGATCACCGAAGGTGCCGTCGCCCCTGTCGTAACCCTTGCCGCGCACACGAACCTTCGTGCCGTTCTGGGTCTCTGGCTTAATCTTCAGCTTAATCTTCGAACCATTGCTCAAGGTGATGATTCCCTCGCCACCCAGCAAGGCTGTGTACATGTCGATGTTCACGTTCATGTTCATCTCGCCCGTATTGGTTCGGGCACCCTGGCTGCCGCAGCCACCACCGCAGCCGCCAGTTCCGAAATCAGCACCAGCACCATAGCCGGCGTTGGCTCCTCCGCCGAAACCTCCGAAGCCACCAAAGCCGCCGAAACCAGCGCCTTGCTGACCGCCACGGGCACGGCCTCCTCCGAAGAGATTTTCGAAGAAGCTGGAGAATCCACCTCCGCCATTTCCGAAACTGCTGAAGTCGAAGCCCTCGAAAGGATTTCCTCCGGCTCCTCCAGCACCACCGGCTCCACCACCGAAGCCGCCACCACCAAAGCCACCGGCGTTCTTCCAGTTCTCGCCAAACTGATCGTATTTGGCGCGCTTATCTGGGTCGGAAATCACCTCGTATGCCTCGTTCAGCGCCTGGAACTTAGCCTTCGCCTTCGGGTCATTCGGGTGCAAATCCGGATGGAATTGTTTTGCACGTTTACGATATGCTGCCCTCACATCCTTCTGGGGGATGTTCTTGTCAACACCGAGAATCTTGTAATAATCTACAAATGCCATATTATAAAACCTCCTATTTTTATGTTTTTAATAAGAATCCAACAAAAAGTATGCCGTAATTGGCAACTTTTTTGTAATTTTGCACATGAATTTAAATAATAAATAAAAAATAATATGAAACAACTGTTCGCAGCGCTCCTCATGGCGCTCACCTTTAATTCGCAGGCAATGGCACAACAACGTACCGTAAAACTGAGAGTAGTTCAGACGAGTGATGTTCATGGAGCTTTCTTTCCATACGACTTCATCACCCGCAAGCCCAAGGCTGGAACCCTGGCGCGCGTCTCCTCTTACGTCAACGGGTTGCGCAAAACCTACAAGGACAACGTCATCCTCCTGGAGAACGGCGACATCCTGCAGGGTCAGCCTACCTGCTACTATTATAATTATGTGAACACCCAGGCACGCAATGTGGCTGCCGACGTAGTCAACTATATGAAGTATGACGCCCAGGCGTTCGGAAACCACGATGTGGAAACGGGTCATGCCGTGTATGATAAATGGATCAAGGAACTGAACTGTCCGGTGCTCGGCGCCAACATCATCGACACCAAGACCGGCCAGCCCTACGTGAAGCCTTACATCATCCTGAACCGTGAGGGCGTGAAGATTGCCGTGCTCGGAATGCTGACACCAGCCATTCCCAACTGGCTGACAGAAAACCTCTGGAGCGGACTTAAGTTTGAAAACATGGTAACCTGTGCCCGTAAATGGATGAAGCACATCCAGGAAACGGAGAAGCCAGACGTGGTGATTGGCGTTTTCCACAGCGGTAAGGACGGTGGCATTGTCACCCCGGAATACGAGGAGGATGCCTCCCTGCGTGTAGCAAAGGAAGTGCCAGGTTTCGACATGGTGCTCTTCGGCCACGACCACACCCGCTGCAACGAGACCATCACCAACGTGGAAGGCAAGCCAGTGGTCTGTCTCGACCCTGCCAACAACGCCCTCAACGTGGCTGACGCCGAGGTAACGCTCACCTTAAATAAAAAGAAGGTGAATGGCAAGAAGCAGTATGTGGTGACTGACAAGAAGGTGACGGGCTCCCTGCCCGATGTGACAAAATGTCCTATCGACGAAGACTTCATGAAGGCGTTCGAGCCTCAGATAGCCGAAATCAACCAGTTTGTGGGCAAGCAGATCGGCACATTCAAGAACACCATCCACAGCCGCGAGTCGTTCTTCGGCAGTTGCGCATTCAATGATTTCATCCTCAACCTGCAGCTCGACATCACCAAGGCCGACATCGCCTTCAACGCCCCATTGCAGTTCAACGCCACCATCCAGGCGGGTCCTATCTGCGTAGGCGACATGTTCAACCTCTATAAATATGAGAACCAGCTCTACGTGATGCGCCTCACCGGCGAGGAAATCCGCAAGCATCTGGAGATGAGCTACGACCTCTGGGTGAACACGATGAAGAGTCCTGACGACCATCTCCTCCTGCTCGACACCCACACCAAGGGCGACCAGCAGCGCCTGGGCTTCAAGAACCTCTCGTTCAATTTCGACAGTGCTGCCGGCATTGATTACGAGGTGGATGTTACGAAGCCAGATGGCGAGAAGGTGAAGATTCTGCGCATGAGCAACGGCGAACCTTTCGATGAGAAGAAATGGTACAAAGTGGCAGTAAACAGCTATCGAGGCAATGGCGGAGGCGAGCTCCTCACCCATGGTGCAGGCATTCCGAAGGACAGTCTGGAGAGCCGCATCATCTACCGCAGCGAGCGCGACCAGCGTTACTATCTGATGGAGGCGATAGAGAAGATGGGAACCGTAGAGGCAAAGGCCAACAACAACTGGAAATTTGTGCCGGAAGCATGGACCAAGCCTGCTGCCCAGCGCGACTACGACTTGCTTTTCGGAAAGAAAAAATAAGATATTATGAAGTATTGGTTTATATTTTGCAAGACAGATATCTTGCTTGAGAAGAAAGAAGACGGAACCTATACGATTCCATGTAGCGAGGAGAGTCCGATAGAGCTCAAG
>OBRR01000479.1_pt1 | contig 9571 bp, 6 predicted proteins | sample 1494901 | NCBI WGS metagenome assembly OBRR01 (sample SAMEA3360689, study PRJEB22359) | human gut metagenome | biome: ENVO:urban biome; feature: ENVO:human-associated habitat; material: ENVO:feces | place: Bangladesh | collected 2011
TCAACTTCCAGATAGAGGATGAAACCTACGAGGCACTCTCCCGCAATGCCGACCGACTGAAGATTATCAGCGGCGAGCGCATCTGCGACGAGATGAACAAGATTATGCTCTCCAAGCACCCAAGCATCGGATTTTATTATCTGAAGGATACCGGTCTGCTCGACCTCATCCTGCCCGAACTGGTGGCGATGGATAAGGTGGAAACCCGCAATGGCAGAGCACATAAGAACAATTACGACCATACGATGGAGGTTTTGGAGAATGTGTGCAAGCACAGCGATAACCTCTGGCTCCGCTGGGCGGCACTCTTCCACGACGTCGGCAAACCGAAGAGCAAGCGCTGGGACAACAATATCGGTTGGACGTTCCACAGTCATAATATAATAGGTGCCAAGATGATTCCAGGCATCTTCCGCCGTATGAAGCTTCCGATGGATGCGAAGATGAAGTACGTGCAGAAACTGGTGGAACTCCACATGCGTCCTATCGTGATAGCCGATGAGGAGGTGACGGATAGCGCGGTTCGCCGACTGCTGAACGATGCGGGTGATGACATCAACGACCTGATGACGCTTTGCGAGGCTGATATCACCAGCAAGAACCAGGTGCGCAAGCAGAAGTTCCTGGATAACTTCAAGATGGTGCGCGAGAAGCTGGCAGACTTGCAGGAGCGCGACTACAAGCGATTGCTTCAGCCTTGTATTGACGGCAATGAAATCATGGAGATGTTCCAGCTCAAGCCATGCCGCGAAGTGGGAATCTTGAAGCAGTATCTGAAGGATGCTGTACTGGATAACAGAGTGGCAAACGAGCGGGAACCTTTGATGGAACTTCTGATGAAGAAGGCCCAGGATATGGGCTTGGCTATGGTAGAAAACTTAAATAGAAAATAATTTTTGTTAAATAACGGCTCCTTGCGAGCCGTTATTCATATATTATTAGTAATTTTGCAGCGTTTTAAAACTCAAAATCAGTTTAGAGTTTCCGCCAGAGGGCGGTATGTATATATTAAGGTATGACAAAAATAATAAATTATAATATAAAAATAGGTATGAAAATTAAAAACGTTTTGTTCGTTGCAGCAGTTTGTGTACTCGCAACTTTGACATCATGTGGTGGAAGTAAGAAGGGTGGTTTACCAGACTTCGGCGATGATGAGTTTGCCGTGGCTACCATCGGCACTTCCAGCGCCGCATTGCAGACTACCTATCCTGCTACCATCAAGGGTATTCAGGATGTAGAGGTTCGTCCTAAGGTTTCTGGCTTCATTACAAAGGTTTTTGTACATGAGGGTCAGACTGTTTCAGCAGGTCAGGCTTTGTTCTCTATCGATAGCGAGACTTATCAGGCTGCTGTCCGTTCAGCTGCTGCCGCTGTCAATACTGCCAAGGCTCAGGCTAACACAGCAAAGTTGACTTACCAGAACAACAAGAAGTTGTATGATAGCAAGATTATCGGTGAATATGAGCTTTCTACCGCAGCCAATGGTTTGGCTACAGCCAAGGCACAGGTGGCTCAGGCAGAGGCTTCTCTGGCTTCAGCTCGCGAGCAGTTGGCTTGGTGCACTGTTACCAGTCCTTCTGCCGGTGTTGTAGGTAGCCTTCCTTTCAAGGTAGGTGCTTTGGTCAGCGCTTCTGGCCAGGCTTTGACTACCGTTTCCAACATCAGCACCATGGAGGTATTCTTCTCACTCTCTGAGTCTCAGATCTTGAGCATGTCTAAGACCAATGGTAGTGTTCAGGCAGCCATCGCAGCGTTCCCAGCTGTTAAGTTGCAGTTGGCAGACGGTTCTATCTATAATCACCCAGGTAAGGTAGTCAAGATGAGTGGTGTCATCGATGCTACTTCTGGTTCTATCTCTCTCATCGCTCACTTCGCTAACCCAGAGAAGTTGCTGAAGAGTGGTGGTGCAGGTTCTATCGTGGTTCCTAACGATCATAACAGTGCTATCGTCATCCCTCAGGAGGCTTGCTCTCAGGTTCAGGATAAGATTTTCGTTTACATCGTAACCAAGGATAACAAGGTGAAGTATTCTGAGATCAAGGTAAATCCACAGGATGATGGCAAGAACTATATCGTAACTTCTGGTCTTCATGTTGGCGACCGCATCGTGCTGAAGGGTATCACCAAGTTGACCGATGGTCAGCAGATCAAGCCTATCACTCTGGAGCGCTACAATCAGAAGATTGCTGAGGCTGCCAAGTTGGCTGAGTCTCAGGATAACGCTCATGCCTTCGCTACTGCTATGGGCGGAAAGAAGTAATATATAATAAGGTATAAAGAAAAATAGTAAATTATGTCATTTACAAACTTTATAAAGCGCCCGGTACTTTCGACGGTGGTTTCCATCTTCTTCGTCTTGCTGGGTATTATCGGCTTGGTATCGCTGCCTATCGAGCAGTATCCGAATATCGCGCCGCCTACCATCACGGTAACTGCTACCTATACGGGTGCAGATGCCCAGACGGTGTTGAACTCAGTCGTTGCTCCGCTGGAGGAGAGTATCAACGGTGTGGAGAACATGACTTATATGACCTCTTCTGCGTCTAACTCTGGTTTTGCTCAGATCACCGTTTACTTCAAGCAGGGTTCTGACCCTGATATGGCTGCGGTCAACGTACAGAACCGTGTGTCTCAGGCGCAGTCTCTGCTGCCTGCCGAGGTTACCAGGGTGGGTGTCACCGTAACCAAGCGACAGAGTTCCAACGTTATCATGTTCGCTCTGACTACAGACGATGGCCGTTACGACGACCAGTTTGTTACCAACTACGCCTTGATCAACGTCATTCCTCAGTTGAAGCGTATCAATGGTGTGGGTGATGTGCAGAGCCCTTCTACCCGTAACTACTCTATGCGTATCTGGTTGAAGCCAGAGAAGATGAAGGAGTTCGGACTGGTTCCTTCTGATGTTTCTCAGGCTTTGGCAGAGCAGAATATCGAGGCTGCCCCTGGTAGCTTTGGTGAGAGCTCTGATATGCAGTATGAATATACCTTGCGTTACAAGGGTCGTTTGAAGACTCCATTGGAGTATGAGAACATCCTCATCAAGAGCAATACTTCCGGTCAGACTCTCCGTCTGGGCGAAATTGCCAAGGTTGAGTTGGGTGGTTTGCAGTATAACGTAAACCTGCTCAATGATGGTCAGCCTGCCGTGATGGGTATGGTTCAGCAGATTGCCGGTTCCAACGCTACCCAGATTGCCAGCGACGTAAAGAAATCGCTTGATGAACTGGAGAAGAGTTATCCTCCTGGGTTGAAGAATGTCATCCTGATGGATGTTACCGAGTTCTTGTTCGCATCTATCGAGGAGGTTATCTTCACCTTGATCATTACCTTGGTACTGGTGTTCATCGTAGTGTATATCTTCTTGCAGGACTTCCGTTCTACGCTGATTCCTATGATTGCCGTACCTGTGGCTTTGATTGGTACGTTCCTCTTCCTCTGGATCTTCGGATTCTCCATCAACCTGCTTACGCTGTCAGCCCTGCTGCTGGCGATTGCGATTGTGGTCGATGATGCCATTGTGGTGGTCGAGGCGGTTCACGCCAAGCTCGACCAGGGTTACAAGAGTGCCCTTACTGCATCTATCGATGCGATGAACGAAATTTCCAGCGCCATCATCTCTATTACATTGGTGATGTCTGCCGTGTTCGTTCCTGTATCATTCATCGGTGGTACTTCCGGTTACTTCTACCGTGAGTTCGGTGTAACCATGGCTGTATCTATCGTTATTTCGGCTATCAATGCGTTGACCTTGTCTCCTGCACTCTGTGCCGTGTTGCTGAAGCCACACGAGGAGGGTCACGAGAAGAAGATGTCTTTCGTGGACCGATTCCACGCAGGATTCAACTATCAGTTTGATAAGATTACCAATAAATATAAGGGTGGTGTCAAGTGGGTTATCAACCATGGCATCATCGCTGGTAGCCTGGTGGCTGTCAGTATCGTAGGTCTGGTTGCCCTGATGGGTACTACCAAGACGGGTCTGGTGCCTGATGAGGATACCGGTACTATCTTCGCTTGTATCTCTACAGCTCCTGGTACTTCTCAGGAACGTACTGCAGAGGTGGTAAAGCAGGTAGATAAGATGCTGGCTAGCAACCCAGCCATCGCAACCCGTAACGCCATCATGGGTTATAGCTTTATCGGTGGTGCCGGTTCTAACCAGGGTACCATCATCGTGAAGCTGAAGCCATTCGAGGAGCGTCCGGGTGGATTCTTCCACCGTATCAAGGAGGCTTGTACCGGTGGCGGTATTGAGGCGCTGTTTGTCAACCCAATGGAATATACTTCTGTGTTGGGTATGATCTACAAGCAGACTGCTGCCATCAAGGATGCACAGGTTCTTGCCTTCGCTCCACCTATGATTTCCGGTTTCTCTATGCAGAATGGTATTACCATGACCATGCAGGATAAGACCGGTGGCGACTTGAATAAGTTCTTTGATAATGTGAAGAAGTTCCTGGCTGAGTTGAACAAGCGTCCTGAGATTCAGACCGCTCAGACTCAGTATAACCCTAACTATCCTCAGTATATGGTGGATGTAGATGTTGCCAAGACCAAGCAGGCTGGTATCTCTCCATCAACAGTATTGTCTGTCATGCAGGGTTATCTCGGTGGTCTCTACGCATCTAACTTCAATGCCTACGGTAAGCTCTACCGTGTGATGATTCAGGCTGGTCCTGAGAGCCGTATGCGTCCAGACGATCTGAGCAAGATTTATGTACGTTGTGCAGATGGCACCATGTCTCCAGTAAGCGAGTTCGTGAACTTGAAGAAGGTTTATGGTCCGTCTAACATCACCCGATTCAACCTGTTTACCTCTATGGATGTATCTGTAACTCCTAACAGCGGTTACTCTACCGGTGACGGTATGAAGGCGATTGCTGAGGTTGCCAAGGAGACATTGCCAGAGGGTTACGGCTATGAGTACTCTGGTTTGACCCGTTCTGAGGCTGAGTCCAGCAACTCTACAGGTTTGATCTTCGCACTCTGTATCGTATTCGTTTACCTCATCTTGAGTGCCCAGTACGAGAGTTACATCTTGCCATTGTCTGTAGTATTGTCTATCCCATTCGGTTTGGCTGGTGCGTTCATCTTCACCAACCTCTTCGGTCACTCTAACGATATCTACATGCAGATTTCGTTGATTATGTTGATCGGTCTGTTGGCTAAGAATGCCATCCTGATCGTACAGTTCGCCCTCGAGCGTCGTCGTACGGGTATGGCCATCAAGTACTCAGCTATCCTGGGTGCCGGTGCCCGTCTCCGTCCTATCCTGATGACCTCTCTGGCGATGGTTATCGGTCTGTTGCCTCTGATGTTCGCATCTGGTGTAGGTAAGAATGGTAACCAGACCCTGGGTGCTGCCGCTGTAGGTGGTATGTTGATTGGTACTCTCTGTCAGATCTTCGTGGTTCCTGCTCTCTTCGCAGTCTTCCAGTGGTTGCAGGAGAAGTTGACTCCATTGAAGTTCGAGGATGAGTTGAACGAGGAGGCTGCTGCCGAGTTGGTGCAGTATGCTAACGCTGCTCATCAGAAGAAGGGTATCGAGAAGAAGTAATAACGCAATGTAACTTCAAAGGAAACAATGAAAAAGAATTTAAATATCATCATATTGGGTCTCGCAGCGCTCTCTCTGAGCAGCTGCAAGACTCTCTACGGAAAGTATGAGCGTCCGGATGTGAAGACCAGCGGTATCGTTCGCGATGTAGCTTCTGATACAGATACTTTGGCTGTAAAGGATACTACTACCTTCGCCAACATCCCTTGGCGCAGTGTCTTCACCGACCCTCAGCTCCAGTCGATCATTGAGAAGGGATTGAACAACAATGTCAACCTCCTCAATGCGGCTTTGAACGTGAAGATGGCTGAAGAGCAGTTGAAGTGTGCCAAGTTGGCGTTTGTGCCTTCCTTGTCTTTCTCTCCTCAGGGAACCATCGCTTCCTGGGATGGCAATGCTGCCACCAAGACTTACAGCATGCCTGTCACTGCCAGTTGGATGGTTGACCTCTTCGGCAACCTGCTCTCTCAGAAGCGTGGTGCCCAGATGGCTCTGCTCCAGTTGCAGGACTATCAGGTATCTGTAAAGACCAACCTCATCGCCAATATCGCCAACATGTATTATACCTTGTTGATGCTCGACAAGCAGGTGGAGCTGGTTAACAATATGGAAGGCTTGACCAAGGATACCTGGGAGATGATGAAGGTATTGAAGGATACCAAGCTTGGTTATCGCGGAACCTCTGTTCAGGCTGCCGAGAGCAACTACTATGCAGTGTTGACTCAGAAGACCGACCTGTTGCGTCAGATTCGCGAGACAGAGAACTCACTGAGTCTTCTCATCGGCGATCAGGCACATAGCATTGCCCGTGGCAAGCTGGAGAATCAGAGTCTTCCTGCAACATTCTCTACAGGTGTAGGCATCCAGTTGCTCAACAACCGTGCTGATGTTCACGCAGCCGAGATGAATCTGGCTCAGTGCTTCTATGGCATAGAGACTGCCCGCAGCAAGTTCTATCCATCTATCACCATTTCTGGTACAGGTGCATTCACCAATTCTGCTGGTGCAGGCATCGTGAACCCAGGTAAGTGGTTGCTTTCTGCTGTAGGTTCTTTGGTTCAGCCAATCTTCAGAAATGGTACCATCATCGCTGGCTTGAAGGTGGCTAAGATGCAGTATGAGCAGGCTTACAATACCTGGCAGAACACCGTACTGAAGGCTGGTAGCGAGGTGAGCAATGCCCTCGTGCTCTACAACTATTCTGACGAGAAGGGTAAGGTGGAGGCTAAGCGCATCGCCGTACTCGAGCAGAATGTAGAGGATACACGTAAGTTGATGTCAGAGGCTGGCGGTTCTTATCTGGAGGTAATCCAGGCACAGTCTTCACTGCTCAACGTACAGCTTTCTAAGGTAGCTGATGACTTCTACAAGATGCAGGCAGTAGTTAATCTCTACTATGCATTGGGTGGAGGAGCTAAGTAATTTATAGTTAATAATTAATAGTTTATAGTTATGGCTAGTATAATAAGTCCAAAGGCAGAGGTTTCTCCAAAGGCTAAGATTGGAGACAACTGCAAGATCTATCCATTCGCCTATATCGAGGACGATGTGGTCATCGGCGACAACTGTACCATCTATCCCTTCGTGAGCATCATGAACGGTACTCGCATGGGTAATAATAATAAGGTGTTCCAGGCAGCCGTTATCGCTGCCCTCCCACAGGATTTCAACTTTACCGGTGAGGAGAGTGAGGTAGTGATTGGCGACAACAATACCATCCGTGAGAACGTGGTTATCAACCGTGGTACTCACAAGGGTGGCAAGACCGTTCTGGGCAACAACAACTTCCTGATGGAAGGTGCCCATATCTCTCACGATACAGTTATCGGCAACGGTTGCGTATTCGGTTATGGTACCAAGATTGCAGGCGACTGCGTGATTGGTAATGGTATCATCTACTCAACATCCGTAGTAGAGAACGCCAAGACTAGAGTAGGCGACTTGGCGATGATTCAGGCAGGTACCACCTTCTCTAAGGATATTCCTCCTTATATCATTGCCGGTGGAAAGCCTGTGAAGTATGCAGGTCCTAACACCATCATCATGGAAGCAGCCGAGGTTACCGAGAAGGTTCGCAAGCACATTGCGAATGCCTACCGACTGGTATTCCATGGTCAGACATCCCTCTTCGATGCCATCAACCAGATCAAGGATCAGGTGCCAGATAGTCCGGAGATTCAGAACATCATCCAGTTCCTGGAGAGTTCAGAGAAGGGTGTCATCACTAAAATGTAATTGGTTTTTAAGATTGAGGTTCTCACCTCGATTTGTTGTTAGTTGTAAAAATTCAAGTCATACCTATTTGAATTTTTCGATATTTAAGAAAGGGCTGGCCGTGAGGTTGGCCCTTTTTCATGTTTGATAGCTTGGGTGATACAACTATCCCTTATGGAAAAAGATACTATCCCTAATAGAAAAAGATTCTATCCTTAATATAAATCTCCGTTCAACGTCGTTGAACGTACATTCAACGTTGCTGAACATACATTCAACGTCGCTGAACGTACATTCAACGACGCTGAACGGAGATTTCTATTAGACTTAGCAACAATTTCAGTTAATGGTAGCAACAAATTCCTCATGCAGCGAATCTCTCTTCCCTTAATAATTAATTGAATAAATGCAAATAAATGCAATTTTATTTTGTTATCTCTTCGTTTATGTGTATCTTTGCAAACAATTTGGGTAATTACGCCCTTCCGGTCTGAAAATAAATAGATTTAGAAATGAGAAAGAAACAATATAAGCCTCGCAATCATCGTGGATTGCAGGTTGTTACTTTATGCATCAGCACCGCCATGGTGCTTGTTTTGTTGGGATTGGTCATCTTTTCCGTATTGATGGGAAGAAACCTCTCTTCCTATGTCAAGGAGAACCTGGTGGTTCAGGTGATGTTGGAGCAGGATATGACCAATCCTGAGGGCTTGCAGATGTGCAAGCATCTCAAGGCGCGTCCTTACGTGAAGGGATTGACTTATATCACCAAGGAGCAGGCTTTGAAGGAAGCTACCCGCGATTTGGGTACCAATCCGAGCGAGTTTGCCGGTGTGAATCCTTTCCAACCTTCCATTGAGATTACAACGCAGGCTGATTATGCCAACAACGACTCCCTGGCTTGGATTTCCAAGGAGTTGAAGGCCTATCCTCGTGTCACCGAGGTAAGTTATCAGCACGACCTGATAGAGCAGGTAAACAATTCGCTTACCAAGATCAGCATCGGACTGCTGATAGTTGCTGCCCTGCTTACTTTCATCTCGTTCTCGCTTATCAACAACACGGTGCGCCTGGGCATCTATGCCCGTCGCTTCTCTATCCATACCATGAAGTTGGTGGGTGCATCGTGGGGCTTCATCCGCAAGCCGTTCCTGACCCGTGCCATGATGGTGGGCGTGATTTCGGCACTGATAGCCGATGGATTCCTGGGCGGGTGTCTCTATGCGTGGTCGGTACACGAGCCGGAATTGCTCAATGTGCTCGGTTGGCAGGAACTCGCCATCACCGGTGGTTCCGTCTTCCTCTTTGGTCTCATCATCACAGCCCTCTGTGCCAACATCTCTGTGAACAAGTTCCTGAAGATGAAGGCGGGTGACCTGTATAAAATTTAAACATTAAACATTAAGCATTATATATAATGGATAAGAAGAATTTAGCATTTGACAAGATGAACTTCATCTTGTTGGCCATTGGAATGGCGATTGTCATCATCGGTTTCCTCCTGATGAGTGGTGCAGGCTCTAATGAGCACACTTTCGATACTGATATCTTCAGTACTCGTCGCATTGTGGTGGCACCTACCGTTACGTTGATTGGTTTCCTCTCAATCATCTATGCGATTATTCACAAACCGAAAGAGAATTAGTTTATAGTTAAGAGTTAATAGTTTATAGTTAATATACATATTATAATTAGATTATAATTAGATGGATTTTATTCAGACTATCATTATCTCTATCGTAGAGGGATTGACCGAGTTCTTGCCAGTGTCTAGTACAGGTCACATGATTATTG
>OBRR01000485.1_pt1 | contig 9502 bp, 4 predicted proteins | sample 1494901 | NCBI WGS metagenome assembly OBRR01 (sample SAMEA3360689, study PRJEB22359) | human gut metagenome | biome: ENVO:urban biome; feature: ENVO:human-associated habitat; material: ENVO:feces | place: Bangladesh | collected 2011
CCTTCTGCCTGCTCGGCATCTACTTCTTCGCCCGCGGCTACAAGACGGGAATGGCGCAGAAGGGTATCCGTCTGCTCACCCATATTCCTTTCGTGAAGAACTGGGCTAAGCGGTTTGCGCAGGAGAAGCAGGAGACCCTGGAGCAGATAGATTCGCAGATAGCCCTGCTGCATGGTCAGCACAAGAGCACCTTCTACAGTTCCCTCTTCTTCGAGGTGATGGCGAGAGTGCTCCAGAGCCTGGAGATTTATCTTATCCTGAAGGCTTTTGCGGCGGATATCAGCATCGCCGACAGCATTCTGATTCTTGCCTTCTCATCGCTTTTCAGCAACCTCATCTTCTTCTCTCCTATGCAGTTGGGAGCCCGAGAGGGTGGTTTGGCTCTGGCGGTGGATGGTCTGCATCTTACGGGTGCCCTGGGTGTATATACCGGTCTCATCACCCGAATCCGTGAGCTGGTATGGATAGCCATTGGCATTCTGCTCATCAAGGTGGGAAACAAGGATCTGAAGAAGATTCAGGAAGAATACGAGGCTGATCAGAAGAGCCAGCAGCAAACAATTAATAAAGGAAAATAATGAAAGTACTGGATATTAAAGGAATCATCTTTGATTATGGTGGCACGCTCGATACCAGGGGCGACCACTGGTCGGAAGTGCTGTGGCAGGGCTACGAGCACTTCGGCATCGGCGTGGCTGATGACGAGGAAGTAGAGCCAGGAGTAAGTATCCACAAGCAGGCGTTTCGCGATGCCTACGTGTATGGTGAGCGAGCACTGGCTGTGAATCCCATCGTGACTCCCGATTTCCATTTCGAGGATATTCTCAGAGAAAAACTGATCCTGGAATTGAATTTCCTTGCAGGAAAGAAATTGCTGGAGACAGGAAAGGATGATTCTGAGAAACAGGCGAAGCTTGGGAATCCCGGAAAAGATTCTGATGCATCATCAGAAAGCCTTTTCCTCTCCCTTTCTGATTCAGAAATCCGGCAGATTGCTGTGGATATGGCCCGTTACATCAATGCCAAGACCCTTGCCCTTCTGAATGAAAACAAGCTGGTGCTGGAGCATCTGAAGCAGAAGGGTTATCCAATGGTGCTGGTTTCCAATTTCTACGGCAACATCAATCAGGTATTGAAGGATGCAGGAATTGATGGCTATTTCGAGGACGTGATAGAATCGGCAGTAGTGGGGGTGCGCAAGCCGAACCCAGCCATCTTCGCCCTCGGAGTCTGCGCCCTCGATCTTCCAGCCTCTCAGGTGCTGGTAGTGGGCGATACCTATGGCAAGGATATCATTCCTGCCCATAAACTGGGTTGCCACACCCTATGGATCAAGGGATTGCAGTGGGAAGAGAAGAAGGTGGATGAATCCATCCCCGATGGCATCATCAAGAAACTCTCTGAGATGGAGGAATTTCTGAAAATCTCATAAAAAACTGAAATATATAATAGGTTTTTGCAGCTATTTACGAATAATGTTATAACTTTGCAGCCTGAAAGTAGAGAATGATTAATAATGGGCGCAAGGCCCCTATATATATAATAAGGTAATGAAAGGTATAAGAAAATTGTATTTGGTGCTCGTCCTCCTGGTGGTTTCTACACTCCAGATGATGGCGCAGCAGAAGATAACAGGTCGTGTCATCGACGATGACGGCTTTGCCGTATCGTATGCAAGCGTGCAGTACAAGGGACACAAGATTGCCGTTTCCAGTGATGGAGAAGGTAAGTTTACCATCGAAAAGAAGCCGGGACTGATGCTTACCGTCAGCGCTCTGAGCTACAAGACCGCAACGGTCAAGGTAGATGAGAAAACCAGCTTCCTCGAAATCAAGCTCAAGGATGATTCCCATAAACTGGGAGAAGTCGTGGTGAAATCGAAGAAGGGAAGATACAAGCGCAAGGATAACCCTGCCGTGGAACTCATGCGACGTGTCATCGCTGCCAAGAAGAAGAGCGACCTCAGCAACTATGATTATTATCAGTATGATAAATATCAGAAGATTACCCTCGCACTCAATGATATCACCAAGGAACAGATGGAGGGCAAGTTCTTCAGCAAGCGACAGTATCTCCTCGACCAGGTAGAGCTTTCGCCTTACAACGGCAAGCTCACTCTGCCGGTAAGCATCGATGAGACCGTTTCGCAGCACGTTTACCGCAAGGACCCGAAGAGCGAAAAGGATATCATCAAGGGTCAGCAGAGCAATGGTATCGGACAGGTGATCCAGACCGGAGAAATCCTGAATACAGCCATCAAGGATGTCTTTACCGATGTGGATATCTACGATGACTACGTACGACTGCTCCAGTATCCGTTCCCATCTCCGCTGGGCAGAACAGCCATCAGCTTCTATCATTATTATATAGAAGATACGGTGTATGTGAACCGCGACCTCTGCTATCATCTGCAGTTTATCCCAGCCAACAGTCAGGACTTCGGATTCCGAGGCGAGCTCTATGTGCTTGCCGACAGTACCCTGCACGTCAAGAAATGTAATCTCTACATGCCTCACAACTCAGCCGTCAACTGGGTGAAGGATATGAAGATTGAGCAGGAATATACCAAGCTCGACAATGGCGAGTGGGTGCTCACCAAGGATGATATGATAGCAGAGATGCACATGAACAAGCTGCTGCAGGACCTGCTGGTGGTGCGCAACACCCGAATCACCGATTACGCCTTCGACCCTTTGCCGAAGATGCTCTTCAAGGGCAAGGCGAAGGTAAGGCATGATATGGATGCGATGAACCGTGATGAGGCTTACTGGAACAAGTACCGACAGGTGGATCTCACCAAGAGTGAGTCTTCGATGGACAGTTTCATCCACCGTATGGAGAATTCCAAGGGATTCAAGTACATCATCTTCGGCGTCAAGGCGCTCATGGAGAACTATGTAGAGATAGGAAGCGGAGGAAAGGATGGCAGAAAGAGCCTCTTCGACCTCGGACCTATCAACACCTTCCTCTCCAACAACTACGTGGATGGCGTGCGCCTGCGTCTGGCAGCCCGTACCATGGCGGCACTCAACCCTCATTTCTTCTGGGATGGATATGGTGCCTACGGTACGAAGAGCCACAACTGGTACTACGGTCATCTCTTCACCTATTCGCTCAACAAGAAAAAGAACAGTCCGTTCGAATTCCCGATGCGTAAGTTCGTCTTCGAGATTGGTCACGATATCACCTCTCCATCCGATGACAACCTGCTGCACAACAAGGATAACTTCTTCATGACCATCCGTGCCGCTACGCAGGACCAGATGTATCTCTACCAGCGACAGAAGTTCAGCTTCGTCTATGAGACCGACTGGGGACTCCGCTTCGATGCGGGAATGAGATGGCAGAGCAACCGCACCGTGGGCAACCTGCATTATTTCAAGGTGAACACGGGCGAGGAAGTAAAGAAGATACGCACCACCGAGGCATCTGTGGGCATCGACTACAACCCGGGTGTTACCTATGTCAACACCAAGCAGCAGCGATTGCCTATCAATCTCGACAGTCCTGAGCTCACCCTCCGCCATTCCATGGGTCTTGACGGATTCATGGGCGGTCAGTATCAGAGCAACCTCACCACGCTGGGCATCTACAAGCGCCAGTGGCTGGGCAGCTTCGGATATGTGGACTTCAACATCGTGGGCAAGATGCAGTGGAACAAGGTTCCATTCACCATGCTCGTCCAGCCACCAGTCAACCTCTCCATCTTCGAGCAGGAGGCAACCATCAGTATGATGAAAGACTGGGAGTTCCTGAGCGACCGCCAGCTCTTCTGGTCGGTAGCCTGGGATATGAACGGCAAGCTTCTCAACCGCATTCCGCTCATCAAGAAGCTGAAGTGGCGCGAGTATGTAGCCGTGAAGGGAGTATGGGGACAGCTCACCGACAAGAACAATCCGGTGAAGAATACATCGGATGACGTGATTTTCAAGTTCCCTAACAACTCCTATACCTTTGGCAACACGCCATATTGGGAGGTGGTAGCCGGTGTGCACAACATCTTCAAGTTCTTCGGAATCGATTATGTGCGCCGTATCAACTACCTGAATCATGCCAATGTAGATAAGTGGGGCATCCGAATGGGATTCCTCATGTCATTCTAGGAAAGATAAAACAGGGAGAACATAGCAAAAGGCTATGTTCTCTCTTCATAAAAGTTTGGTCATAAAAGAGTATATAACAACATAAAAGAAGGAGATTTGCTTATGAAGATTCTATTGGCAGATAAGCAGGATATCACGCGTGCCGGACTGATATACGTGATAGAGAAAATGGAAGGATTGGAAACCAAGTATGTGGAAGACAAGACAGAGCTGATGCTTGCCTTGCGGGAAAACGAAGATACGGTGGTGATACTCGATTACACGCTTTTCGATATCAATGATTCCGCCGAACTGCTCATTCTCAACCAACGCTTTCCCTATACCCGATGGCTGCTGTTCAGCGAAGACCTGAGTGCCGATTTCGTACGTGTGCTCATCGCCAGCAGCAGTATGTTCAGCGTGCTCCTGAAGGAGAGTCCGCTGATGGAAATCAAGGAGGCGATACGCTTCTGCGTGGACAGCAAGCGTTTTGTCTGCCAGCGAATGATGGAGGTGCTCCTTACTCAGCCGCAGGAAGCAGAAGAAAAAGTGAATCTCACCAAGACCGAAACCGAGATTCTCAAGGATATCGCCCTGGGTATGACTACCAAGGAAATCGCCGAGAAGCGTTTCTCCAGTTTCCATACCGTGAATACCCACCGGAAGAATATCTTCAGAAAGCTCGGTGTGAACAACGTGCACGAAGCAACAAAGTATGCACTTCGCGCCGGACTGGTAGATTCTGCGGAATATTACATCTAGAAGAAATTCATCACATAACTAACTTATTATACATGAAACAGCGTAGAACGTCATTAAAGGACCTTGTAGATAAGCTTGGTGTCGAGAAAATCTACAAGGAGGTGGTGCCGATGATTCTCAAAATACGTGAAAGTTCTGAAAAAATACAATGAAACTAATAAGAAGAAACCTTTTCAGATGCATCCTGATGCTCGTCTGCTGGATGCTCTCCATCGTTTCTGCCAGTGCCTTCGGTACGTATGGTTCGATGGAATTCAATCGCCTGACCAATCGTGACGGATTGAGCAATACACAGGTGAATGCCATACTGAAAGACAGTCATGGCTATGTATGGTTGGGAACCCAGTCAGGACTCAACCGCTTCGACGGCTTCCGCATGAAGACCTTCTTCTGCGATGCCAACAATCCCCATTCCATTCCCAACAATCTGGTAGATGAGATTCAGGAAGATATCCATGGCGATCTGTGGATACATACCTCTGTGGGTTATTGTGTCTTCAGATATGATGCCGAGCAGTTCGACCGCAAGCCCGAGGGTCTGCTCCAGAAGATAGGCGTGGAGGGGGCTCCCCAGAAGGTCTTCATAGATTCTAAAAAGAATATGTGGATCAGCGTGTATGGCAAGGGTATCTATTTCGTAGATGCCCAGCATCAGACTGCCTATCTTTTTCCTTCCTCCCCGAAGGCTTCCCGGAAAACTTCCCCGAAGGCTTCCCGGAAAACGTCCCGAAACAGCTTGCCTGATACCCAGGTAAGCTGCATCCGTGAGCATGGGGGGCAGGCGCTGGTCTCCTTTGTTGATGGCAGCATCTACCGCCTCGACGGCTATGCACAGGAGGTGGTATGGAAGGATCGCTTCATCGCCTCTCATCATCTTTCTACCGATCAGCTTCCTTTTACCTTTGTAGATAACAAGGGCAACTACTGGGTAGCTTCCAATGTGGGTACCTATGTCTATGGTCAGGCTCAGAAGAAATGGTTTATGAGCGGAACCAGCTTCCTGGCTTCCGTGGGCATCGTGGTGCCTCCGTCGGTGGGCAAGGTGCTGCTCAAGGATGTGGCCTTCGATTCCAGGGGAAGGGTGTGGTTTGCCACCGATCATAATGGTCTGTTCCTCGTAGATTACGGCAGGAAAATCTTCCGCCAGTTTCTATACGATCCGAACAACCGTACTTCCATCTCCGACAATTCGCTCCTGCGTGTCTATGTAGATGACAGGGATGCCCTCTGGGTGGGATCCTATAAGAATGGCGTGAGCTATTATTCGGCGGCAGCCACCAAGTTCTATACCATTCCGATAGGAGATGTATGTACCATCACGCAGGACAGGAACGGAGTTCTGTGGTGCGGAACCAATGATGCGGGCATCGTGGCGTATCATCTGGGCACCGGACAGACCACCCGTTTCCATTCTGCTGAAACGGGACTGGGCTCCGAGGTGGTGGTCAGCAGTACTACCATGCACGATGGCTCCCTCTATTTCGGTACCTATAATGGCGGACTGGCCTGCTATGCCCATGGTGTGTGGAAATCCTATCATGCCGGCACCAGCGGACTCTGCAGCAACAGCGTGTGGTGTCTCGCCGAAACACCCGATCATCGCCTGCTGATAGGTACGCTGGGCGGAGGTTTCCAGATCTTCGATCCTGCCACAGGGAAGTTTGCTACCTATCATACCGGCAACTCCAAGCTGTCTTCCAATTATATCAGCTCCGTCTTCATGCAGAATGCCCATCAGGCGCTGCTGGGTCATTCCCAGTATATGTCGGTCTTCGATTTCCGAAATGGCAAGATTCAGAACCTGGACCATTCCTTTGGCGGACAGCCGTTCATCAGTCCGTCCGTCAACTATGCCATGCTCGACAGTCGCGGACTTCTCTGGGTAGCCACCCCTTCCGGCATTGCCATGTATGATACCCATTCCGACCAGATGGAGTCTATCAACGACTTGAATGGCACGCCTGGTTCCGTGGGCTGTGCCGTCATCGAAGACAGGCAGCACCACATCTGGCTGGTTTCCGAATACGGGGTTACCCAAGTCAATGTAGAGAAGGGCAAGGATGGAAGGTGGAACCTGAAGATGACCAATTACAATTCTCTCGACGGGTTGCAGGAGAGGCAGTTCAACTATCGCTCTGCCTGTCTGCTGCATAGTGGCGATATCGCCATAGGTGGTCTGGATGGTGTGAATATCATCAGTCCACGGGTGGCACAGACCCGGAAGACGCATATCCGTGCGCTCTTCAGCGGACTGGTGCTCTTCGATCATGCCCTGACGGCAGGCGAGGAGTACGAGGGCAGGGTAGTGATGGAGAAGTCGCTGGATGCCAGCCGTGAAATCTACCTGAACTACAAGGATCATGCCTTCACCATCCAGTTGGCTGCAAGCGAGGTGACGGTGCCTGCACGCTGCCGCTTCCTCTACCGCATGAAGGGAGTAAGCGATAAGTGGCTCCTCACTCCGGTGGGTAGTCCGGAGGTTACCTTCACCAATCTTTCTTCTGGCAGCTATACCCTGCAGGTGAAGGTGGTGAATGGCGATGGCTCTGTGAATGATGAAATCAGCGAACTGCAGATCCATATGGCGCCTCCGTTCTATCTCTCCCTTTGGGCATTTATCGTCTATATCCTGCTTATCGTGGCTGCTCTCTACCTCTATCGCCGCAGGATGATGGAGCGCCAGCGCCTGCAGTTTGAGCGCAGAAGCATGGAAGATAACATGAAGAAGACGAAGGAGCTGAACGAGCTGAAGCTGAATTTCTTCACCAATGTGAGCCATGAGCTCCGCACCCCGCTCACCCTCATCCTCTCTCCACTGGAGTCGATGATACGTGAGGAGGCGAATAACGGCAAGCGCCGCAAGCTGGAACTCATCCACCGCAACGCCACCCGACTGCTCAACCTGGTGAATCAGATTCTTGACTTCCGCAAGTTCGACCAGAACAAGGAGAAGCTCAATCTGGCTCCTACCGAGATGGTCAGCTTCATCGACAATATCTGCTCTTCCTTCCGTATCCTTGCCAACAACAAGGTGACGCTCATCTTCGAGTCGCAGCTGCCTCGCTTTACGATGAACATCGACCCCGACAAGGTGGGAAAGATCCTGAATAATCTTCTGAGCAATGCCTATAAGTTCACTCCCGATGGCGGCACGATTACCGTCTCGGTGTTTGCCAAGACCCGACAGGAGATGAAGGGCGGCGACCACGACTGGCTCTGCCTCTCGGTAGCCGATACCGGCAAGGGCATCAGCGATGAAGAGAAGAAACTGGTCTTCGACCGCTTCTATCAGATCAACGGTACGGAGATGCAGCCAGCCGGCGGCAGTGGCATCGGATTGAATCTCGTCAAGAAGTTTGCAGCCCTGCATGGGGGTAATGTCATGGTGCGCGACAATGCGGGCGGCGGTTCCGTGTTTGTGGTAGAGCTGCCTATTCCAGAGGATAAGACGGCGAATGCCAGTGCTACAGAAGATGATGATGCACTCTATGGAATGGGCTATGAGGCACCTCAGGCAAAGGATAGCCAACTGGCATCGCAGAAACCGGTCTTGCTGCTGGTAGATGACAGTGATGATTTCCGTGAGTTCATGCGCGAACTCCTCTCCGATTACCAGGTAGTAGAGGCGGTGAACGGCAAGGATGCCTTGGATAAGATCATTGAACAGCGGCCTGACATCATACTCAGTGATGTGATGATGCCGGTGATGGATGGCAACGAACTCTGCCGACAGGTGAAGGAAAATGACGAGACGGCTTCCATTCCTTTCGTCATGCTCACAGCCCGTCTTGCCGATGAGCATCGCAAGGAGGGACTGGCGAGCGGGGCTGATGAATACATCACCAAACCATTCAATATCGATATGCTCAACCTCCGGCTCCGCAATCTCCTGAATCTCGTGAAGCGCTCGGGTGGAGCTATGCCGCAGCACAAGGATGAACCGGTGAAGGAGAAACAGCTCAACAACGGACGGTTTGTTTTGAGTGCCTCCGACCAGCGCTTCCTCGACCAGCTCAACACCTATCTGCAGGAGAATATGTGCGATCCGGATACCTCGGTGGAGTCTATCAGCGAACATCTCGGCATCTCGCGCGTACAATTATATAAGAAACTCATCTCGCTCAAGGGCATCACGCCTTCAGAATATCTCCGCTCCATGCGTATCAGATATGCTGAGGAACTGATGCGCCAGGGAGATCTGAACGTAAGCGAGATTGCCTATAAGGTGGGATTCAACAATCCACGCTATTTCTCCAAGTACTTCCAGGATGCCTATGGCGTAACACCTTCGCAGTACCGGAAACGGATGAACGGGGAACCTGTCTAGGAGTTAAATCCTGTTTTTTTTGATAACAAGAGGGTATAAAATGAAGTAGGAAACATTTTATACCCTCTTTGTTTACATATCAGAACTTGATTACCAATAAAAAAATGTATTTTTGCAGCAGAATTTAATAACCGCAGCAAAGAATAAGCAAGAATCAATAAATAAAACTAAATAATATCAAGTATGAAACTGACTAAATCGTTATTCGTATCAGCAGTATTGTTCTTGAGCGCCACAGGTGCCCAGGCTGCTGGCTTCGTACAGAAAGGTAATTACCTTACCGTACAGTTGAAACAGCATCAGAACTATGGTCCGTCGCAAATCCGCCTCC
>OBRR01000487.1_pt1 | contig 9460 bp, 5 predicted proteins | sample 1494901 | NCBI WGS metagenome assembly OBRR01 (sample SAMEA3360689, study PRJEB22359) | human gut metagenome | biome: ENVO:urban biome; feature: ENVO:human-associated habitat; material: ENVO:feces | place: Bangladesh | collected 2011
CCAAAACGGTTTTTTACACCTCTTAAAATACGGTAAGCCGCATGCCTGTCTCCCTCAAAATAAAGCACGGTGTCTACCATGTGTTCTAACACCCTCGGTCCTGCCACCACTCCCTCTTTCGTCACATGTCCCACAATGAAAATGGAGATTCCCATTCCCTTTGCGATCTGCATCAAAACACCTGTGGACTCGCGCACCTGTGATACGCTGCCCGGTGCCGAGGAAACCTCTTCGTTAAACATCGTCTGGATGGAATCGATTACAACGATCTGCGGTTTTTCCCGGTCAATGACTGCCTTTATGGTGTCAAGATTTGTCTCACACAGCAGTTTCAGACTGTCCCCGAAATTTCCGATGCGCTCCGCACGGATTTTGATCTGCTGCAAAGATTCCTCCCCGGAAATATAGAGCACTTTTATGTTATGCTCCGACAGATTCCTGCACACCTGAAGCAGCAATGTGGATTTTCCGATTCCGGGATCGCCTCCCACTAACACCATGGAACCCTGCACAATACCGCCGCCAAGTACACGGTCTAATTCTTTCATGTCTGTTGACACACGCTTGTCATAGGTCATCTCGATCTGGGACAGAGGCAGTACCTTTGCCTCTGACGCTGTCGCTTTCTGCTTTGCCAGTGTGCCCGCACTCTTTTTGTCCACCACTTCTTCTACAAATGTATTCCATTCCTTACATCCCGGACACTGCCCCATCCATTTGGACGATTCGTATCCGCAGGACTGGCAGAAAAAAATACTTGTTTTTCCTTTTGCCATATAACCTTCCCTATCAAAAAAATAACCGGAAACTCTGCAAATAGTTCCGATTGACATTAAAAGGAGTTGCCGTTTCTGACAACCCCTTATCATTTCTTAGCATTTCTGAATCTGAACTTCTACCGGTTTCTCTCCAAGTTCCACACTGACGGTCAACTTGCCACCGAGATTTGTTTTCATCTTACCTGCGCTTGCTCCGTCCACTGTAATTTCATACTCAGTCTCTTCTTCTAACTCCAGTGTGATCTGAGCATCTTCCGGTCCTTCCACGGAAAAAGAAATTCCTGTGTCCGTTGCATTCAAATGATATGCCGCTGTTCCCGGTACGGATTCATAAACAAACATACCATTACGCTCCAGCTTGGTGATGTCTTTGTAAGTTTTTACCTTATAAAGATCTCCCTGATGCCCGAAGTTATCAAGCTTTGCCTTTGCATCCAGAGTGTAATCTCCAAAACTGATCGTTCCATCTGCTTCTGAACGAATTAATTCACTAATAGCGCTCATCTTTTCCTCCTGTGGTACAGTCCTTCTCTGCCTGCTGCACCGTAAAAATTTTGTAAAATCATTATAGCTCAACTACATTTCGATTGCCAGCATTTTCATCATTTTTAAGGATTTTTTTATTTTTGTGTTACTGTTCCTTTACTTCAAAAACAACTGCATTCTTTTTCGTAGTGACGATCACTTCATCACCCTTTTTCACCTTGCCGTCTAAGATTTCTTCTGCAAGCTGATCCTCGATCTCATTCTGGATTTTGCGGCGGAGTGGTCTTGCTCCATATTTCGGTTCGTATGCTTTTTCCACAATATAATTTTTCACGCTGTCACGCACATGAAGTGTGATATCCATCTGGCTCTTACAACGGTCTGTCAGATCTTTCAACATTAATGTGACGATCTGTTTCATATCATTTTTGTTCAGTGAACGGAATACGATGGTCTCATCAATACGGTTTAAGAACTCCGGTTTGAAAATCCTGCGCACTTCCTCCATCACACTGTTTTTCATGCGCTCGTAATTCTGCTTTTCATCATCAGAAGATGCAAAACCAAGTTTTTTCGGTTCCACAATGGACTGTGCTCCTGCATTTGATGTCATGATAATGATCGTATTTTTAAAGTCCACCTTGCGTCCCTGGGAATCCGTGATATGTCCATCGTCTAACACCTGGAGTAAAATATTAAATACATCCGGATGCGCTTTTTCGATCTCGTCAAACAAAATCACGGAATACGGATTCCTGCGCACTTTCTCGCTGAGCTGACCGCCGTCCTCATGTCCGACATATCCCGGCGGGGAACCGATCATTTTAGAAACACTGTGTTTCTCCATGTACTCCGACATATCAACACGTATCATCGCCTGTTCATTGCCGAAAACAGCCTCCGCCAGTGCCTTGGAAATCTCCGTTTTACCTACACCTGTAGGTCCTAAGAACAGGAACGAACCGATTGGTCTTCTCGGATCTTTTAAACCGACACGTCCACGTCTCACCGCTTTTGCCACAGCCGTCACAGCTTCTTCCTGACCAACGACACGTTTGTGCAGCGTTGCCTCTAATTTTTTCAGGCGGGCTGCCTCGCCTTCTGCCAGTTTCTTCACCGGAATTTTTGTCCAGCCGGAAACAACATCTGCCACATCATCCTCTGTGACAGACAGATTCTTTCTGCGGATCTCACGCTGCGCTTTTTTTGTCTGCTTCTCAAGCTCTGCTTCCAATGCTTCTTTTTCTTCCTTGCACTGTTTTGCAAGCGCAATATCGGAATTGCTCAGAGCATCCTCTAACTGTAATTCTTTTTCTGTGATCTGATTTCTCAATTCCGCAAGTTTCTCTGTATGGTTAGACACGCCAAACCGCACTCTTGCTGCTGCTTCATCCATCAGATCAATTGCCTTATCCGGCAAAAAACGGTCATTGATATAGCGCGCTGACAGGCGGACTGCCGCCTCGACTGCCTCATCCGTGATCTTTACATGATGATGTGCTTCGTATTTACCGCGAAGCCCTTTCAAAATTGCAACTGTCTGTTCCTCGCCCGGTTCCTCCACCGTCACAGGCTGGAATCTTCGCTCTAGTGCAGCATCTTTTTCTACATATTTGCGGTATTCTGTGATTGTCGTTGCTCCCATGATCTGAATCTCACCACGGGCAAGTGCAGGTTTTAAAATATTAGAGGCATCGATCGCGCCCTCTGCGCCACCGGCACCGATGATTGTGTGAAGCTCATCGATAAACAGCAAAACATTTCCTGCTTTTGTCACTTCCTGAATCACTTTTTTGATACGCTCTTCAAATTCTCCACGGTATTTTGAACCAGCCACAATACCGGATAGGTCTAAAGATACCACTCTTTTTCCCTGAACAGAGTCCGGTACAAGGCCGGATACGATACGCTCTGCGATTCCTTCCACGATAGCCGTTTTACCAACTCCCGGTTCTCCGATCAGACATGGATTGTTCTTCGTTCTTCTGCTTAGAATCTGAATCACTCTCTGGATTTCTTCCTCACGTCCAACCACCGGATCCAGTGCTCCTTCCGTTGCAAGCTGTGTCAGATCTCTGGAATACTGATCCAACGTCGGGGTTCCCTCATTATTTTTCTTTTTTCCCGGACGGCCATTCTGAAATTCTTCGCGGTAAAGATTTGCATCTTCCCCCATCGCAATGAGAGTGTCCACAAAGACTTTCTGCATATTGACGGACAGCGTTGTCAGTAATCTGGATGCAACACAGTCTGTCTCTTTGATCATGGCAATCAGAATATGTTCTGTTCCAACGGCATCTGCATGGAATCTGACTGCCTCCTTCTCTGCATTCTCAAGAACTTTTGCTGCTCTCGGTGAATAACCATCTGATTCTGCTACTGCTGTTCCCTCCGCCGGAGCGATCAATTCTTTGATCAGATCTACAATTTTATCTAACTCTACACCATTCTCATTCAGAATTTTTGCCGCTACTCCTGAATTTTCCTTCAATAGCCCAATCAGTAAGTGCTCGGTTCCGATATAATTATGATGTAATGATTTTGACATTTTGCCGGCGATATCAATCGCTTTTTTGGCTTTTACAGTGTATGGTAATTGCATGTTGTCTCCTCATGTTATTTATTAGGTGATTGCAAACTCTCCTTAATCTATCTCAAATTGTTCAAAATCAACAAAATTTTCGAAAACACGCTTCCGCTACGTGTCACTCGCAGCGGTACTAAGAAGCCAGGCACGACTGATGTCGCACCTGCCTTCTAAGTACCGGCGGTTCCACAGTGTTTTCTCAAGCTTTTGTTGATTTTTCACAATTTAATTTACGTTATGAATGATTTTCGCAATTACCTACATTCTATTTTATATTATAAATCATTTAGGTCGAAAACTTCCATTCCTTTTTCATTTTTCACAGAAGTTTCATTTTTTTGCGGCACATCCATTTTTTCATTTTCTGTAGATGATTTTTTCTCGGACTTTTCTTCTGTCACTGATTTCTCAGAAGTGGATGGAATTTCATCCTCATAATCATTCCATTCGCGGTAAGCCCTGTTGATCGGATGATCTTCCTCGATGTACTCTTCCTCGTCATCGAAATAATCGTCCTCATCCTCATTTTTTTCTTTTTTGCGGAATCCATGAAATTTTCCCAAGAGAGGTTTTTTCTCGGTTTCTGTCTCTTCGTTTGCTTCGTCGTCCTCGTCCTCTGGCTCGTCAAGCTCCGGATCGTCGTCCTCTGAGAGTTCGTCTTTTCCTTTTTTCTTTCTGCCAAAGAGCATGATATTCAGTATGACCACAACTGCGATTGCCAATACAAAAATAAGCACAGCGATCATGTTTCTGGAAAAGGATTTTGCATCTTTATATTTCTTTGAGAGTTCATCATACTCGCTCTGCAATGCTGCAAGATCATCCGAAGAAGAATCCGCTGTCTCTGTAATATTTCCGTTCACACGCTGGTAAGTGCCTTCTGCTGCATCATACTGATACCAGCCTTCGGTTCCATCCTGGTTCACTCCATAAAAGATATAAAAATCAGATGCTTCCTCTCCATCCTCTACCGGAAGCTGGTAAGCGGTCATCACGGTATTTTCCGGCATTTGCAGGGACACCTGCACATAACTCTCCGGCAGTACCGAATCAAGCGGTGCCAAAAGTGGAATCACATAACTGCTCTCACCTGCAGTAAACTTCATAAAATCATAGACAACATCCCTGGTCTCATCATAAATAAAGAATCTGCCGGTCGTTGCGTCCACATTGTCTGTTTCCAGATAGATCAGAGAAATTGTTCCTTTGTCAAACGTCAGACCTCTGCATTCCGTTCCACGGAAATTAACTGTTGCTTCTGTAAAATCAGCCGGAATCTGTTCCTCTGTAAAATTGTCTGCGATATGGTAGGTCGTGTTATTGATCACAACATCTGCCGCTGATACCGGAGTTTCCGTTGTGTCCACTTCCTCAGTATCTTCTGGGGTCTCGCTGTCACCATTTCCGTCGTCTCCGTTTTCACTGCCTGTAGTTGTCGTCTCACTTCCGGTGGTTCCTGCAGCCTGTCTTGTCACAGTGATTTTATAAGTGGCTGTTGTTCCGTTTTCTGCCTTTACAACAATCTTCACAACATTCGCTCCGACGGCAAGATTCGTGTTTCCGGTAACCGATTCAACGGTTGCCTTTTCATTTACAGGCGTTGCACTGACCGCAATGCTTGTCACAGAATTATCCACAGCTGCCGTATACTTTGTTGTGCTTCCCTTAAAAGCCGGAGACAATGTTCCCGGTGAAATCGTCAGTGCCTTTAAGGAATTATCTGCGGATAAAGCTGCCGTATTGCTTCCAGTATTGTTGTTACTTCCTGTTCCAGAACTGCTTCCATTTCCCGCATTTCCATTGCTGCCTGCTGCTTCGTTTTTGACCGTCACAGAAGTGCTGCTGCCTGCCATGGAATCCAATTCTTCCGCGGTGCTGAAAATAACTCCATCTGTAGCAGAAAGGGATATGGATGCTTTCCCTGCAGCAATTGCTTTTAATGTCACACTGAAGCTGTCACTCGCTACCGAAATACTTCCGCCGCCACCGCCATAAGTTGCATTACAGCTCACAAACTCCAGAATGCCGGCATCATAGGTCAAAACCATATTGGCATATGCACTGTCCCCGGATGCACTTAATGCTTTTGCCGTTACCGTCACAGTCTGTCCGATATTCAGGGAACCGGCAGACACAGCGATCGTTGTTTTTCCGGAAGCCGCCTTGGCATGCATCTGCGGTGTCATAAGGCAGATGCATAATGTTAACAGTGTAATGATCACACCTAATTTCTTTTTCATTTTACTCTCCATTCTTATGTGTGAAAATTGTATTTTCTCACTAAAATAACTCTTTCTATCCACACAGCCCTGTTACTGTTCAATCTGTGCTGCATTTATAATATGTTTCTGCAAAAGCACAAGGTCTTTTACGGAAACTTTTCCATCTCTGCTTATGTCCGCAGCCGCTGCATACGCACCGGAAAGCTGTGATGTTCCAAGAATCTGTTTCTGCATCATGACCAGATCGACCACAGAGATTTTTCCATCTCCATTGATGTCACCGTAAATGACAACGTCATACTGCTTCACCAGTGTTCCATTTGCATATACTGCAATTTTATTACCTGTTCCGACTGCACCGGTATTTTCTGTGCCATCTGCTTTCAGCACTTTGACCGTGCCGCTTCCCGCTGAGATATTGGCAAGTACAGAAGAAGCGCCTGTTCCCGGTGTAATACCTGTGATCACGGTATCTCCCAGTTTATAGGAGGTAGAAACGGATACGCCGTCCGCAACCGTTGTTCCACCACTTTCCGGTGTCTGGGTATTGTCTGCTGCCGGCTGCTGTCTTACCACATTGATCGTGTAGGTTTTTGCCGAACCGCTCTGTGACACACAAGTTACGTTGATCGCATTATTTCCATAATTCAATGCATAAGTTCCCGCCCCGGAAACTCCCGCTTTCGGTGCAACTGCCGAAGCACCTACATTGATCGAGCTTACCTCGGTTCCAACGATCACGGAATAATCGGTTACTGCTGCCTGGAAAGATGGTGTCAGTCCATATCCGCTTACGCTGAGAGAAGAGAGCCAGTTATTCGGATTACCACTGTCTGAAAACGTCACTGCTGACTCCGGCATATTGCTATACACCGGAATACGGAATATAAATCCCTGTGATTTATCCGCATAAGCGGTGCTCATTGTTTTTCCTTCTGACATTGCCGCCTGCACATTTGTCATGTACTGATGTGAGTATATGCTGTTCATATTCACCACATTAAATTTCTGGAAATATAAGGTGTTCTGCCCTTTTTTCACATAATTATTTCCAACGATACCAGCTCCACCATTAATTGATTTATAAATAGAATTCCAGTCGTTATTTTTCGCATAGATCAATCCGTTGACCGTCGCAGACGCAGACGATGTCGTATATGCTCCGATATTAAAGTAATTGTAATATCCATTATAGCCAGAGTAATTGCCAGAGATCAAAGGACTTGTCCCCTTATTTCCCTGCTCCTGCTTACATCTTGCAGCCAGATGATAAGGACTGACACTCATGTTCTGTCCCACTTCCATGAAAGTATCTGCATAGCTTCGCGATGCTCCGTCTGTATCGCTATAGTTTCCACTCATAAAACTGCCTGACAGAATATTTCCAACTCCTGTCACGTTCTGATATGGCGCATATTCTAACGTTTCAAACTGAAAAATATACGTGTCATTCAGGTAATTTCTCGGATCCATGCAATATGCTATGTAATTGGAGGAGGCACTTACCCAGCCTGCTCCGTCATAACCATACCATTTGTTGGTCGCCCAGTCATAAGCACCCGTCTCCGTTGACTTTCTCGCATCATTGGAAGAACTCTGCACCAGATTCCTTCCGACAACACTCTCATTTGCAATGACGGTATTCCAGTCCAGTCCGGTCTGTACCGGAACGAACTGCCAGTCTGGATACTTCTGGTGCAATGCCAGAAGCGAATTACAGTAACTGTCCGGAAATCCCGCTGCTTTTAACGATGCAACATACTCATCATCCGTCACCGTTGTGGTGTCTCCCTGCGATCCATCCGCAGAAGTCTGTCCGGTTACCGCAAGGTATGTTCCACAGATCCACCCGGCATAATCCACCCCATCTTTATTAAACGTCACATTATACCAGATTGTCCCATTCGTTGTTGTCTGTCCCAGCACATTCACCGTCTGGTCTCTTTTTACCATGGTCACCGGCGAATATGCCGTGCTTGCTCCGGTTCTCACGTAAACGTTGCCATTGGTGTTCGTGACCACTCCGACCGCTCCCTGTGCCGAACTGTCTGTGATCGCACTTCCGGAAGAGGTATCTTCTGTTGAAAGCGTGATAAAATCTGACCGGATATATCCGGTGGATGCCATTCCATTATAGGAAATCTGTACCTTGTACCATTTCATTCCATCGGAGCCATCCACTTCATCTATCACACGGACTGCTGTACCCGCAGCTAAAGATGTGATCTTGTCCCCATCTACCGGAGTCTTTCGCATCTGTACCGGTCCATCATTCAAAACACCCGCCGTCTCCGTATACGCATAACTTTCCAACGGTTTTACCGTAATGACCGCAGCCGCTGCTGTCACACCAAAAATCGTTGCAAAGATAAAGCTCCGCCATTTTCTCTGTTTTATATTAAGGTTTCTTCTCATTTTTCCTCCAGATGCCTTCGGTATTCCCCAAAAAGACACAGTAAATCAAGTTTATTATATTTAATTCACGATAGAGCGTCAACCCTTTTTACCTCCCATGGAAAACAGCTTTTGTCATCAATATAAACATCCGCATAAATCTTTCTTCCGTCTGATCCGTACCTTTCGATAATCTCCGGCAGATTCTCATTCACCGCATCAAATTCCAGTTCCCACTTCCTGCACCATTCCACTGCTTCCTCTAACTGATTTCCACAGCGGCACGTCCACAAAATAATCTGGCGTCCCTGCCTTCTCAATCCTTTCAGCATTTCGATCAGTGCTGTATTCGGCTGTCCGATCTTTGGGAAGCAGTCCGTACAAAGTGTTCCGTCAAAGTCTACCGCAATAATCTGATATTCCGTTTTCATCTGCCATGCTCCTCACTTTCCGTCATTTTGCCCTCTTGCTGCTTCCCATTATCCATATTTTCTGTCCATTAATTCGGACAGAAAAAGACCACCTCACAAAAAATTTCATGAAGTGGTCTTTTTACCTTTCATATATTTTGTTTTTTACGCAAATAATTTTTTCACCATTTCCGCATCAAATACGACCTGCTTTACATGGTCAACCTCGATCTGGTACAGTGCATTTGCTGCAAGGTGCTCGGCTGCCTGCTCAAGATCACGGATTCCCGATGTATTCTTATACTGCTCGATCAGTTCATCCAGTCCCTCCTCGGTCAGAACGATCTCGCCCTGCAGCAATCCGATTCTCTTTAATACTTTTGGCAGTGCAAATTTGGAGAAAATGATTTTTTTCTCTTCCTGCGTATAATCCGGGATATCGATCACTGCAAAACGTGACATCAGCGGGGCACTGATATCTTCTTTTACATTGGCAGTTGCAATCGGATAGACACCGCCGGTCGGAATCATACATTCCATATAGTTGTCTGTAAATCCAAGATTATCTAATAAGGTAAGAAG
>OBRR01000492.1_pt1 | contig 9423 bp, 7 predicted proteins | sample 1494901 | NCBI WGS metagenome assembly OBRR01 (sample SAMEA3360689, study PRJEB22359) | human gut metagenome | biome: ENVO:urban biome; feature: ENVO:human-associated habitat; material: ENVO:feces | place: Bangladesh | collected 2011
CATTGGCAGTTGGCACTTGAATCCTTGTATGCTAGGGCTACTCCCAGCATCACCGGTACTGCCGCTGCCGAAAGGGTGACGGGGCGGGCGGCGAGAAACCACGCCTTGATAGAATTTGTCTTTATCATCATATTGTTGCTTTTAAATTATAAGGAGCGAGGTTTTTGGGGAACCTCGCTCCTTGTTGTTATTCATTAAGAAAAGATTCGCTTCTATTTTATTTCAGAAGAATCTCTTGTGGAAAAGATTCGCTTCCTAGTTGAAGAAGTTCCAGCTTACACCCATTCTGAAAACTCGCTGGTTCATCGGATAGTGAGGGGTGAAGAAGTAGTTCTTGTCGCCTTGTCCTGCATTCAGATGGCTCATCATCACGAAGAAGCGGGTGTGCTTGATGTGAACATTGGCGTAGGCATTGACGATAGGGTAGTTGCCCACCTTCACGTTCTTCTCGCCGTTGCCCTGCACGGTATATTGACCGATGTAAGGAGAATAATCAGGAGCCTCGTAGCTGGTGAAGTATCTGGCGTCTGCACCCAACTCGATATTCAGTACCTTTACCACCTTGAATTTGATGAAGAGGTTGGTATATACGTTGAGGTCTGGCACTGGCAGGGCACTCTTGCTGCTGGTATGCTGGTAGGTAATCATGTTCTGCCAGTTGAAAATACCGAACTTGAAGTCCTGCTGCAGCTGCGCTGTAATCAGATTGATGGCATCGCCGCTCTGCATTGGTGTCACTATTACGCCTGTGCGCAGACCATTTTCAGTAATCGTATATTGCTGTGAGAAATAAGTATAGTTCTTGATTTCATCCACAGCCACACGCAGCGTGGTGTTGGTCTTGCCGAATCTCAGAGTTCCCATGATGCGGGTATGGATAATCTTGCTCAGATCATCATCCCACCAGAGATGTCGGGCATGATACTTGCGATAGTAGAACGATGGCGTTTCGTGATGGATGAAAGCATCGCCTCTTACCTGTACGGTGTCACCCAGGAATGGCAGGTTGATGTCTGCGCTTCCATCAATGGCAAAGGTACCGGCATCTACTCCGGTGAGTCCTACCTCGCCCACGACATTATAGTGAAGGGTCTTGCCCTGAGTCTTACTCAGCTGACCGCCTACGCTCAGAGCATGCTCATTGAACTTCTCAAATCCGCCTTCGGTATTCGGCAGTTCGTAGTGGCGGAGGTCATAGCTGGCGAAAGCTTTCAGACCAGCCTTTGCCCACTTGCTGAATCCCTCGAGCGTTCCCATTGCCACGGTGTTCTTGATGCGCCAGTGACGGGTCTGATCGTAGATAGAATCGCCTGTAAACTTGCCGGCATTGTAGTACTCCTTGAGATAGTAGTCCTGTGGAGTCTGGTAAGCCTGGTAGATACGCTTGTAGTTATCAAACTGCACGGTGTGGATGAAGCTGGTTACCGGAACATATTCTGTCTTGTAGAAGAGTGAGTCCTGCGCTTTCTTCTTCTCTACGGAGAGCAGACTGTCTGCCATAGCCTTGCTGTTTACTGCAATTCGAGTGCTGTCGCTCTTGAAGTCCTGGGCTGCCTTGTTTGCAACTATTGCCTTGTTGTTCTTGGCAGGTTCATCGCCGGCAATCTTTGCATCTGTAGGGCGACCTGAGAACTGCTTCTTCTGGTTTTTGTCGAAAGCCTTTTCGTCAAACTCCCTGCCTTGTTCCCTTGCTTTCTTTCTTGCCTCCTCCTTGGCTTCCTCGGCTGCATTGTCCTTTGCTGACTCCATGGCGAATTTCTTGGCCTTGATTTCTTCCTCGGTCATCTTCACCTTGCGGCTGAAGCCCACATTGTAGCGGTGGGTGAAGAAGATGTGTTGATTGTCGTTGCGATTCCAGTTCTGCTGCAGCACGGTCGGTATTTCGTTGGTGGCGAAACTCTCGGTGAAAAGCTCCGGATGCTTGATGTAGTCATCATTGGTAATACCTCCGTTCTCCGTCACCTTCTGGTGGTTGGTGCTGAAAAGGAAGTGCGCCTGATAGCGGTCGCCCAGATAAGAAGTCCACATCGTATATTTGAAGTGCGCCGTGCTCTGTGCATCGTAGTAGCCGCGACCGTATTTGTAGTCGAATCGGAATCCGCCACCCAGCTGCTTGTTGGCATTCACCGCAAAGATTGCCTTGAAGTCATCCTCACCGTTGGTTCTGTCACCGCAGCTATTCAGCGTGATGTTGGTGATAGGCGAGTAGGTGTTGGTGAAGTGGAAGTCACTCACCGGGGTAACGATGTTGTCGTATGGCTCGGTGAAGATGAAGTTGCCCTGTGTATTGCGTCGGTCGATGAAGATGCGGTTGATGCGGGCGGTACCCATGTTACCCAGGGTGTTGTACTCTCCGCGCAGTCCTTCCGTGAAGGTTGTGTTCTGGTACATTGCCTGCATAGTGTCCACCACGGCAGCCCGAGTATCTCCAAATCTCTCATCCACAGTCCATACCCTGATTCCCTTCGGAATCTCCTTGTCGGTGCCCAGCGAGTCGGTGTTGATTCGGTTGCCGGTCTGTGGGCGGAACTGCGAGTCCTCGTTATTGTTGAAATCTGTAAAATCACGTTGTGCCGCAACTGGTAGGGTTGCAGCACAAGCTAGGATTGTAGAGAATAATATTTTCTTCATTTCTTATTTTTTGAATAGTCGGATGCAAACCTCGGCAATTTTCAAGACTACGCCGATGATCAGCAGTACATTGGCAATCGTGCGGTCGTCCATCTGTGTCCAGAGGATGACGCCTACGATGGCGAAGAGCATGAATCCGATGTTGAGCCAGTTCCTGGCTACGAGCATGTTGCTCTTGTCTGCATACTCCAATCTTCTGTGGTGGCGACGATTTGGGCGCACGGCATAGCTGGTCTGTGGCTGTGTCTGAGATGCCTCCTGGCACTGGGTCTCGTTCATTGCCGGTGCCTTTGCGGTTTCCTCGCTCTGTGGGGTGTTTGTTATATTGTTATCTTTTGTCTGATCCATATTTTATAAGATGATTTTTATTTTCTAACAAGTTTGGTCAGATCATTGAAGATCTGGTCCTTGCGGTCGATGGTTCCGCGGCGGAACTTACCGTAGATCTTAGCCAAGTCGTTTTTCTTCTTGGTCAAGGCATATTTGTCGGTGATCACATTCTCTGCAGGCTCCTTGAAACCGGTACTTCTGCCTTCCTCGTAGTTGAATACGATTCGGGTCATGGAGAGGTGGAGATGGTTGTCGCTGATGGTTGCCACCAGCTGGTACTTGGTCTCAGAGCGGTCGAGAGAGATGAACGACTGATTGAAGACAAACCATTCGTCCATAATACAGGCGATGATCTGCTCGTTCTTGTTGTTTCTGTTCACCAGGGCGATGCGGCTGTTGATGTTTTGCTCATTCTTGATGAGCTTGCTCATATATTGGAAAACGATGTTGTAGATTTCGTCTGCACTCTTTCCGTTTGCCTGGGTGTCGAGAACAAATTCCACTTTTCCGTCGGCATTGAGCTGGATGGCTCCCGCCAGGTATTTCGGATCTTCCTTGAGCACCACGCCCTCGGCAGTCTTTTCCACCTTTTTCTCTTCTACCTCCTCTGTCACGGTTGGCACGACCCATCCCGCACCTTCTGAAGTTTCGGTAGTATTCTCCTTCTTGGTAGCAGGCACCAGCTTTGTAGCAGGCACCGAATTCTCAGTATTCTTCTTCAGCTTTTCTGCTTCCTGCTTCATTCTTTCAGCTTCAGCCTTCAATCTTTCAGCTTCCGCTTTCGTTTTCTCGGCTTCCGCCTTTATTTTTTCAGCTTCCGCCTTCACCTTGGCAGCTTCTGCCTGAGCCTTGGCTGCTTCCAGTGCCTTCTTGGCTTCCTCCAACTCTTTTTGCGCCTTTTCCAACTGCTGCTCAGGGGTAAGCACATTCTGCGCCTGCATGGTGAGAGCAGGAATCAGCATCAGTATTGAGATAAATATCTTTTTCATGATTGTTGTTTAAATGTTTAATGTCTTGTCCTCCTCGTCCGAGTATTAAGAACTCGGAGGTGCTTCTAACATACAAAGGTATAAAAATAACTTGATATATTTCTATAAGGAAGCGATTATTTATACATTCTTTTGCTAAGTTAACAATATTTTTTAGGGAAAACGCTCCTAGTTTCAAATATTTTCGTATCTTTGCAAAAAAATATAGCTATAAATATGGGATTATTCGGATTATTTAGCAACAAAAAAAAGGAAACTCTCGATAAAGGCCTCGAAAAGACCAAGGAGAGCGTGTTTGGAAAATTGGCGCGTGCGGTGGCTGGTAAGTCAACCGTAGATGATGACGTGCTCGATGATTTGGAGGAGGTGCTCATCACATCCGATGTTGGTGTGGAGACTACCGTGAAGATCATCCGACGTATCGAAGAACGCGTGGCAAGAGATAAGTATGTTTCTACCTCAGAACTCAACAGAATCCTGAGGGAAGAGATTGCAAGCCTCCTGGAGGAAAATCATACTGATGACAATGAAAACTGGGATTTGCCTTCCGATCATAAGCCATACGTGATTCTGGTAGTGGGTGTGAATGGTGTGGGCAAGACTACCACCATAGGAAAGCTCGCCTATCAGTTTAAGAAGGCTGGCAAGAAGGTGTATCTCGGTGCTGCCGATACCTTCCGTGCCGCTGCTGTGGAACAGATCTGCATTTGGGGCGAGCGAGTAGGGGTGCCAGTGGTGAAGCAGCAGATGGGTTCTGACCCTGCCAGCGTGGCCTTCGATACCCTGCAGAGCGCCAAGGCGAATGGTGCCGACGTGGTGCTGATTGATACTGCCGGACGCCTTCATAATAAGGTGAACCTGATGAATGAGTTGAAGAAGATCAAGGAGGTGATGAAGAAGGTGATGCCTGAGGCTCCGGATGAGGTGATGCTCGTACTGGATGGAAGTACCGGACAGAACGCCTTCGAGCAGGCTAAGCAGTTTGCTGCCGTTACCAATATCTCTTCGCTCGCCATCACAAAGCTCGATGGTACGGCTAAGGGTGGCGTGGTAATCGGTATCTCCGACCAGCTCAAGGTGCCTGTGAAGTATATCGGACTGGGCGAGGGCATGGAGGATCTCCAGCTCTTCAATAAGTCTGAATTTGTTGACTCCCTCTTTAAGCACTAGAATACAGGTACTTATAGACTTTGAGAAAAGAATTAGCTGAAGCTCGATGTAAAATAGTCGAGAAAAGAATTAGATTAAGATTATTATAGGATAAGTAGGATAAGAATGAAGAAAAATCAGATAGATATAGTAACCATGGGTTGCTCCAAGAACCTGGTGGATAGTGAGACCTTGATGAAGCTTTTCGAGGATAATGGCTACCACTGCGTTCACGACCCGAAACGCCCACAGGGTGAAATTGCCGTCATCAATACTTGCGGCTTTATCGAGGATGCCAAGCAGGAGAGTATCGATACCATTCTGGAGTTCATCCAGGCTAAGGAAGAGGGACGACTCCGCAAACTCTATGTGATGGGTTGTCTCTCACAGCGCTACCAGAAGGAACTGGAGGCAGAGATGCCCGAGGTGGATAAGTTTTATGGTAAGTTTAATTATAAGGAGTTGCTCAAGGAACTGGGCAAGGCTGATGTGCCTGCTTGCAGTGGAACCCGCCATCTCACTACTCCTCATCATTATGCCTATATCAAGATTTCTGAAGGTTGCAACCGCCGCTGTGCGTATTGCGCCATTCCTATCATCACTGGCAAGCACGTTTCCCGTCCGATGAATGAAATCCTCGACGAGGTGCGCCAACTGGTAGCCGATGGTGTGAAGGAATTCCAGATCATCGCCCAGGAGCTCACCTACTACGGCGTGGACCTGGACGGCAAGCATCACATCACCGAACTCATCAGCCGCATGGCGGATATTCCGGGTGTGAAGTGGATCCGTCTGCACTATGCTTATCCTAACCAGTTCCCGCTCGATCTGCTCGATGTGATGCGCGAGAAGCCAAACGTATGTAAGTATCTTGACATCGCCCTGCAGCATATCAGCGACAATATGCTCAACAGAATGCATCGCCACGTGAGCAAGCAGGAAACCATCGATCTGCTCAAGACCATCCGTGAGCGTGTGCCTGGCATTCATATCCGTACCACTCTGATGGTGGGTTTCCCTGGCGAGACTCAGGAAGACTTCCATGAATTGCTCGAATTCGTTCGTACTCAGCGCTTTGAGCGTATGGGTGCCTTTGCTTATTCTGAGGAGGAGGGTACCTACAGTGCCAATAACTACGAGGATGATGTTCCTGCCGAGGTGAAGCAGCGCCGTCTTGACGAACTGATGATTCTGCAGCAGGAAATCAGCGCAGAGGTAGAGGCTGAGAAAGTGGGCAAGATACTGAAGGTGATTATCGACCGCAAGGAGGGTGATTACTATATAGGAAGAACCGAATTCTGCTCGCCAGAGGTGGATCCTGAAGTGCTGATCAAGGCAGGAGAGAAGCGTCTGCGCGTGGGTTGCTTCTACAATGTGAAGATTACCCAGAGCGAGGAGTTTGATCTCTACGGAGAAGTGGTAAAGTAATATGGGAGGTAATATTTTGACATCAGAATGAATAACAAGGAGTATATTGCAGAACTTGCTCAGCAGACTGGCTATTCACAGGACGACACCCAGAAGATGGTGCGCAAGGTGATAGATGCCATGATTGCTGAATTTGAGGATGGTGAGGCTGTCTCCATCCCCAACTTTGGTACGTTTGAGGTAAAGAAGCGCTTGGAGCGTGTGGTTGTTAATCCTACAACCAAGAAGCGCCAGCTTGTTCCGCCTAAGCTCGTACTCGGCTTTCGCCCTGTGGCCAGTGTCAAGGAAAAACTGAAGAATGGAGGTGAAGACTATGAGTAAGATTAGTTTAAGCGACTTGGCGCAGCGCCTGGCAGAGAAGTCGGGAATCAGTCTGCAGGATGCCGAACTGTTTATCAGAAAGATGTTTGATGTTGCCAACGAGGGGCTTCAGTCTGATAAGCTCGTGAAGATGAAGTGGCTGGGTACTTTCAAGGTAATGGCGGTGAAGGATCGTGAAAGCGTGGATGTGAACACGGGCGAGCGTATCATCATCGAGGGCCGTGACAAGATTTCCTTCACGCCCGATAATATTCTGAAGGAGATTGTGAACAAGCCTTTCGCCCAGTTTGAGACCGTTGTGGTGAATGATGGTGTGGATTTCGATGAAATCGACAGAAAATTTGAAAATGCTGAAGAGGACGGCTCTGTATCCGATTCTACGTTAGAGTGTGTCCCTGATTCAGAAAATTCTTCCGTGGAATCTTTTGTTGAACAGGATTCTCCTGCAACAAGTGGTGTGATAGATTTTTTGGATGAAGAAAACGATGCTCCTGTTAGCGATGAAATGATTGTGATAGGAGAGAGATTGTCTCAGGAAAATGTTGCTGAACCGGAAGAAAAGAAACCGGAAGAAAAGAAACCAGAAGAATCAGAACCTGCAGCGACAGAACCTGCTGTATTTAAACCTGCAGTATCTGAACCGGTAGAATCTGAATCTGCAACTTCTGAATTGGAAACAAAGGAATCTGAAGTTCCAGCTCAGAATGAAGTTGAGTCTGTTGTTTCTGATGAAGAAAATGAATCGACATTAACAGAGGAAACTCCTATTGCAGAGAAAGTTCCTTCTGGTGAGGATAACTCTATTACAGAAACTCCTATTGTAGAGAAAGTTCCTTCTGATAAGGAAAACTTTACAGAAACTCCTATTGAAGAGGAAGCTTCTTCAGATGAGGAAACTCCTTCTTCAGATGAGGTAACCGATAAGCGTCATGTTGTTTTGCCTCGTTCTCTAGTTGTTGCTGCGAGCGTAGTATTCCTGGCTATGATAGTAGGCTTTGGTTGGTTTGCTTTTAATTATGGCAAGATGGCTGCCCAGCGTGATCATCTCGCTCTGCAGTTGGATAATTACCAGCAGGTTCCGACAGAGAAGAAGGCACCAGCCAAGTCTGCCCCAACGCAGGAAGAAATTCTTCGCAAGAAGGCTATCGAGGATAGTGTAAGAATGGCGCAGGCAAGCGAAGCCGTCAAGAAAGTCGAAGATGTCGAGCAGAATATGGATGCGACGGCTGATAAGCAATCGATTGATGTAAAATCGGCTGAGGCTAAGAAGAATTTGGAAGCCAAGAAACTCGCTGATGCAAAGAATTTGGCTGATGCGAAAAGGCAGGTTGATGCAAAGAAACTTGCAGAAACCAAGAAGCAGCAGGAGACTAAAAAACTTGCAGAAGCCAAGAAAAAAGAAGAAGCCAGAAAGCAGACTGAAAAGCATGCTGCCCAGGCAAGCAGCAAATACGACCAGGATGTCCGTGTTCGAACCGGAGCCTATCGTATTATTGGTGTTTCCGAGGTAGTTACGGCAAGAGAAGGACAAACCATCAAGTCGCTCAGCCAAAAGTACTTAGGTCCAGGAATGGAATGTTACGTAGAAGCTCTGAATGGTAATTCCCTGTTGAAGCCAGGTCAGAAAGTCAAGATTCCGAAGTTGGAATTGAAGAAAAAGAAATAATTTTAAAGAAATTATTTGAAAATACAAAAGAGGGTGTGTCATAAGTCCATGACGCACCCTCTTTTTCGTTTCTTCATCTGATGAATAATGGAGCATCCTCTTACGTAAAAAAACTTTTGAGATTTTATTTCTTCTCCAATTCCTGAAGGCTTTCCATTTTCTTTGTTTCCAGGAACTCGTAGATTCCACAGAGATGCTCGCGGACGCGACCATGGCCGAATTCGTACACCTTGCTGACCAGACCATCCAGGAAGTCTCGGTCGTGACTCACTACAATCAGCGTGCCGTCGAAATCGAGCAGCGCCTGCTTCAGTACATCCTTCGTCTTGAGATCCAGGTGGTTGGTAGGCTCATCGAGAATCAGCAGATTCACCGGCTCCAACAGCAGCTTCAGGATAGCCAGACGGGTTCTTTCTCCACCCGACAAAACCTTTACCTTCTTGGTAGAATCCTCGCCACCAAACATGAATGCACCCAGCAAATCGCGAATCTTATTTCTGATTTCGCCCTTGGCAACATCATCTATCGTCTGGAAAACCGTAAGCTCGCCATCGAGCAGAGAAGCCTGATTCTGAGCAAAATAGCCAATCTGAACATTGTGTCCTAATTCCAGCTTACCCTCGTTCTGAAGCTGACCCATGATGCATTTTACGAGCGTAGATTTACCCTCACCGTTTCTTCCCACGAAGGCAATCTTGTCGCCACGCTCCACGGTAAGATTCACGCCGCTGAATATCTGCTTGTCATCAAACGACATCGCCACGTCACTCATCTGAACCGGATAGGCTCCGCTTCTCGGACTTGGAGGGAACTTCAGTCTCAGTCGGCTGGTATCCTCCTCGTCCACCTCGATCAGTTCCAGCTTTTCGAGCATCTTCACGCGGCTCTGCACCTGGAAGGTCTTGGAGT
>OBRR01000494.1_pt1 | contig 9389 bp, 18 predicted proteins | sample 1494901 | NCBI WGS metagenome assembly OBRR01 (sample SAMEA3360689, study PRJEB22359) | human gut metagenome | biome: ENVO:urban biome; feature: ENVO:human-associated habitat; material: ENVO:feces | place: Bangladesh | collected 2011
AATCTATAGTTTAATAACGATATTAATTTTGCATATTTATCTTTGTTTTTCTTTTTATTAAATACAGATTCGAGATCTATTCCTGCTTTCATAGCAATAGCTCTACCCATATCTGAATTTAAAAGACCGGCTATATTTTCATACTTATTGTATGTATTTTTAATTAATTCAATAGGTATTCCATTTTCGCCTTCTTCCAACAATGGTTTTCCTTTTATTCTATTATATGCATTTATTGTAGCATCGGCATCCTACTTCTTTCCAACAATTTGTGCAAATTTTTCAAATCTTTTTCTAGTATCCTAACTGTTTTCACTTAATGCAAGTTTTGCTAATTCATATGCCTGTTTTATCTGTGCATCGGTAGATCTTTTTTCAATATCAAGATTATTAGCAATAATATCGTACATTTTGAAATCATTTTTCATTGAATGTAATTGTACAAACAAGTTTGGAGTATTTGGACCAAATAGTGTTAACAATGGTGTTGCATTCATTGAAGGAACTACATCAGCATCTGTATAATATGCAGGATCATTCTAATTTATCCAATATAAAGCAGCTTTTCCACCTGTCAATATATCATCGAAAACTCGTTTAGCTAAACCTTGATTATATCTTACGTCATAATCAAAATTTTTATCTTTTGTATATTGTGCATTAAATCCCTGAACACCTTCTTGAAGCATTTCACTAGCTGTATCCAATCCTGTACGTGCAGCAACTTCACCAATCTTTTTCGCTGCAGCTTCAGCTTTTAAAAAAGTAGTAGGGTTATTATATAATGCAGCTTTGAAATATGCAGAAGGTACATTAGCAGCATATGTTCTTACCTTGCCGAGTTGTTTAAATATCTAACTTTCTCTACCTAATTCTCTTGCTTTATTTCCAACATATTCAAAAGGTTGTTTGACTGTACTTTTTATTTTTGATACACCTTCTCCAACTTTAACTATTCCTGTTTTCAAAGCTTGTGTTATCTCAGATTGAGCAACTTTTTTAGCGGCACCATTTACAGAAGTTCTAATTCCATTAAATAAATAAGGACTTTTTCCATCAGCTATTCTTGCTATACGAAAAGCTCTTTTTCTAACTTTTGCAGAATGTACAAGTTCTTCTATTGGTGCAAGTCTTACGGTTGAAGCTACAGCATCTATTGCAGCATCTGCTGTATTAACTGGCTAATCAGCATAAAACAATGTATTTGTACCTATACATGCATCTCTGTGTAATCTAGTTACATCCGGATCTTTAGAATGCCATATTCCAGACAAATAAGAATGCATTATATAGTCTTCAACTTCTGTTTTATCTCCTTGATTTTTTAAACCTAGTTTAGATAATCTTTGTTTTCCTTCATCTATAAACTCTTCATATTTATCTGAATTTATAAGCGATCTTTTTAAGATGTCGGCAGTTAAATTACCAGCTTCTATATTATTTTCATCACTTCCTGCAGACTTATTAGCTTCAAATGATGTAGCTATTGCTCCAAGTTGTGTAGCAACCTTTGCACCTTTCAAATAGCCAAATCCATATGTATAACCTAATATATTTGAACCAAGACTTATTAATGATTTATGCCAAGACGAGTTTGAGCCTCCAGCTATTCCAGACCATCCAAACATTGCCATTTTAACAGGATCACTCCAGTTATAATTATCATTTTGTAGCGCCTGTGCATTTGCTTTATAATAATCAGACACGTTAGTTTTAAAATGTAGCCAATTGTCACCGGTGCGCCAATCTTCTATATCCTTACGATCTGTTAAATAATCATCCTTCCATCCGTCTATTCTTGTATTAGTATAATTTTTAAAATTAGATAATTGTTTCTGTATGTCAGCAGTTTGTTTTTGTATATTTTTTAACCAATGTTCATCATGAATATTATTATTCATTAAACTTGATAAATTATCGATTTTATTACCTAATCCAAATAATTCTTTTCGTATACCTCCTAGATCGTCATCTATTGCTGAATCTATGTGTTGTGCTATTTGACCTAATGGACCGCCAGAAGACCAGCTACTTAATATTTTAGCAGTTTTAAATAAATCGTTATTTGTTATTTGATCTCTTATCTATTTATTTTGTGACAATAAATCGTTTAATTGAATCCTGGCATTATGTTTGTAATTATCATTAATAACTTCTGTTGGACTTGAATTTAATATTGCTTGAAGTTGTTTTATTTTAGATAAATTATTAGCATACTAAGATATAAACTTTGTATATTTCTCAGTATCGTCTGCATACGATAACAATTCACTTGCTCTAGATATTTTACCAGAAGAAATTTGTGACTATGACTCATTTGTTTTTATTATGAAATCAGAAAATGCATCTTTTGCCCACATAGACGTTATCTTATTTTGTAAATCTAATCCAACGTTTATCATGTTCGGCATAAATTGTCCAGAACCTGCTATCTACATATTTGCAAGTTTTTGTACATTTTCATCACCGTAATAATTCTTTGGTACATTCTTCAATCTATTATCTAAATCCTTTTTTTCTGCAGCTTTTTGTGCGTCAATCGTTTTATTTATAGAACGCAATAAATCACTTGCGTATTCTGGATCTGTTGCCATTCTATAATTAATAATCTCCATTTGTTCGTCATTTGTAAGCTACTTTTTAGGATTTAATAATCCTAGTGTTTTATTTTCAAATATTCTGCGATTTAATCGGTCAGTCTTACTTTCTTTTTTTGCCTCAAATCTATTACTTTTTACTTCATTAAGTTGATCTTGATAAGCTTTTGACATTTGTCTAAATGCAGAAAAATTGCTGCCTACTGTATTAGGCAGCTTTTTATTTAGATTATGTTCATCACGTATAGTAGATCTTTCTAACCAACTTCTATATCCAACTGGATCAATAACGGGATCTGGCATTATAGCATCTTTAAATGCATAATTATCCTTAGAAGTATTATCATTCTATATATATTGATCGTTGTATTCTTTGTTGGTTTGTGTCGTTTTTGGATTATAATTAGGATCGTCTGCACGATCTTGTTTTTCTTTTAATTCTTCTTGTTTTTTCAATTCTTCAAGTTGTCGTCTTTTTCTTATTTCTTCGGCAACTTGCAATTGGTTTTCGTATACATTTAAACCGCCTTGTTTTCTCCAATTTCTAAAAGAAAACCCGCTTCCGCTATTTCCAATTCTCATATTAATTTATATTAAAATATTCTTGCATCAGATGTATTTCTACTACTTGTATCTCCGAGACTTCTACCCATATTTATATCGTTTACTTCAACTTCTGGTGCGTAACTTGATCCAATTTGTGGACTCATTATAAAATTTTCACTTCTTGGATCAACACTTCCACCTTCTGTTGTAGCATGTGTATCATACCACATTGGAGTACTTACTTTATTGTATTTAACATAAGTATTCGTTCCAACACTTGCATCCTGTTTATCCGTTGCATATTTGTTATAATTAGTATTCTTCTATTTGTAATATATATTCATCTCTCTAAACATACGTGTTTTTCCGTCTTTACATAATATAGTAACTGTTTTACCGGTAGGTACTTTTACATATTCGTATGTATTAGCATTATAATGTTTATGTCTTTTAAGTTTATCAAAATCTCCACCGTTTGCTTTTGAATAACGAACATTCTTACTACCATACATCGAATTAAACAATGCTGTAGGTGAGTATAGTCTATTTGCATCAGCATCACTTACATCCGTTCCATTATATTTTCCAATAGTTTTTCCGAAACTTTTAGATATTATATGTGGATCGTCATAGGTAACCAATTTATTAAGTACATTTTGAACATTGCCTTTACCTTTAGTGGAGCGTATTGCTTCAATTTGACCATGTTTTATAAATTTAGTTACCGCTTTCCAGTCATTTGATGTGACAGCTGTTTTTAAAGTCTCTACTGGTATTCCAGTTGTTTTAGATAAACCAGCCATAAACGATTCTCCTGTGTGTGAGTGTCCTAAATTCTTTTCTTCAGAAGTAGACGGTTTTCGTGCAGCAGCTCTTCTTGCATTTCTATCATCGAGATCTGCTTTATATCTAGCCAATGCATACGGATCAGCTTCATATTTTTCAGGTAACAACATTTCTATATTTGCTTGTGCAATTCTATCATCTAATATATCGAAAGCTTTGTTTTGTAAATCTTTTTCTGACATATTTGGATTTGCATGTTTAAGTTGTTCCTTTATATTCATAAATTCATAAGCACCTCTTGGAGTATTGATAAAACCTTGAGCATTCGCTCTGGCTGTATTTTTAAGGTCGTTAAAATCATACGAGTATACACGACTTCCATTCTTCATACCTTTATATAAAGCCTATCTTTGATCATACCAACCATGTGTAACTGTATTTAATGAATCAAATGTGTCAGGAGATTCTTTAGTCCAAACACCATTTTTCAGTGTATCCCAGTCCTCAAAATTTGTTATACCGGCTTGTTTATTTATCCAGTCCTAAAAGTCTTTACTATATAAACCTTTTGAGTCCAATATTCCTTTATTTTTCAAAAATTGCATAGCAGGCTAAACAGATGCCCTAAGTTTCTATAACTCACCATATGGTATTGAATTTATAGCTTTCTATATCTATGCTCTACCTTCAATAGATCTCAGCATATCTGGACCATACTTGTCCATAACTTCACGTATAGCACCGTTTGTAAGTCTATCCCAATTCTCATTATCTTTAGCAAAAGGACTATAGAAATCTCCATACTCTTTTCTAAAGTCCTTTAAATCCTTTTGTGTCTATAGATAATCTTCTCGTAGTGCATTTACATAATTCTATTGGGCATTATATACCATTTGTGCCATTCGTGGATCAAACACATCATCTATCTAATAGACGATTGGCTATTCTTTTCCTAATATATCCATGATTATCTTTATTTATTCATATATGATTCAATCTACATCATTCTACCTAATCTTGAGAGCGGATTAATTCCTGGAATTGATGCATTGAGTGGCATAAACTAATTATATTTTAATTGCGGGAGTGTCGGTTTTACAAGCTTGTTGTAAAACGCATTTTTTGCGTTTTGCTTTGCTTCTCTTCGCAATTGTCTGCCAAGTTTTCGTAAATTAATTTCAATCGGTTTTTTATTTACAGGAGTTTGAACATTATTGTCTTCTGAGTTTATTCCACCCTCTTTTGCATAAAGATCCAACATCTTATCGTTATACTATTCGCTCTTGTATTGCTGATAATTATTGAATAGATTTTTAGTAAATCCAGACATAGAATTAAGTATACCTTGGTTGGCACTTTCAATACCTCTAAGTTTCTGCGCATTGGCTTCTCTAACTCTTTCTTGTTGTACTTGATTAGCTTGTTGTCTTGCTGCTGCATCACGAGCACCTTCTTGTAACAAAGCTTGTGCATACTGAGCTTTATAATTATTGTTTATCTCATTAGCTTTATCATATGTGTCGGCTATATTTCTCTGATAAGTTGAATTAAGTTTAGCCTACTAAATCATTCTTTGTCCTGGAGACATTCCACCAGCATTATTTATATTATATAACTACTGTCTGTATGCGTCTTTAACTGCATTTATAGGATTATATGGATCATACTTAAGGCTAGCCAGTTTATCAAGTGCTACATTAGCATAATTATTAATAGCATATGGACTTTCTGCATGCATTGGAAGTTTCTTATACATGTTCTTCTAACCCATAGCAGTCGTCAATCCAAATATATAAGGTAATGAAGTTGTTCCATAACTTATTAAAGAACTCCAATCTTTTCCATTATCATACGATTTTGACTACAATAAACCTAACATTTTGTGTTGTTTTTCTTGTCTATTCATTATTTCTTTACCTTTCTGTAATAATTGTTCTTTATATAAATTGGCTTGTCTTAAATTCAACTCTTTAGTTTTATCATCGCCTCCACCATTCTATATTTCATTTATAAGTTTATTTGTTTTTTCTACTTCTTGTGCTGGTTTAGCTGCTTGATCTGCAAAACTTATACCATTTGTCATATCTATATCATTTCCTGCTATATAAATATGATCACCGTTTTCAGCAGACGTAAATTGATCGTCAGCTCTCTTTACACCCTTATCTACATATGATGCTTGACCATTTATAAAATCCCATTGAGATTCACCTTTACCTATACGACCATTTATAGGTCCGTATTGCTCACCAGCAGGTGTCCAAACTTTACCGTATGGTTTTACAGTATCATCTTGTTTATTATTATAATTTTGATCTTTACCTTTATCTGCACTATATAAACCTGTAGAATAACCATTATTATCATAATATTCATTCTATAAAGCTTTTGTTCTAGCTTCACTTAAAGCCTGTGTATTATATCCATCATTTGAAATCTATAACTGTCCTATACGTCTTCTTAGTTTTCTTTCATGATTTCTCTTTTTACGCTGAGATCCAAGCAATCCACCAATAGCTCCAAACAATCCACCAATAGCAGATCCAATCAAATTACCAGCGCCAGGAAATATACTTCCTACTAAACCTCCTACACCAGCTCCAGCACCAAATCCAGACATTGTATTATTAATCGTAGATTGTTTATCAAGAGCTTTCATGTATTTTATTTCAGCGTTTGTATCTATACCACCATATCCTTGATATCCAACACCGTTTATGTTGTCATTAAATGTAGATACACTACCTTGTAGATCTTTCGTACTCTTAACATTTTTATCCATTGAAGATAAACCTTTTCCAAGAGCTATACCATTATATATTGCACTACCTACATTTAATATATTTCCTGCTACAGCTGCAGCACTACCAAAAGCATTCTTAAGACTAGCTTTACCTGCTTCTTTTGCAAGATTAGTTCCAATTGTTTTACCTGTCTATGCTCCAAGATTACTCAAAGTTTGATTTGTTAAAACTTTATTTCCTGTCTATAAACCTAATTTAAATGCCAAATTATTTGCACCATTTAACGCAGTAGAAGATAAACCCACATTAAATAATGATGAGGTGGCTGATGGAGTTAAAGATGAAAATGTTGGCGTTAACAAAGAAGTTGTAGAAGCTACAGATGGCATAATAGAAGTAGCTGTTTGTGGAAAACTAAGTTTATTCGCTAACTAACTTATATTTGATTGTATTCCACTTGATAACTACATAGATGTTTGTTTATTAACATCGTTAACTTGATCATTTGCATTTATACCAAGCTACATATTAGAAGGATCTGTTTGCTTACTTGCCAAGTCATATTTAGGTAAGTATTTATATTTTAAATATCCTCTTTTCATTTTTAATTATATGATTGTCTTGTTTTAGTAATAAAATTATTTATAGTAGATTCTTTTGATGTACTTAAGTCTATATATGTTTCTACCATCCATTTTCCTCTAAGTCGCTATCCATAACCTTTAGTATATATATCTACTGGTGTTTTACCTTCAAAACCTACTCTAGGTATTGGATAACTTATAATACCTTCTCTATCTGTCAAGAATGTATGAATATTATCATAATAATGTTTTGTGTCAGATAAGTCTGTTTCAAAATTTATATTCTTTTTATTAAAGAATTTAGGATTTTCCAAAGAATTTCTACCTCTTCTGTTTGCATACGTAATCTACTGATTGTCAAAAACTTTAGTTATATTTATATTATTGTTTACAACAAACTATACAATCATTGGATTTACATAAATATTCTCTATATTAAGATTGTTTTTAGAGTAACAGTGTGTTTTATAACCATTTGTATGTATTATTTTATTTACATAATTATCTAATAAATAGAAGCCGTCAGCGAATGATGTATCCTAATCTTTATATAAAGATGTAGCTATATTGTATTTTATATTAAATATTATATTATATAAACTATCGTCTTTTTTTATATTTCCAAAATACAACTCATTGTTTGTTTTATCATACAACATCTTCGGCAAATAAGTATCATCATACATATTTAAAATGTTTGTAACACTCAAACTGTCACTATAATTAGCTATGTTATTGCCGTTTAATATACATATACAATTATTATAATAATCAAACCAGAATAATTTATTTTCAGAATCTGTTATACACATATCATCCTTTCTCATTCCGAATTTTGTATCAAGATAATCAATACGTTTTAATAATGTACCCTAACCTAATTGTATATCATTATCATTATTATCTTTAACAATAGATCTTTCATTTATAGACATCTTTCCAACAGCATTATTCTAAAATACATACGTAGAATCGTTCATCGTATATATGTTTGTTATTTCGCCGTATTGTGAGTTTGTGTCAACAAAATCAGCAGGTTTAAATACCTACCAATTATCTACATTTTCACCGTTAGTTTTTACTTGTGAATAAAATATTCTTTGTGGGAAATTTGTTTCCAATTTATCTAATTGCTAAGCATTAAATATATTATTAGAACTTTCATTATCAGAATATATATTATTATAATTATATGCTGGTAATTCTTGTGAAACAACACCTTCTATTGAAGCAGGCTTTATTTGTACATTAGCATTATTATCATTCATTGCAGCACCGTACATAAAATATGGATTTATATCACTCTCCATTATAACATTATTAGAAACCTACATAGATTGTAAGTTCGCCTAAAAATCGTTAAAATCATAAAACTTATGTGATGTTATAAATCTGTGAGATGCTATATACGTTGATCCATCAAATACGCAGAAGTTATCCTGATTAAATCTACCAGTATTTGAAGTTATATTAAAATAATTTCCAAATCCATAATATGTATCATACTACATTTGTGTTAATAATTTTCCAGAGAATTGTTGTGCTTCATGTGTTATATTACATAAATACGTACCCAACACCATGATTTTCTCACAATTATCAATAGTTCCTTTTGGTTCTTCTAAACTAACATTAGCTTCTAATAAATATTTATATGGTAAATTTGGGTTCACCTGTAACTATCCTTTATCGTTGTAACTTTGTGTATTATTTAAATAACATACAAAACATTGTCCACCTGCACTAAGCGGACCTATTGCCGGTGGTATATATGTTCCACTAGAAACTGATGTGTATTCTGTATAGTTTCCCCAAGCTTTATCGTCACTTGAATTAGATCCCCAATTAAATAACGCTGAAGTATTAGTTCCAGGATCTCCATAATATTTACCACAACATACAAAATTTACATATGATTCTGAATCAATCGTTTGTACAAAATTACTATACTGTTTTATTGCATCTTTTACAGTGCTACCTTCTTTTTTTACTTCACTAAAACATTGATTCCACTATAGATTTTTAGAATCTTTAATTACTTTTAAATTAAATACAGTTTTATCTGTATTTAATTCTTCAGAAATACCATTATATAAATAAACATTGTTTGTAGCATTGTTATAATTAAATAC
>OBRR01000498.1_pt1 | contig 9360 bp, 10 predicted proteins | sample 1494901 | NCBI WGS metagenome assembly OBRR01 (sample SAMEA3360689, study PRJEB22359) | human gut metagenome | biome: ENVO:urban biome; feature: ENVO:human-associated habitat; material: ENVO:feces | place: Bangladesh | collected 2011
TCGGTTGGTGCAGTTGGGGACAACTGCACCCCCTGAGATTGCTCAGTTGGTGTGGGTTGATTGGCGGATTGGTCAGTCAACTGATTGGTTGGTGCAGTTGGGGACAACTGCACCCCCTGAGGTTGCTCAGTTGGTGTGGGCTGATTGGCGGATTGATCAGTCAACTGGTCGGTTGGTGCAGTTGGGGACAACTGCACCCCCTGAGGTTGCTCAGTTGGTGTGGGTTGATTGGCGGATTGGTCGGTTGGCTGATCGGTTGGTGCAGTTGGGGACAACTGCACCCCCTGAGTTTCCGTTTCAATTACAGAATCGGAGAGCTCATCCATTTCATCATCTATTTCAGAAAAATCGACTCCATCGTTAAGCACTACAGTCTCAAACTGTACAAACGGACGATTGACACGGTCGCGCAGCAAGACCTCGGGAGTGAACGAGATTTTGTTGCGTCCATCGATGATAATACGTTCGCCAGTATTCACATCGACACTGGCGCGTGCGCTCACCGCCGACACCTTGAAAGTGCCGAAGCCTTTTATCTTCACCGAGCTATCAGTGTCGTCAAGTTCCTCATTTACTACATCGAACATTGCACCAATAAAGTCGGAAGCGTCACTAAGCGATAAGCCGTACCTCTCACTCAGCTCACGAGCGAAATCATTCACCTTAGCCATTCGTGTCGTCTCCTTTCTTCATCTTGTTCTTCACCGATGTTGCAGGCTTGAAGTTAAGCACAATCTTCGGTGGAACGAGCATACGCTGCCCCGTTGACGGATTGACAACGATGCGCTCCATACGTTTCTTCAGTTCAAAGGTACCGAAATCTGGTACTGACACATTCTCACCTTCATCGAACGTAGAGGCAATAGACTCTAACACGCAACGCACCATGCGCTGAGTGTTCTCCTGCGAATATCCCGTGCGTCGAGACAGCTCTGTGATGTATTCCTTGTTGTTCATATATAATATAAGGTGAGAATGTGTGATGATTATATTATTCTACTTCGCCAAATGATTATATTATTCTACTTCGCCATAGAGGTCGAAGTCGTCGCTATCGGTGATACGTACGTCGTAGAACGCACCGACACGCAGACGGCGCGTAGCCTTGATTAGCACCTCGGGGTCGACCTCTGGTGAGCAGAACTCCGTGCGACCGATGTAGTAGTCGCCCTCTTTGCGATCGATGATGGTCTTCAGAACGCTGCCAACCTTAGCAGCTTCAATCTCTGCACTGATACGCTGCTGCACAGCCATTATCTTGTCGAGACGACGCTGCTTCACTTCTGCTGGCACATCATCCTTGTAATGTTCTGCGCTGTATGTGCCTTCCTCCTCAGAGTAGGCGAAAGCCCCCATACGCTCGAAGCGTGCCCATTTCACAAACTCTACGAGTTCCTTGAAGTCTTCCTCTGTCTCGCCAGGGAAGCCAACGAGCAGTGTTGTGCGCAGATGCAGGCCCGGCACCTCCTTGCGGATGCGCTCTATGAACTCCATTGTCTCCGCCTTAGTAACATGGCGATGCATACGTGTGAGCATATTGTCGGAGATATGCTGCAGAGCGATGTCGAGATACTTGCAAACGTTCGGCTTCTCACGAATAACGTCAAGCAGTTCAAATGGGAACTGGTTAGGATAAGCGTAGTGCAGGCGAATCCACTTAACGCCTTTTATATCTGCGATGTCCGAGATAAGGTCGGCGATATGACGTTTGCCGTCAATGTCCACTCCGTAGTATGTCAATTCTTGAGCGATAATCTGGAACTCCTTCACGCCACTTGCCACCAGTTCGCGTATTTCCTCAAGTATCTCCTCCTTCGGACGGCTTACGTGCTTACCGGTGATAATTGGTATGGCACAATAGGCACAACGGCGGTCGCAACCCTCGCTAATCTTTATGTAGGCATAGTGATGCGGCGTAGTGATATGGCGTGCACCAGAGCATGTAGGCTCTTCGGGCTTGCCGAGGTCGGTAAGCAACTGCTTGAAGTTGAACTTACCATAGTACTTATCCACCTGCGGAATTTCCTCTTCGAGTTCCTTCTGATAGCGTTGTGAGAGACAACCCATCACGAAGAGTTTGCTTATCTTGCCCTCTTCCTTAGCCTGAACGAGTTCGAGGATGGTGTCTATGCTCTCCTGCTTTGCGTCCTCAATGAAGCCGCATGTGTTAACCACAACGATTTCGCCCTCGATGCGCTTTGCATCGTGGGTGCAATGATATCCAGCCTGCTCGAAAAGTGTCATCAGTTTCTCGCTGTCGACAAGGTTCTTTGAGCAGCCCATTGTTATAATATCTACTTGTCCTTTCTTCATAATTATTTCTTGAACAACGAATCGACGAACTGGCGTTTGTTGAAGAGCTGCAATGCTTCCATCGATTCGCCCAGTCCGATATACTTCACCGGCACCTTAAGTTGGTCGCTGATGCCGATAACCACTCCACCCTTCGCTGTTCCGTCGAGCTTTGTGATAGCAAGCGATGTGATTTGTGTGACCTGCGAGAACTGCTTTGCTTGCTCAAAAGCGTTCTGACCGGTACTGCCATCAAGCACGAGCAGCACCTCGTCGGGTGCTTCGGGCAACACCTTCTTCATAACATCCTTTATCTTCTTCAGCTCATTCATCAAGCCCACCTTATTATGCAGACGTCCTGCGGTATCGATGATTACGACATCTGCTCCGTTTGCCTTAGCCGAAGAGAGCGTATCGAAAGCTACGGATGCTGGGTCGGCACCCATCTGCTGTTTTACTACGGGCACACCTACGCGCTCGCCCCAGATGCAAATCTGCTCAACGGCAGCGGCACGGAATGTGTCAGCAGCACCGAGATACACTTTCTTGCCCGACTTCTTGAACTGATAAGCGAGCTTGCCAATGGTGGTTGTCTTGCCGACACCATTCACACCAACAACAAGAATCACGTAAGGACGATGGTCGGTTGGCAATTCCCAATCGTCATTATCCGCAGTGTTATTCTCTGTAAGCAGCGATGCAATTTCATCGCGCATAATATTGTTAAGTTCTGACGTAGACACATACTTATCGCGTGCCACACGTTCTTCAATGCGCTGGATAATCTTCAAAGTTGTTTCTACACCTATGTCAGATGTAATCAGAGCCTCCTCAAGATTATCGAGCACTTCGTCGTCGACAGTAGATTTACCCATGACAGCACGAGAAATCTTGTCGAAGACACTGTGTTTTGTCTTCTCCAGACCATTGTCAAGAACTTCTTTCTTGTTCTTATTAAAAAATCCAAAAATTCCCATATAACGTTATTTAAGTGCAAAGATAGTGCAAATTGGGCGCAATTCAAAACGAAAAGTAAAAAGACTTGTGTTTTAGTGCCAAAATGCAACCTATATTTATGTTATTTCAGCTCCACTACCATGCCCTCTCGCGTCAGTTCTGACGCTGGAAACACGGCGCGAGCCTCTTCGAGTAGCACCTGTTCGTTGTCGTATTTCGAGCTATAGTGACCTAACAGTAGACGACCTGCATGTGCGTCGCGAGCCACTTGTGCAGCTTGCGCTGCCGTACTGTGACAATACTTAGTCGCCTTCTCTGCGTCTTCCGTAGCATACGTCGTTTCGTGATAGATGCACGTTGTGCCTTCGAGCTGCTTATGCAGTTCGGGCAGATAGCACGTATCGCTGCAATAAGCGTAGCTGCGCGGTGGGTCAGCAGGGCGTGTCAGCCTGCTACTTGGTATCACGTTGCCGTCTTCATCAGTCCACGATGCACCGTTCTTTATGTTGTTTATCTGCGACACGGGGATATGATAAAAATCGATCATGTCGCGACGGATATGCGGCAGTGTCGGCTTCTCGCGGAAGAGGAAGCCTGCGCACGGCTCGCGATGCTTCAACGGTATCGACTCAACAGTCAGACTGCGGTCTTCGTAGATGACTGCACGCTTCTTCGTGTCGACAGCATGAAACTGTATCTCGTAGTCGAAGTCGTTGCAGAATGTCTCCAGCAGCATATCGAGCACGGGTTTTAGTTCTTTCGGAGCGTAGATTGCAAGTGGCATGGTGCGTCCGAGCAAGCCGAACGACGAGAGCATACCGATAAGCCCGAAGCAGTGGTCGCCATGTATATGGCTTATGAACACAGCACAGAGGCGGTTGAAGCCTATCTTCGAGCGACGCATCTGCAGCTGCGTACCCTCGCCACAGTCGACGAGAAACTGCTTCTCGCGTATCTCCACCACCTGCGCCGAAGGGTTATGGCGCAACGTTGGCAGCGCACTGCCACAACCAAGTATATGTATTTTGAAAGGTTCCATAGTCTACACTATCTCCACAAACACTTCTATTTCTGTCGTTTAAATGTAAAGATGCCGTTCTGATTCTCAAGATAGAGCGAGTCGGCACTCAGACATTCTATACAGAAAGTGTCGCGGTTGAGCAGTAGACTGCCGTTGAGAATCTTCCAAGAAGTCCACGGATTGGTCTCAGCCTTAACGGCAGAGTGCACCGTTCCGCCCTCCTCTATCGTGAAGTTCTTGTCGATGCTTGTCCAATGTCCGAGCAGCGATGTAACGTTTATCACCCGGTCAGCCACCAGTTCGTCAGCCGTCTTATGTCCGGTCACAGCCATCTTATCGCCAGCCATGAGTCCGCCCTGCACATCCGATGGTGTCTCCACTTCCGTTTCGGCATCCTGACTGAGAAGTGTATAAACGAGGGTGTCGCCTGCATCCGTAATAATCTCGAGCGAGTGCATCGATGTGCCCTCACCACATACGCCGTAGACCGTAGTGTCGTTCACCTCCACCACCTCGTCCGTGTCCTCAATCTGCTGTTTCTTCTTTGCGTCGCAAGCTGCCAACATCAGAACAAGAAACAGGAGTCCCATCCCCCCTTTGAGCATGGGGCGCAGCAATACGCTAATACTCTTCATAATATCCTTTGTTAAATGTTTTTATTCTTTGCTTTTCGCCTCATTCCAAAGCGCGTCCATCTCTCCGAGCGTCATATCCTTCAGCGGTTTGCCAATCTTTATGCTATGCTGCTCGATGTAGTTGAAGCGACGGATGAACTTGGCGTTTGTCTTTTCGAGTGCCGTGTCGGGATTTATCTTGTAGAGACGTGCTGCGTTGATGAGCGAGAAGAGGAAGTCGCCGAACTCCTCCGTAGAGCGTTCCTTGTCCTCACGGCGCAGTTCTGCCTCCAGCTCGTCGAGTTCCTCGCGCACCTTAGCCCACACATCGCCTTTGTCCTCCCAGTCGAAGCCCACATTGCGCACCTTGTCCTGCACACGGTAAGCCTTGATAAGCGAAGGCAGAGCGTCTGGCACACCAGCAAGCACACTCTTATTGCCGTCTTTCTCCTTCAGCTTCAGCTGCTCCCACTTCTCCGTCACCTGCTGCGATGTCTTCGCCGTGTCCTCCAGATGCTCGTCAGCCTGCTCGCCGTAAGGCAGCGGTTTCGGGTCTGGCGCACCAACCTGCGAGGGATGGTACACGTGCGGATGACGATAGATGAGCTTGTCGACGAGCTTGTCGCACACGTCGGCAATGTCAAATTCGCCCTTTTCTTCTCCGATACGAGCGTAGAAGCCAACGTGTAGCAGCACGTCGCCAAGCTCCTTGCAGATGTTCGGCTCATCGTCCTTCAGCAGTGCGTCGCACAGTTCGTAGGTTTCTTCTATGGTATTCGGGCGCAGCGACTCATTGGTCTGCTTGCGGTCCCACGGGCATTTCTCGCGCAGTGTGTCAAGCACGTCGAGCATACGTCCGAACGCTTTCAGCTTTTCTTCTCTTGTATGCATAATTTCAATATAAAACTCCAATAGTTATTGTATATAATTTGTGCAAAGTTACAAATAAAATTTTGATATTCAGAATTATTGTAATACCTTTGTTTATATGAATATACTACTCATTGACAATTACGACTCGTTCACATACAACCTCTTTCAATACATAAAGGAAGAAGGAGGTGCGGATGTGAACGTAACCGTTTGGCGAAACGACCAGTTCGAGCTTGATGACGTTGAGCGTTTCGACAAGATAATCCTCTCTCCGGGTCCTGGTGTGCCCGACGAGGCAGGGTTACTGAAGGCTGTCATCCGCCGTTATGCCCCTACAAAGCCCATACTTGGCGTGTGCTTGGGCGAGCAAGCCATTGGCGAGGTGTTCGGCGCAGAGATATACAATCTGTCCGCTGTCTACCATGGCATACAGTCGAGCATACGCATTGTCGCGCCCGACTACATCTTCAACGACATATCCGACAACACGTTGGTGGGACGCTACCATTCCTGGGCGGTGAAGCAGGCAAACTTCCCTACAGAATTAGTTGTAACAGCGGTGAATGAAGACGGACTTATAATGGCTTTGAAGCATCGCACTTATGATGTTCACGGCATACAATTCCACCCCGAATCGATACTCACGCCAGAGGGCAGGCGCATCATTCGCAACTTTATAGTCCCCGATTAACCATCTGCGTCGTAATTTCTATCTCTCCCAAATCAATCATAGCGTTGATGAGGCTCACCTTCTGCGCTTTCATCAACGTTTCTACGCTTATATCCGCTTCTTTTATCACTTGCCTTTCGAGTAGGCTTGCGCGCTTTGTGCCCATAAGAAGCGGATACTTGGGTGTGAGCCATCGTTCACCATCAAACACTGCTACGTTTGTGAATGAAGTGTCGGTGAGCAATCCGTTCTTCACGATCAGCACCTCGTCGCAGTCGCCTTTCCGAGCGGTGAGGCGGTTGAGACATGCGCGGTCGGTGCTCTTGAAGGAATAGTCAATCTCGTTGTCTTCAACGAGCTTCAAGCTGCGTATCTCGCGCATTTTGTAGGGTGCATACAGTACTTCCTCGACGCCCTGTCCGCCATACACCACCCTTGCCTTGTAGAAGTGCATATCGGGCGTGGGAGACAGTATGCCCGAGAGCATAGGCACCGGCGTGGGGGCAAAGAAGTGGCGCATGGTGCGCTCCATGCGTGCCTGATGGAAATTCAGGTTAAGCGCCTTTCCGTCCTCTATCTTTATTGTTTCTACAAACTGCTGCATTGTTTTCATGAATTACTCTTTTATCACTTTCGTTTACTTTGTAATCGGGAGATACACTTTCTGTAGCACCTCCTCATATTCTTTTATACACTGGCTTTGCGACGTTATGCCGCCACCAGCCTTGAAGAACATTCCGTCGTCGGTCTGCTCTATGAAGCGTATCATCACGGCAGAGTCGAGTTCGCCGTCGGCGTATATGCCCATGATGCCGGTGTAGAATCCGCGCTCGTATGTCTCCGCCTCGTCTATTATTTGGCAGGTCTTCTTCTTAGGCGCACCCGTTATGCTTCCGGCAGGCAGTTGCGCAGCGAGTATGTCACCGATACGCTGCGTGTAGTCGGAGGGCAACTTGCCGCTTATCTCCGAACTTGTCTGCAAGATGTCGCCCTTGTTGGTGTGCAGAACGTCAACAAAACGATACTTCTCCACCCTCACGTCCGTAGCCACCGTGTTCAAGTCGTTGCGTATAAGGTCGACAATGGTGGCGTGCTCCGCTGCCTCCTTTCTGTCGTCCATCAGCACTTGCTTGGCATCTGGCAGCGTTGCGTCGATGGTGCCCTTCATCGGGAACGAATAGATTCTGCCACCTCTTATCTTTACGAATGTTTCGGGCGAGAAGCACACGAAACGCCCTATACCATCCGACGGACTATTCAAGAGCAACTTGTACTTACCTTTCGAATGGCGGAAGATGTCTTCAAGCGAGAGGTTGCAATGCACCGCGACCTGGCATGTCAGGTTGGCGAGATAGCTATTGCCAGCCAGCATATTGTTCTTCACAATGTTGAAGCTACGCTCGTATTCGTCGTACTTCGGTGCCCCCACCTCCCATTCTATCTCCGCAGGCAGTTGAGTGGCGCTTCCGCCGACGGCGTTGGTATGGCTGCCGAAGTCGTAGAGGCACTCGCCGGCATCTATCTCCGAGAGTTTCTTTATATACGCCTTGTCGCCCTTATAGTCGACAACAAACAGAAAGGGTTCTCTGCTGCTGCCCAACTCGTTCAATCTGTCTATTATATCTTTGTTCATTTGTGCGTTACGTGTATGATGTTTATAATTTATAATGCAATACCCACTTTTATCACAACTGCCTAATCTCACTTTGTTAACAAAGCGTAAAAACCTAACAAGCAACCATAGCATTCAATCAAAAAGTAATAATTTTGTAGTAATCTATGGGTAAAAACGGCACTTTTGAGCACTTTCGGTGAACTTTAGGGACTTTTAAGTGGACTTTTAAACTAAAGAAAAATGAATTATTTAATTATAGCTCTTGGCGGCGGCATCGGTTCGGCATTGCGCTACGCCGTCTCGAAGTTTGTGCAAGACAGTACAAACGGTGCGTTCCCTTATCACACTTTCGCTGTGAACATCGTAGGTTGTTTGCTCATCGGCTTGTTCTACGGACTCGCTGCACGCGGACACCTTGGCAACAACACCACAACGCTGCTGCTTACCACCGGCTTGTGCGGTGGCTTCACCACGTTCTCCACATTCTGCAACGAGAACATCGCACTCTTGCGTGGCGACAACGCTTTCGTCGCCCTACTCTACATCGCTAGCAGCATGTTCTGTGGACTGCTTGCCGTTGCTCTTGGTTACCTGATTATTGACATTATCGCCTCAGGACGATAACAAAGAGACTCGTTAAAATAATAATAGTCAAAAATATCTACCAGTAAAGGCAGCTCAATACATTCGATTGCCTACCTTTACCAAACAAATATCAGCATTCTACTCAGCAAACGCCAACGGGAAGATGCGCTGGGCGGTGGCAGTGGTAGCATCGGCAACGGTATCGTCACTCACGCCGTAGGCTTCGGCGAGACGCTGGAGCACAAACTTGACGTAGGCACTCTCGTTGCGCTGTCCGCGCATGGGCACGGGAGCCATATATGGCGAGTCGGTTTCTATCACGATGCGATCGAGCGACACCACGGCAGGCAGTACTTCGGGCAGATGACTCTTCTTGAAGGTGAGCACACCGCCGATGCCAAGCACGAAGCGGTCAAACTGCAGCAGTTCTTCTGCCTCGTGTTCGTTGCCGGTGAAGCAATGGAACACGCCGCCTGGCAGGTCGTTCTTGTAGCGACGCAGCAGCTGCACCATCTCGTTCTGCCCCTTACGACAGTGGATCATCAGCGGCAGGCGTGTCTCTACAGACCATTTCACCTGCTCCTCGAAGGCATCGAGCTGCTCCTGCTCGAACTCGCGCGACCAATAGTAGTCCAAACCCACCTCACCGATAGCGATGAAGCGGTTCTCGGGCTTGAGGTATTGCTTCATTTGGGCAAGCACGTCGCTCCAGTCGGCTCGCACCTCCTCGGGA
>OBRR01000511.1_pt1 | contig 9175 bp, 5 predicted proteins | sample 1494901 | NCBI WGS metagenome assembly OBRR01 (sample SAMEA3360689, study PRJEB22359) | human gut metagenome | biome: ENVO:urban biome; feature: ENVO:human-associated habitat; material: ENVO:feces | place: Bangladesh | collected 2011
TCCTTAACGCTGATAATAGGACTTGCTACTACGGTAGCTCCAACAAGCGCCGGAATCGTAGCATAATCATCCATATTCTCGTTGCAAAGGTTCTGAAGATTAGCTGTTCCAGAAACCACCTGAACACCATCACCAATGCTATTGATTGTACATCCCGGTCCTACGAGAGCACGACGGTTGTTAAAATAATTCTCCTTAGACGGATCTGAATCTTGCCAAACCTTCTTCTCTATTTTGCCTCCGCCATCTATGGTTGCGGCAACCATTGGCAGAGCAAAGAGCAAGAGAGTTACGACAAAACAAATTTTCCTGAAAAATCTCATTGACATCATTAAAAAAGTTTTTTGATTTTATCGTATTATACGTATTATTATTTCAATCAAAACGTTTCTTCTAAATTCGGAATTTGCGCCTCTCAAAATTTTCGGTGCAAAGGTATATACATTCTGGAGGTTAAAGTGCATTGAGTAAGCTTCAAGTAAGTATGAGTAATATGAGAAATTCACAACTACCAGATAAACAACAACTTACACAACGTGAAATGGGGGGGTAAGTAAGAATCGGAAAAAAACGATTAAAAAAAAGTAGAAAATACATATAATATATCTAATAAAAAATCTATAAATTTGTAGATAAAAAAGGAAGATCTAAATATTCAAAGACCTATGAGGACATTGATATTGACCATAACTATCTGTCTGTCGATCATTAATGCTCGCGCAGACAATAACAAACTTTACGAAAGATTAGACTCAGTAATAGCCCATAGTGCGGATTATGATGTCATAAAAGAAAAAAGGCTAAAAGACATTAAGCTTGGAGCTAAATTCGTGACCGCTGCAACAGACAAACTACGCATATATGAACAGTTGGCAAACGAGTATAGCCCATACGTTTACGACTCGGCAATGGTGTATATCCAAAGGGGAATAAGCCTTGCCAAACAGACTGGCAATTCTGATTATTGCAACCGATTCCTGATTACAAAGGCAAGTCTGCTGATTGAACGAGGCTTCTATATTGAGGCGAAGGAAAGTCTGGACAAAATCGAGATATCACAATCCGATCCAAAGCAAAATTTCCTTTTCTACTGCGCCCAGAGTTCACTCTATTACAATCTGAATGCCTGTTGTCAGAAAATGGAGTTCAGCCAACATTATAACGAACTGTTCAAGGAATATATTGGCAAGGCACTATACTACTGTCCGAAGAATAGTGCAATGTATTATTATATGAAAGGTATAAATCTCTTTTCCTCAGGCAGGAGTATCAATGAGATTAGTGCTTCATTGAATAAGGCAATGCAAATGTTCGGACCCGAAAACCGCATGTACGGCAGGGCGGCATACGCTCTGTCAAAGGCTTACGGCAACAATAAACTGTGGGAGCAGCAGAGGCGTTATCTGCTGCTTGCTGCCATTAGCGATGTAATGTCGGCTAACAATGAGAGTCTGGCATTGCAGGATGTTGCTCTGTTGCTTTATAAAAACAAAAATGATCTTGACAAAGCCCGGAAATATATCAATCAAACATTGAAAGACGCACATGCATACAATAGTCGTCTGCAACGGGTAGAGCTGTATACCAACCTGCATGTAATATTGTCAGCTTACAATGAAAAGCTCCAAAAGGAAGCCATCTGGAAAAACGTGACGATAATATGTATACTTATGCTGTTGGTTGTCATTGCAGCAGCAGTAGTGCACGTCAACCGGAAAAAAGATTTGTTGAAACTGTCGGAAAAGGAACTGAAAGCCTTGACTGAAAAGTTGAGCGCTACCAACAAACAACAGCTAAAGGACAACAAAGCTCTTCAAGACTCAAACGATGAACTGATAAGCTCTAACAAAGCGTTTCAGGACTCCAATGACGAACTGACGAGCTCAAACAAAACTCTTCGGGACTCTAATGATGAACTTAAGGGCTCAAACAAAGCACTTCGGGATTCTAATGATGAACTTAAGGGTTCAAACAAAGCACTTCGGGACTCTAATGATGAACTTAAGGGCTCAAACAAAGCACTTCGGGACTCTAATGATGAACTTAAGGGCTCAAACAAAGCACTTCGGGACTCTAATGATGAACTTAAGGGCTCAAACAAAGCACTTAAGGACTCTAACGATGAACTTAAGGGCTCAAACAAAGCACTTAAGGACTCTAACGATGAGCTAATGAGTTCAAACAAAGCACTTCAAGACTCTAACGATGAGCTTAAATACAACAACAATGAACTTAAGTACAATAACAATGAACTTAAGAACTTTAACAACGAGCTTAAAGACTCCAACAAAGCACTTAAAGACTCAAACAACGAGCTTAAGGACTCAAACGATGAGCTTAAGGACTCCAACAAAGCACTTCGGGACGCAAATGATGAGCTTGAAAACACCAACACAAAGCGTGAGTTGATGGCTAATGCCTTTATCATGCTCTGCTATCAGTATATTGAGCGGTTGGACAGTCAGCGCAAACTGGTAATACGTAAAATTAAAGCCAATCAGCAGAACGAACTGCTGAGCATTCTCTCATCTTCAAAGCGAGGAACTGAGGAGAGCCAGAACTTCTTCTCGCAGTTCGACAAAATCTTCCTCTCGCTCTATCCCTCGTTTGTAAATGAACTGAACTCACTGCTGATACCCGAGGCACAAATCGAGCTTAAGGAAGACAACGAGCTGACTCCAAGCTTGCGTGTAGCAGCTTTGGTAAGACTGGGCGTAACGGAAAGTCCTAAGATTGCCGGCATCCTCTCCTACTCGCTACAAACAATATACAACTATCGCTCTACACTAAAGAACAGCGCCATCGACAAAGAACACTTCGAAGAGAATCTGCAAAAGCTGTGCTCAGTTTATTAAGGGGTTGTTGTAGTGTTGGGGAGAACTGTTGCGTAATGACAAATTATAAATTATTGCTGTCCGGTAAACAATCCGCTACGCGTAGCGCAGGCGCAGCGAGTTGAGCACTACGCTTACGCTTGAGAACGCCATCAGCGCGCTTGCCCACATCGGCGTTATCTGAAAGTCGATGCCGAAGATGTGTAGGGCGCCGGCGGCGAGGGGTATGCAGACGATGTTGTAGACGAACGCCCAGAAGAGGTTCTGCCATATCATGCGCACGGTACGTCTACTGAGCTTTACGGCTTCTGGCAGCGCCATGAGGTCGTCGCCCATCAGCGTTATCTGCGCCACGTCCATCGCCACATCTGTGCCACGACCGATAGCTATGCCAACGTCGGCGAGGGCGAGTGCCTGCGTGTCGTTAATGCCGTCGCCAACCATAGCCACACGCTTGCCTTCGCTCTGAAGTTGCTGCACGAGCGCCTGCTTGTCGCCCGGCAACACCTTGCTGCGATAGTTGCGTATGCCAGCCTCAGCAGCCCAATAGTGCGCTGCCTCCTCCTTGTCGCCACTCATCATGTACACCTCGATGCCAGCCGACTGCAGCTGCGCTATCGCCTCCTTGGCGTTAGGCTTCAGCGTTTCGCGCTCTTCGAGCGGTATGTCAGTCGGGCGTGTGAAGTCGATGTTCGGGTTTGGAATGGTGAGCGTGCCCGTCTTGTCGACGACGAGTGCCTGAATCTTATGCAGGTTCTCCAGCGCCGACGCGTCCTTTATGAGAATCTGCTTCTGCGCAGCCTTGCCGATGCCCACCATGAGCGCCGTCGGCGTAGCCAATCCCATTGCGCAGGGGCAGGCTATGACGAGCACAGCCACAGCCGAGAGAATAGCGTGCGGCAGTGCGGCGTTGCCTCCTACAGCCCACCACACGCAGAACGTGAGCAGCGCGATGGCAGCCACCGTCGGCACGAACACCCGTGCGGCTCGGTCTACGATGCGCTGCACTGGTGCCTTGCTGCCCTGTGCCTCCTGCACCATGCGTATGATGTGCGCAAGGGCGGTGTTCTCGCCAATCTGTCGCGCACGCATACGCAGCTTGCCTTGGCTCGGTATGGTTCCGGCGAGCACGGTGTCGCCTGCTTTCTTCATAGCCGGTGTAGGTTCGCCGCTTATCATAGCCTCGTCTACGTACGCCGCATCGGCAGTCATAAAACTCTCTGCCGCACACACCACGCCGTCCACCGGAATCTTCTCTCCGGCGCGCACCTCTATCGTGTCGCCTATCTGAATCGTCGAGATAGGCACCTCCTCCATGCGGTAGTCGTCGGTGCCTTCCATCTTCTCATGCGTCACGATGCGCGCCGTCTTGGGCTGCATGCCCATGAGCTGGCGTATGCTGCTCGCCGTGCTGTCTTTCGCTTTCTCTTCAAGGCAGCGACCGGTGAGCACGAACGTGATTATCATCACCGAAGCGTCGAAGTAGGTGTGCCATTCGATGCCGCGTGCGCCCCAAACCGCCTCGCCGAAGAACGTGTTGAACGTACTGAAGAGGAACGCTATGAGCGTGCTCAGCGCCACGAGCGAGTCCATGTTCGCCGTGCGATGCGTTATCTGTTTTGCCGCCGACACATAGAAGCGTCTGCCGCAGTAGAACATGTTCAAGAGGGCGAGTATGAGGCAAATCTGGTTGTTGAACGTTCCGTCGCCGCTCATGCCGAAGTACATCGTGAGCGCGGCGAACAGCCACGAAAGCAGCGTACGGCGGCGCAACAGCGTGTATTCGCGGCGGTTAATCTCCTCGGCGTTGCGGTCGTTCTCCACCACGAGGTCGTAGCCGGCGTTGCTCACCTCGCGCTTCATATCGTCAAGCGTAATCACGTCTGGGTCGTAGTCTACAAGCACCGTGCGTGTAGACAGAGTTACCGTAGCCGATTTGACGCCCTGCAACTTACGGAGCGTATTCTCTACGTTGGCGGCGCAGACAACGCACGCCATACCTATAACTGGTATTGTCTTTTTCATACTGATTTTTTTTATAATTTGAATGCAAAATTATAAAAAATGCAGTGCAATGAGGTTGCAAAAACCGAATAAAATATCCATAAGTGTACTTTAGAACCCATAATTTAACAAGAAAAGTGTATTTTTAGATAGATAATTTCACAGGAAAAGTGTATATTTGCAGCGTAAGAAATACAAGAAAAGTGTAATTATGCTATACAGAAAGATAGAGAAATACATCACAAATCATTTACAATCAGGCACTAACAAGATTCTGATTGTAGATGGTGCGCGTCAGATTGGCAAGTCGTACATTATCCGCGAAGTAGGAAAGAAACTTTTTCCGAACTACATTGAGATTAATATGGAGACAGACAAGCTTGGAAATAGAACGTTTGCAGAAGCCAAGTCTGTAGATGATTTCTATCTGGCTTTAAGTACGATAGCTGGCGACAGAATGAAAGAAAAGGAGAACACCTTAGTATTCATCGACGAGATACAAGCATACGACCACCTGCTAACCTTGCTAAAGTTCTTGCGAGAAGACAACAAGTTCACATATATCGCAAGCGGTTCGCTGTTAGGCGTCACACTAAAGACCACGTCGTCCATCCCGCTGGGCAGCATAATCATCAAGCACATGTATCCATTGGACTTTGAGGAATTCCTAATAGCCAATGGTGTCGGTCAACTGGTACTTGACACTATCCGCAAGAAATTTGCGGCAAGGGAGTCGATGCCTGAAGCCATCCACAACAAACTGCTCGATTTATTCAAGAAGTATCTCTTGGTTGGAGGATTGCCGGATGCCGTAAACGAGTTCGTGACAACAAAGAATATCACTACAATCCGTAGCATTCATAATGCTACGCATCATCTCTACGGAGTTGATGCTGCACGCTATGAAGACATGCACAACCGACTGAAGATACAGCGTATCTACAGTATGATACCTTCCAACTTGGAAAACAAGAAGAAGCGAGTAGTAGCAAAAGACATTGAAGACAAGAAGGGAAAACGTATGAGCGACTACACTGAGGAATTCGACTACCTGATTTCGTCAGGCATAGCATTAGAGGTAAAGGCTATCAGCAAGCCAAGTTTCCCATTGATAGAAAACAGCGGCAAGAACCTTCTAAAACTCTACATCAATGATGTAGGCATACTGACAAGCATTTTCTACGGCAACAACATTAAAGCTATAATGGATGATGTGGCAAGCATTAATCTCGGATCGGTCTACGAAACGGTTGTTGCTCAAGAGCTGAAGGCGCATGGTTTCAGCCTCTATTACTATGACAACAAAAAGACGGGCGAAGTGGATTATCTGATAGACGACAAGGAGAGTCTATCAGTACTCCCGCTCGAAATAAAATCGGGAAAGGACTATCAAGTGCATAGCGCACTTGATAAGTTCTTACAGATAAAGGCATACAACATACAACAAGCCTTCGTACTCTCCAATGCACAACAAGTGGAGATAAAGAATGGGGTTACATACCTACCTATATATTATATAATGTGTATAGAATCGCAATAGGCAGAGCCGATTTAAAGCCGGCTCTTGCATGACGTTGCTTATTGACACGCCTCCTCACTATGACCGCTTCTGCGTATCGGGCAGCAGTCCGGCGATTATGCCGAGCAGCGGCAGGAATGCGCTTACCTTGAAGATGAATTCGACGCTGGTCTTGTCGGCGAGCCATCCGAAGAACGCTGAACCGATGCCGCCCAGACCGAACATAAGGCCGAAGAAGATGCCGGCGATGAGTCCTACTTTGTCGGGCATGAGGTCGGTGGCGTAGACCACTATCGAGGAGAACGCCGAGGCGATGATGAGTCCGGAGAGGAAGGTGAACACGATGGTCCACGTCAGACTGACGTAGGGCATGGCGAGGGCGAACGGAGCCGCGCCAAGGATGGAGAACCATATCACGTACTTGCGTCCGAAACGGTCGCCGAACACGCCGCCGGCGAGCGTGCCGATGGCGAAGGCGGCGAGGAACACGAAGAGGCATATCTGCGAAGCCTGCACCGAGACGCCGAACTTGTCGATGAGGTAGAACGTGAAGTAGCTCGTGATGCAGGATGTGTAGAAGTATTTCGAGAAGACAAGCAGGATGAGTATGAGCAATGCGCCGTACTTTGCGCGTCGGGAGATGTGCGTGTTCAGCACTTCCGCCTTGCGCGGATGCTTCACGGCATACTGCAGGCGGGCTTTATACCACGCTCCGAGGCGCACCATGATGAGTGCTGCGAGCAGGGCGGCTATGGCGAACCACGATATGGCGTGCTGTCCGAAGGGCAGGATGATGAGCGCCGCGAGCAACGGACCGAGCGCCGAACCGCCGTTGCCGCCCACCTGAAAGATAGACTGCGCAAGACTCTTCTTGCCGCCCGATGCCAATTGCGCCACGCGCGACGCCGTAGGGTGGAACATGGACGAGCCGAAGCCTACGACGCTCACAGCCAGCAGTATGAGCAGATAGTTCTCGGCGAACGCAAGCATGAGCAGTCCGGCGAGCGTGAAGCACATGCCGACGGAGAGCGCATAGGGGCGCGGATGGCGGTCGGCAGACAGTCCGGTGAAGGGCTGCAGAATGGAGGATGTCATCTGAAAGACGAGCGTTATGATACCTATCTGCGCGAACGAGAAGTCGAACTTGTCCTTGAGGATAGGATAGATAGACGGAATGATTGACTGTATCATGTCGTTCAGAAAGTGAGATATGCAACAGATGACGAGCACGTAATAGACCGTGCTCTCTGTCACGGTAGGGTTGCCTTTAAGGATGCGGCTTATTGATTTCATATATGTTTTTACTTCTTTACTTTTTTACTTTTAAAAGCGTTTGTGGGTGGATTTCATATACTTTTTACTTTTTTACTTTTAAAAGCGTTTGTGGGTGCGTGTGGGTGTGTTTGTGGGTGCGTGGTATGGGCAAGATGCCCATACCTCCTATTTAGCCGCAAAGTTACTGCTTTAATCTGAAACAGAAAAACGTTTGTATGATATAACCGAAAAAAGCCGAAGGCAACGATGCCTCCGGCTTCTAACTCTAACAACAAATTTTGCGATGGGCTTTACTTCACCTCCTCAGGCAGTACGGGCATTGCGCCGTTCTGCGTGCAGACGTATGCACTCACTCTCACTGCGCGCTCGTGAGCCTCAGTCACCGACATTCCGGCGAGTATAGAAGCACAGAAGGTGCCCGTGAACGAGTCGCCTGCGCCAACGGTGTCAGCCACCTCAACCTTCGGTGTGGGCTGGAACGACATCTCGCCTGGTGTGAACACGTACGAGCCGTTTACGCCGCAGGTGAGCACGAGCATATCGAGGTCGTACTTGCCAAGGATGAGCCAGCACTTGTTCTCGATGTCCAAGCCCGGATAGCCGAACATTCTGCCGATGAGCACAAGCTCCTCGTCGTTGATCTTAAGAACGTTGCAGCGCTTCATGCTCTCACAGATAACATCCTTTGTGTAGAAGTCCTGGCGCAGGTTGATGTCGAATATCTTCATGCAATCGGCAGGTGTAGCGTCGAGGAACTTGTAGATAGTCTCGCGGCTCACCACGTTGCGCTGAGCGAGCGAGCCCCAGCACACAGCCTTTGTGTTCTCAGCGATAGCCTTCACCTCGTCGGTGAACGGGATGTTATCCCACGCTACGTTCTCCTTTATGTCGTATGTAGGTATGCCCTCGTCGTCGAGCTTCACCTGCACGGTGCCGGTTGGATAAGGCACGCGCGGCATGCAATACTGCAAGCCCTTCTCCTCGAGCTGCTGCACGGTCTCGTCAGCGAGCTTGTCCTCGCCAAGAGCGCTCACAGCGATTGAGTTCAAGCCGAACTGACCGGCGTGGAACGCGAAGTTAGCCGGTGCACCACCAAGTTTCTTACCTTCAGGAAGCACGTCCCAGAGTGCCTCGCCGAGTCCTACTACATATTTCTTTTCCATAGTTTTATTGTCTTCAGTTATTGTTTTTTTTGAATAAGCCGAGCATTTTAAGCCGAACTAAGCCTTTTTAAGCCTTTCTAAGCCAAGGAAAACTAAGCCTTTCTAAGCATTTTTAGGCTAACTAAGCCCTCCCCGACGGGGAGGGTTGGGAGGGGCTTGAGGGTTTGGAAAGCCTTTTTACTCTTTTACTTTTTTACTCTTTTACTTTTAAATTAGTTCTGCTTTACTTTAGGTATATAGCTGAGCAGATAGAGCACGCCAATAGCCATCACAGCAGCAGCCCAAACCTGCGGATACTGAGCGCCGGCAGCCTTTGCGGCGTCGCTGGCGAAGCCCATGAGGAGCGGGAACACGGTACCGCCGAACAGACCCATGATCAT
>OBRR01000515.1_pt1 | contig 9075 bp, 11 predicted proteins | sample 1494901 | NCBI WGS metagenome assembly OBRR01 (sample SAMEA3360689, study PRJEB22359) | human gut metagenome | biome: ENVO:urban biome; feature: ENVO:human-associated habitat; material: ENVO:feces | place: Bangladesh | collected 2011
ATTTCCATGCAGAAAACTGGTGGGATATTCCATGATCGATTTATAGTATTGGATTATGGAATATCTAAATATGCCCCGGTGATTGCCGCACTGTTGAAAAATCCGACTTTGATTTTACCACGATAGAGGGGAGTACAGATATGATTTATTGTGAAAAAGTCTCAGAATTGTTTGGATTATCAGGTGATGAAATAGCGCAAAGAATGGAAAATTTCTATAATGATAATTCGGATGCGGAGAAAAAGTCCTGGAGAGCTTCTTTACCTAAATTGATAGAAGTTATACAATCAGCAGGGTTGGGAAATCTGTATATTGCAACAGAGTATGAGCTGCCAGCAGGTGGAAGAATAGATGCAGCTCTTATTGGTGATGATGATAATGGAAAACATCGGGTTCTTGTGATTGAACTTAAACAGTGGAGTCGAGATGGAATAGAGTATTATGCAAACAAGGGATTTCCAGCAATAAAGGTAAACGCAACAAATCCATATCTCTCGCGACATCCAGTAAATCAAACTAAAGAGTACACAGATGCATTGATTGGAAATCATAGTAATGTTGTTAATGGACAGTTAAGTGTTTCTGGATGCCAGTATTTGCATGAGTTTGAACTTGGTGAAAAGAAATTTTTCATTCAGGATAGGTATTCAGATATTGATATTTCTATGATGTTTGTAAAGGGAGAGGAAAAAGTATTTGCTGATTATTTAAAGTCTGTTTTTTCTCCATTTACGGATAATGAATTGGCTAGAAACTTGTTTATTGAGGGGGATTATGTTACTACGGAAATGGATATGGAGATAATAAATAGAATTACTGAATCTCCTGATAATATACCATTATGGCACGACCAATCAAAAATACTTGATTATATCATGCCGTTACTTAAACAACAGGCAGAGGGTAAACTGAGAACAAAGCATATGATTGTTATTGCTGGTGCAGCCGGAACGGGAAAGACAATTGTTGGATTTCGGATTTTAGCGGAGTATTGGCGACTGCATCCTAACGCCAATAACAACTACAAGTGTAAGTACACATTGCCAAGGAGCCGTACAATCAAACAGGTACTTGATGGGTTATGCAATGACCAGGCAGGTATACGAGCAGTGTTTTTAGATTCTATTAGGGGACAGTATGATTTATTGGTAATTGATGAGGCACACAGAATAACTAAATTTAATAATTCGATTAGTTCTGCCCAGATTGTAATTGTTCTTCAAGATGACAGGCAGCGGGTGAGAGGTAATGAAATTGGTACAAAGGATAATTTCAAAACTTTTGCGAGAAGAAATGGTTATACATTTACTGCATTTTCATTAGAGTATCAAAAGCGATCTGGATTAGGAAGCTATGTCGATAGATTAGATAGACTACTTTATGGGAAAGAATATCTAAATGATGTTGGATTAGGGATTGAAGTTACTGTGTGTGACAATATTCAGGATATGGAGTTATGGATGAACAATTGTCATAATACAACAACAAGTATAAAATATTATGCTTCTTATTGCTGGGAGTGGAAAAGTAAAAAGAAACCTACAGAAATAGATATTAAAATACCCAAAATTAATCCAGTATTTCAAAAGCAATGGAATCCGATGTATAATCAGTATGATTGGTATTTGGATTCAATTGATAAAGTTGGGTGTATTTATACGGCACAGGGGTTGGGATTTGATTATGTTGGATTTATTTGGTGGGATGATCTTGTATGGAGAACAGATCATTGGGAGGGTCATATCGATAAGGTTACCCGATACGATGAGCAATTGAGGGATTCTATTACCAATAACACAAATGCTCAGGAGTTATTGTTGAACATTTATCGAGTAATGCTTACGAGAGCAAAAAAAGGTTTGTGCATATGGTTTGAAGATGCAGAAACAAAAAAACATTTCAAAGAGGTGTGTCTGTTGGAGGAATAGCGATGGAAAGATTAGAAGAATTATCGGCACGAATAAAGAAATTTAATGAAGACAGGGATTGGGATCAGTTCCATACACCATCTAATTTGGCAAAGTCTATTTCGATTGAAGCAGGTGAATTGCTGGAATGTTTCCAATGGAATGATACTAATTATAATATGGATAATGTTCTTGAGGAACTTGCAGATGTAACAAATTATTGTCTGCAGATGGCGCAGGTTCTTGGTGTTGATATCATTGATGTAGTGAATAAGAAAATGGATATTACAGAAAAGAAATATCCTGTTGAAAAAGCCAAAGGAGTTTCGACAAAATACGATAAGTTATAAGGAGAGGTACGAATGGCAAAATACTCTATAGTAGAGTTGGCAGTCAGCAATGGTAATTTGGTGGGTGTTGACCAATTAAGCAATAATCAAAAGAGAGCATTAGAATTAAATAATGCTATTTATATATACAGAGGAACAAGGTCAAAGAAAGTATATATTGGTCAGACTATGCACTTTATTGAACGCCATAAGCAGCATTACAATGGAACGGAAGAAAAGTTTAGTACTGCTGATTTTAATAAAGTAATAGTAATCTTTTCGGTGTATTTTAATCGTTCTGCCATGGATGATGTGGAGAGCCAGCTGATCACATATTTTATGGCCGATAACTCAAAGAAGGCTGGAGCAGTATCATTTGATCATGATGATGTAATTAATAGAACTGGTGGTAACAGTGTAAATGAATATGTTGGCAGAGAAAATGTTGCTTCAGATGTGATTCTTCCGTTATGGGAGAAAGAGTTATGGCCAAGAGGCTGGGTGAGTTCATCTACACTTGAGGAATTAAGGACAAAAGAGTTGGTGAAATATAGTCCTATCAAGCAATTGACGCCTGAACAGGGACAACTGATAACAGAAATCATTCATAATCCGGACAGGAATTATGTGATCAACGGGGATGCAGGGACTGGAAAGACTGTATTATTAACACATCTTGTTGCCAGTATACTTAAAGAAAGACCGGAGGCAAAGGTAGGTGTTGTTGTACAGCCAAACTGGGAGAAGACAGGAGAAAATATCTTTAAAATATATGGAATGAATAGCAGATATCTTTCTGTTACTACTGCGACAAAGATCATTACCGGGAATGAAAGATATGATGTCATTATTGTAGATGAGGCGCATAAGCTTTCCAGAAAGTATGGAAAGCAGCATCCTTCATTTGGACAGGTATATAAAATTCCGGGCTTTGAGGATTGCAATTCTCATCTTGAAATACTTCAGAAGATGGGAAAGCAGATCATTCTCATGTATGATGTATTGCAGGCTATCAGACCTGCAAACATTACAAGAGAGATGTTTCAGCAGCTAACGGCCGGTTATGAGAAAAAGTTTTTACATACGCAGTTTAGAATTCAGGCACCGAAAGGAAAAAGTTATACTTCTGATGATTATGTAAATGGTATCAAGTATCTGCTTTATAAAGATACAGGGCTGCTTGCTTCTGACTTAACTAATTATAATCCGGATTTTAACAGAGATGTTTTCAGGGACAAATCCGAAGATGCTTATTTTGGATATTTTACAGGAAAACCTATGCATCAGCTGATTGATTGGATCGAGGAAGATAGAAACTTCCATGCGGAACATATTAACAGAGTACTGTCCGGAATGTTTTGTTGTGCTACGGCTGATAAATGGAGTAGTACACATGGCAAAGATCCATCAATCACACATTTCCATGAGGATGGCTTGAATAGAAGATGGAACTCTACGCAGGAGAACTGGATTAATATTGGCGATGAAGATGCCGAGGATCAGATAGGTTCGGTATTTGCTGTGCAAGGAATCGACTTAAATAAGGTTGGGGTTATGATAGGACCTGATATAAGAGTGAATGAGGATGGAAAACTTGAGGCAGTTCCAGATAACCATAATAATACAAATAATAAGTTTTCTGTTGAAGAAATGACAGATCCGATGAATCAATTTGAATTTACGCTATACATTTTAAATCAGTATTATGTCCTGTTAACACGGGGGATTGATGGAATTCGCCTTGGTTTTTGGGACGGAAACGATTCTTTTAGAAAGTATATGGAAGATACTTTGGATATAGGAGCATGAATAGTATGAGAATTTTATTAGGCACAACAAATCCTTCAAAAGTGAAACGATTTTCGGATCTGTTAAAAGGATATGATGTAGAGTTTGTTACTCTAAAGGATCTTGCGATTACAGATGAACCTGAAGAAAATGGAACAACACCGGAAGAAAATGCGATTGTAAAAGCAAAGTTTTATGGACAGTATTTTGAGGTTGTGATCTGCAATGATTCAGGACTCTATTTTGAAGAGCTGGCATTGGATGATGTGCGCCAGCCGGGATTAAATGTCAGAACTCCAATGCAGATGAGGCTAAGAAGACAGGCTCTTTTTATATGATCGGGAAAGCCTCGTCAAAAAGATTTGAAGGATGGCCGCTTGATTCGCTGTCAATGAATAAAGAAACCGGACAATATTTTGTTGATGGAAGTATGGAAGAGAGTAAAGAAAATATCATTAAAGATGAATATGAAAAAGAGATTGTAGATTTTTTGACGAAGTCTTTGCATATTACATGAAATTGACAAGTCCACCTATCCATGTATATAATACAAAAGATATAAAGATCAGAAGAAAACAAATATCCTAAGAAAGGAGAGCAGACTATGCGCTGGAAAACAACGAATCTTCACCTGCAAAAAGGCAACAAATTAGCTGTTTACAGGGATAGTGCGCTCTTTTTCAGGTAAACAGTTTCTAAAATCAAGAATGTAAATATGAAAAAAACACTATCTCCTGTTCAAAAATATTGAAAAGATATTATTTTGAAAAGGAGATTTTTTTATGCGTAATTTTAATATAAAAAGACAGATCAATAAATTGTATACACTTACTACGGTAAGCTATTTTCGGATTGCGGGAGCATCGTGGGTGGCGCTTCTTGCACTCAGAGGGTTTTCATTGTTACAGATTGGAATACTGGAGAGTATTTTTCATATCGCAAGCAGTTGTTTTGAGATTCCATCAGGTGTTGTGGCAGATGTCTTTGGAAGGAAAAGGACGCTGGCTCTTTCGAAGCTGGTCAGTGTGCTGTCTTGTCTGGCTATGATTTTATCTGACAATTTTGGAACGGTGGCATTTGCGATTGCATTCAGCGCGCTCAGTTACAATCTGGAATCGGGAACCATAGAAGCTTTGGCGTATGACAGCTTAAAGTCGGTAAAGCAGGAAGAGAAATACAACCAATATGCTTCCACGGAAATGATGTTATATCGGATCACAAGTTCTACAGCAACACTTTGTGCAGGGTTTGCATTGTGGCTTGGGTACAAAAAGGCATATGCGATTGATATTTTCTTTGGGATGATCGCACTTGGAATTGTATGCAGTTTAAGAGAAATTTCCGGTTTCACTGGTGCTGACGATAAACTGATAAATTCACAGACGGATGAGCATAACAAAGAGCAGATGAGTGAAGAAAAGCAGGAACGGATGAATGAAGAGGAAACTGATCAGAAAAACATTCAGAACATCCGCATTTCAGAGAGACTTCAAAACGTCATCACAGAGAGCTGGCATTTCATGAAAAACAATCGAAAAGCCAGAAGCATTATGATCGTAAATGCATTGATCGGTGCAGTGTCAACACTTATCCTGTTTTTCCTGCAGGCAAAGCTGCTACTGGCGGGAATGAACGAGGCACTGCTTGGTCCGGCTCTTTTTGTCATGGGACTAGGAGCCGCACTCGGCGCAAAAGTAGTGGGATATTTTCCAAATTGGAAATACAAAAAGTATGTTATTTTAAGCGGAATCGGTGTATTGTCTGCATTTGGAATGACGTTTTCGGGCAATCCATATCTGATGGTTCTTGGCGGATTTGCTGGTTCTTTTGCAGATGATTTTCTGGAAGTGCGCACAGACATCCTGTTAAATGATATGATTCCATCGGAGCAGAGAGCTACGCTTATTTCGGTAAATTCTTTTACATTTTCGTTGGTGATGATCGTGATGTCCACGTTGATGGGAAGTATTATGTAGGATAGTTTACAGAGCAGAAAGAAACATGATGAGGCATGGATGGCATCGTATTATGATTTTGCAGAAAAATTTGAGAGCGGCATGAAAATCATGGAGATTGTGAACGAGGGTGCAATCAGCCGGAGGACGGCATACCGGTATAAGGCTTATTATGACGAGTTGAAAAAGACCGGGGAGCGGGAGAATGGAAGAGAATAGAAAGGAACACAACTTATGCAGTTAACAAAACCGAAAATGATTATTTTTGATGCAGGAAGAACGCTGATCAATTATAAGGAAATCAATATTAGAAAAGGAATAGAGGCATATTACCCATATATTATTAGCAATCCCCATCAATACACTGTGGAAGAGATTGAGAAATATGATGATGAAATATTCGGGAGCTTTGATCCATGTCGTGAAAACCGATTTGAGATACCTATGGAGAATAAATTAAGGTTATTATTCGATCTGTTAGAAATTCAATTTTCCATATCTTTGAATGAAGTAGCAAAGATAGAATGGGAAGGATCCTGTTATAGAGACAGTGAACCACGCAGCAGATTTGCTACACTGGCTGAACGGGGCAAAGATAAGAACCGCAGTCATTTCCAACTGTGATTACAGTGGAAACCTGTTGCAGGAAAAATTGAACAAAATATTTCCGGAAAATCAGTTTGAATTTGTAATCGCATCGAGTGATTACGGAGTGATGAAGCCAAATCACTATATTTTTCAGGCATGAATTGTAAAGAGTGGATTGGAAGCGAAGGATATCTGGTATGTCGGGGATAAAGTAGCGGTGGATGTTCTCGGCAGTAAAGCGGCAGGAATGATACCGGTTTTGTATAAAAATTCGAAGAATACTTACGAAAAGGTGCCGGAGAATGTTCCTGTGGTCGATGATCTTATGGAGATTGCAAAGCTGATTGAGGAATGGGAAATGATTCGATGGAAACAATAATAGGAGAGAAAAATATATGGCATCAAGTATGATTCATCTGGCGATCACGCAATGTATGACAAAAGAAATTGAATTTAACAATTTAGACAGGATACGGCTCGGTTCCATTCTTCCAGATGGGGCAATCAGCGGAAACAGTCATCTTAAGAAAAAAATCTGCAATGATAAAAGGATTACCTATGATCTTGAATTTTACCGTCAAAAATACTTGGAACAAATGACAAAAGATGATTTATATTTGGGTTATTATCTGCATCTGGTACAGGATATATTTTACAGAAAATATGTATATTTCGAACACAACTTTGACTCATCCATTCCTGGTAATGTGGAAAAATTGCATCGCGATTATGAGATTACAAACTGGTATGTAGTGAATCAATATAACCTTGATAAAAGTATGGTCAGAATGCAGGATCTGATAGGTGAACCGATTACAGAGCTGGCAAAGTTTGATGTGCCAGGGCTTGTGGAAGAAGTAAAACAGCAATTTGTCCCAATCGATGAGCAGGAGAGTTTCTTTTTTACAAAAGAGATGGCAGAAGAATTTGTTGACAGGGCAACAATATTTTGTCTGAAAGAAATAAAAAATCTTTCGGAAGGTAAACCGGGACTGGATAGTTCAAAGTGGAGCTGGGAGAAAAAATAAACGCATAACACAGTAGTTACACTCTTGACAGAAGAAAAGAGGAGTGCTACCATATCCATAATTCTTGACAATAGAATGTTCGTAAAGAGTGCATTTGCTTGAAAAGAGAAATACGAGTGAAAGAGAGGTAGAGAATATGATGATTGTAAATAGCAGAGAGAATGTGAAAACAGAATATGATATTTTTACCTCGGTTTGCAAGTATTAGTTTATCATTCATAGATGTCTATCTGACCGTGGCTTATTTTGCTACGGTTTTTTCTTTTTATCTGCAAGTCTTGTAAAATATCATATTTCCAGGAAAAAATTGAAAATGATTGTTTTTAAAGAGGAGGAACGAAATGAGCAAGACAAATCAGAGCAAAAAATATGCAGATCCTACAACAGAAAATAAAAAAATAGAGAGCGGGAAAGCAGAAAACAACAGAACAGAAAAGAATACGACAGAGAAAAATAAAACAGGAAAAAAAGAATATTTTGGAACAGTTTGTGAAATACAAAGGAACAGTTACAACATTTTAGTTGAAAACAAAATGATTCATGCAAAATTAAAAGGAAACTTTTTCAGGGAAAATGAGGAACTTCCAGTAGTTGGTGATAACGTGGCATTTTTACCAAACGAAAATGGTGATTCGCTGATCACATCGGTATGTGAACGGAAAAGCGTTCTGAAGCGGCCGTATGCAGCAGACCATTCCATGGACAATGGGAAGGAGCAGGTTATGGTTGCCAATGTGGACTATGTATTTATTGTATCGTCATTGAATGACAACTATAACTTTAACCGTATCGCACGCTACGTCTCTATGACACTTCAGGGAAATGCAATTCCTGTAGTCATTCTTACGAAAGCAGATCTGTGCAGTAATCCGGGAAGGTATGCAAGTGAAATCGAGAATCTGTCAGAACAAGTGAAAGTTCATTGTGTGAGTGCCCTGTACGGAATTGGAATGGATGGGTTAAATAAATATTTGCAGCCCGGAAAAACAATTGCTATACTCGGATCATCAGGTGTTGGAAAGTCAACCTTAGTGAATGCACTGGTACAGGAAGATGTGATGAAGACTTCAGAAATCCGGGAGAGCGACGCAAAAGGGCGACATACTACAACACACAGACAGATGATCGTGCTTTTAAATGGTGCAAGAATCATTGATACACCTGGTATGAGAGAACTTGGAATGTGCGACATGGATCAGGGAATTGATGATACTTTTTCTGATATTGCAGAGCTTGAAGCCTGCTGTAAATTCAGTGACTGCAGACATGAAACAGAACCGGGATGTGCGATCAGGGCTGCGATTGCGGATGGAATATTATCGCGGGATAGATACGAACTGTATCGGTCTTTGCATGAAGAAAGCAGACATGCAGCAAAGATGAAAGATATTTCCAAATGGAGAAAGCAACTGAAAAAACAGAATCGGAAAGATTAAATTTGCCCTATTGACAGCACAATGCAAGTGTGATACATTAGGGA
>OBRR01000517.1_pt1 | contig 9016 bp, 3 predicted proteins | sample 1494901 | NCBI WGS metagenome assembly OBRR01 (sample SAMEA3360689, study PRJEB22359) | human gut metagenome | biome: ENVO:urban biome; feature: ENVO:human-associated habitat; material: ENVO:feces | place: Bangladesh | collected 2011
ACCAGTATGCTAAGGATATAACTCCTTATGAGGATGAGAACGGCAAGGTTATCTATGGATAATCAACAAATTCACCGTTACAGAAAATAGCTAGAACTCATAAGTTATAAAAAACAATAAGAGGGTGTGTCGCATCACGTGACACACCCTCAACCTTTTATACTAACTAAAGTAAACTATTTATTTCAGCACCACCTTCTTTCCGCTATGAATATAAATACCTTTCTGAGGCTTTGTTGTCTTCATACCAGAAATACTAAAGTAGATGGAGTTATCTGCTTGAGCAGCATTGGTGATGCCACTGATACCTGTGGTTGAACCATCGATAGAATAGAATACTCTCGAATTACTCGGATCGTTCACCTTCAAATAGGCCTTGCCCTTGGCGATAGTGGTGTTAGCAGTTGCCTTGGCGAAGCCCACCATGTTGCCTCTCTGTGCCAAGATATACTGGGAACCGTCGGCTACCACCTCTGTGGTGGCAGCCTTCAGTTCGTTAGTAAGTGATGCAGCGGTGCGAGGCGTTACGATGAAATCATAACTATCTGCATCGGCTGCGATAACAAAGCCCTCGTTTGCACCGAGCACAGTACCAGCCTCTACTGGTGAAAGTTGTACTTTGCTACCATTAACCGTTGCGGTATATACTTTCACACCTTCCTCTGGCACTACAACATTGCTTGTTGGTACAAATGTAGCATAGCCGACTGAGGTTACAATAGCTGCCTCGCTACCAGCAGGGGCATCATCGTTAGTGTACTTCTTGAAGAACTCAAGATATTTAGTTCCCCAATCAGATGCAGTGGCATGACCCAAGAATGGATTGATGATATACTTCTTATCCTCACTCTTTACATTGATGAGCAAATTGAATGGTGCCACATTGGTATGAGCAGGGTCTGTGGTGTCTTGCAAACTGAATGAAGTGATGGTAGGACAGTTCACATGACTGGCAAAGTTCATCACGTCATAGTAAGCATTGAATTCGTTCATCTCATCATCCGTCATACCAAGCTTTTCCTTTGCTGCAAGGAAGTTGGCACGAGGCCAGTTTACAATCTTCATACCATCCACAAAGTCGGCATGACCTGTGATGGAAGGAGCGATAGCCTTGAATGCGCCTGTGAGTCCTGCTGCTACATAAGTAAAGCAGCCGCCCTGGCTTCCGCCTACGGCAAAGATGTTATTCACATCTACCTTGCCTTGAGCCTTCAAGAAATCCACGGCTCTCACACAGTCCAGATAAGCACCACGATAATAATGCTTCTCCTTGTCTCCCCATCCATAAGAGTAATAATCGGTCTTTCCCGTTTTCTCATCACGACCATATACATTATCGCTGAGGTTTGGCTCACGGTTGTTGAGCATCTGACCTCTTACTGAGAGTACAAACTCGCAATAATTCTCATTGTCATCAGCATTAGGACACCATGGTGTGCTGCTGCCACCATCAGTACCCTGGAAGTGGAGCAGTGTAGGATACTTGCCTTCAGCCACAGGCTCCGCATAGTAGCCACGAATGGTTACAGGATTGCCCCCCTTAGTATCAGGTGCCGACTTCATGGTAACAAGATAAATCTTGCGTTTAGAAGAGCTCTTGGCGGTAAGTTCCTCTAGTTGAATGTCTGCGTTTACACTTGCCAATTCCTTCTTGGCATTGTTCCAATAAGTCCAAAAATCCTTTGGAGCTGTAGATTCTGATACGATGCCCGTTGGGTTATAACCGATATTATAAGAACATACATCATTGTTATTGACATTGGCTGTCAACTTATAGAAGCCAGCCGCTGTAAGCTTATCAAAGAGGATATCCACATGCTTGGTTTCGCCAGCTGCGAGTGTTACCTCCTGCTGATAGGTCTGATATACGCTGTGAGTCTGAGTGTCATCATCTACCATGTCACGAAGGATGGTTACCTTATAAGTGGTGGTAACAGGAACGGTCTCGATATTGGTGATGGTCATGCCGAGCTTTGGAGTCTCACCAGGTTCCCATGCCTTGATGTCAGCCTCATCATATTGAGAGATGATAGTATATTCCTTGGCAGGATCGATAATATCAACACTGGTCAATATATAAGCATTGCCACTGATGCGAAGACCTTTCTTCTCTGTAATGGCAGCGAGCATATCATCGGTGAGTGTGTACTCGTAATAGCTTCCGCCATTGAAGGTTACATTCTTCAAGCCAGAGAAAGCGGTCCAATTAGCCAAGATACGGCCTGTGGCAGTGGCTACGCCCAGATTGCTATAGGATACACGAACCTTATCACCAGCCTTGGCATCTGCAAACTTTTCGGCTTTAATGAGCTCAGAGTGATTATTATCTGTAGTCCAGCTAATAGCTACTGGATTACCATTCCATACATTGGTTACGGCATTGCCCTTGTTCTCGTTGTCGCCTTTCTTCACTTTGTGAACCAAGTCTACGCTGCTCAGGTTAAAACCGATACCCTTCACAATCATTCCCTTATCATTCAACTCTGAGAGCATATCATCGGTAACAGTTACCTGATAAGTATAAGGGGCTGTGGTGAGATTCTGAGTTTCGGTGCCAGCCAATGTAGTCCATGAACCATTGTTGAGCATCAACTGATGAGAAGTAGCACCTTCTACCAATGATGGCACTGTTATCTTCAGTTCGTCGCCTACGGCTGCCATGCTAAACTTGGTTGCAGGCAACTGCTGCCAGACAGACCAACTATCTACACTCAGATTTCCCTTCCAGATATTGAGATTTACATCTACCGTCTCGCCCTCAGCCTCGCTGCTCTTGATGTGATTCTTGAAGAATGCCAGGCAGTCATTATTCCAAGTGGTAGCTGTCTGATGCATCAACTCGCCATTGACGATATATTGCTTATCCGTCACGGTGAGATTATTATAAGGTGCGAAGTTTGTGTGTGGCGGGCACACTGGGTCTTGCAAGCCCATGCAAGTGAGCACAGGACAAGTGATATATGAAGCCAGATTCTTGGTATCGAAGTAAGACAGCATCTTGTACATGTCCTCATCGCTCAGCTTGAGATCCTCTTGCTGCTTCTTTGCCACAGATGCTGGCCATGCGCCAACCTTGAAGTAATCAGGGAAGTCGCCCATAAACTGGATAGCTGGAGCGATGGCATTCAGACGATTGTCAAGAGCTGCACCAGCAATGGTAAGTGCGCCGCCCTGGCTACCGCCCATCATAAAGATATTGTCCTTCTGCGCCTTCTCGCGAGAAACGATGAAGTCGATGCTGCGCACTACGTCCATGTAGGCGCCACGATAATAATAAGAGTCACGTTTGCCAAAGTTATAGGCAAACCAGTCGCCATACTTGTTGGTGTTAGGCTCACGATTGTTGATTACCTGTCCACGAACCGACAAGTTCAGTTCTATCCATCCTGGGTTACTATCGCCATTAGGGCAGAAGTTAAGAGCAGGGATGTTAGCATCGCTATCATATCCATTCTGCACGATGAGCACTGGATAAGTACCTGCTGCCACTGGCTCAGCATAATAACCACGAATGGTGACAGGAGTTCCGTCGCCATCGTCAATGGAATTCATCTCTACGAGATACACATTGCGTTTAGAGGTAGATTTCTCCTCTATCTTGGTGAGCTTATAGTTAGGGGCTATCTTTGCCAAATCGCTCTTTGCCTTGTCCCAGAAATCCTTGAAGTCTGTCTGAGCATCGGAAGGTGAGGAGATGCTTGTTGGGTCATAACCGATATTGAAATCAGCTACCTCACCATAATTTGCTAAGACCACGGCATGGTAGAAGCCTGGAGTGAGGTCGGTGATATTTACTACTGCGTCCGCTGTTTCGCCAGAGGCGATGGTAGCAGAGGCTGAATATGTCTTGAAGTCCATATAAGCATCTGTACGAAGTTTTACAGTAGCAGTAACAGTCTGCTCCTTACTCTCCAAGTTCTGAAGATGCAAAGTGATGACTGGGGTTTCGTTCTTCTCCCAGCACTTGATATTGGTCTTTTCTACATTACATTCGATGCTTGGTATCTGTGTAGGGTCGATGATATCAACAGATGTCAAAGTATAGCCTACACCATTCACGATGCAGCCATTTGCCTGAAGTTCCTGAAGCATCGCTTCGGTAATGGTATATTCATAGTAGCTGGAGCTGAGATTGATGTATTCTGTAGCATCAGTGATGTTGCCCCAGCTGCTGCTATTGATATGAGCCTGTGCTCCACAAGCCAGGTTGGAATAGCTGAAACGCAGTTTGTTGCCTACCTTGGCATTGGTAAAGAGGTCGGCTTTAAGAGTTTGCCAACTCTTAGTGCCGGTCCAGCTGATAGGCTGGTTGCCAGTCCAAACGTTGGTTACAGGATTGCCCTTTTCCACATCGCTGGTCTCCACATCTTTTATCAGGTCTATCTTGCTAACTGTGTAGTTGCATCCAGCCACAACGAGTCCGGTAGCTTGCAACTCGGTGAGCATAGCAGCAGTTACCTGGATAGTTTGCTCGCTAGTAGTGGATGACGTGAGAGTCATGAAGTTGGTGCCAGTAAGCAAAGGCCATCCAGACGACATGGTTTTGAGTGCCATCTGCGAGTTACCAGATTCAGGAGTGGTGTAACTGATGGCAATGGAGTTGCCAGCTTGTGCTTGGGCGAATTCTTTAGCCGCCAGCTGCACATAGCCTTTCCACGAAGCATCCATCTCCTGCGTACCCGCCCATAAATTGGTACGCACTTTAACGGTGGCTGCCGTGGCATTCATTCCCACAAGCATGAGGGAAAGAAGCCATAATGTGATTAACTTTTTCATTTCGTTTTCTTTAATAAATGATTAATTCCTTGTTTAATGCTCGATTCTTGTTTAATGCTCGATTCTTGTTTAATGCTCGATTGAGTTGTTTATCGGTGGCAAAATTAAGAAATAATGCAGAAACAGAGGGGCTTCGGATGTTTCCGAAGACTTCCCAAATGGGTTCGGAAACATTTGGGAAGCTGAAATACACATTCGGGAAGCAGCTGATAGCTTTTTACTTATTCTAAAATTTGGCTATACCAAATAGTTTGCGTAACTTTGCCACATGAGAACATGTAAGATTATCTTTTTGCTGGTAGGATGGCTAAGCCTCTCTCTGCCAATTTTCGCACAATATCATTTCCGGACAATCGACAGCAGAAGTGGATTGCCCGACAACTATGTTTCGGCCATGCTGAAAGACAAAGATGGATTTATGTGGATAGCCACGCCCAATGGATTGTCACGCTACGATGGCTTCAACCACCGGCTATATGATATCAGAAAGGAAGACGGAAGTGTGGAACTAAACATCAGACGACTGGAAGAAGACCAGACTGGGCAGATGTGGATAACCACATACGATGGCTCCCTCTTTCTTTACGACAGGATGCTGGACCAGATTACCCCTGCAGCCACTTCCCTGCTCAAGCAAAAAGGCATCCCAACAGGCAAGCACATGAAGGTATTTGTTGACGCTGACAAAAACCTATGGTGCATTGACGACAAAAAGATAACCTATTATCGATGTGCCGAACACAGAATATACACTATCAACATGCCAGAAAAGGTGATGCGAGTGGCATGTAGAGACGAAAGAGCTTATGCCCTGACACCAAGCGGCAAAGTATTTCGTATAGCTCCCGTTTCCGGCTTCTACCACCTCATCTCCCAACTTCCAGTCTCCCATAGTGAATGGATGTCGATGTACATTGATTCGCATAGCCAGCTATGGTTCTTTGGCAATTACATCATGGGGGTGTTCCGCCTCAAGCCTCAGGAAACGCTCCATACATTCTCGCCCGCTGAGAAAATAAGTAATCTGAATGTCCTTGCCATGGCAGAAGACAAGGAGGGAAATCTATGGTGGGGCACCAACAGCAATGGTTTGCTGGTGAGAAGAACCAATGGAACCACCGAAGAAATCTCCCATCACAAGGGCGATAGCTTTTCCCTGCCATCCAATCACGTCAGCTCCTTGCTCATAGACAACGGCTTGCTCTGGGTGGGATCATCAAAGACGGGATTAGCCGTAGCTAGACTTGGCGGCATCAGATTTGACATCATCAATACGCCTTTCGGCGAAGACGTGGGCTTTATCTCACAAGATGCCAAGGGCACTATATGGATAGGATATGACGGAACAGGACTGACGAGCGTGGACTATGAGGGGCACGTAAAACAGCTATATAATATGAGCAACAGCCCATTGGCTTCAAATCTCGTAATAGGAGGCACCCCAACATCCGACGGCAACATGTATCTCGGCACCTATGGAGGCGGACTCTATCACATGACTTCCATGGGACAGATAGAGCGCATCTTGCCAAAAGTGCCAGCACTCCTCTACGTGAGACATGCCATCAAAGACAGAAAGGGGAACCTCTGGATAGGTTCGCTGAGAAACGGACTGTGGCTTCTTACACCCGATCAACAGCTCAAGAACTATAATTACCACAACTCCATCCTGCAAACCGATGCCATCACCGACATGAAATATAGCCCCAAAGACAACCGCATTTACGTGGCAACCGGCACTGGACTTTACTACGTCAGCAACCAAGGCAAACTGGAAAATGTGAAAGGCAAGGATGAAGCCCCTGACTACTTCCTGCGCACGAAGTTCAACTCCATCTGCATAGACCCAAGAGGACTACTCTGGGTGGCAAGCAACAATGAGACCAGAATCTATGATGCCCACTTCCAACTACTGCACAACTTTGGCAAAAAAGAAGGACTAAGCCAAGGCTTGGCTATGACCAGCGACAAGCAGGGCAACGTATGGATTACCACCAATGAGGCTCTGATATGCGTCAATGTATCGACCAATGAAAAAGGCGCTTACCATTTCCGCATCAGCCGTTTTGTGGAAGAAGACGGACTCGGCGAAGTGCGCTTTAGCAAGAACGCCTTGTGCTGCCTGGACAATGGAGAGGTGCTAGCTGGTGCCAACGGCAAAGTGGTGCGCATCACCCCTGCCGAACTCTTCGAGAGTGTCTCCCCAAGCCGCGTCATATTCACCAATCTCTTCGTGGGCAATACGGAGATAACACCAGGAATGGAAGGAAGAGACATTCTGAAAAGCAACATCAGCTGCGCAGACCAGATAACGCTGAACCATGACGATGACTTCACGCTCACCGTATCCAGCCTCAACTATCGCCATGCTGCCCCCACCCGATTTGCCTACAGACTAGGTACCGAGGGCGAATGGATAGCCATCGAAAGCAACAGAATCAACATCTCCCATCTATCTGCGGGCAAATACACCCTGCAAGTGAAAACCATCGGCGGGTATAATGATGAAGAAAGCATCGCCAAGATAAGTCTCGTCATTCAGCCTCCTTTCTATCTCTCCCCTTGGGCTTGGCTGGTCTACATTCTGCTGATCCTGAGCGGAATATGGGGTGCATTCATCATCGTTCGCCGCAGACAGAGAGAAAAGCTAACCCTGCAGCAAATGCTGCGCGAGCGCAAGTATCAGCAAGAGATGGACGAAGCCAAGATGAGATTTCTCACCAACATCGGGCACGATATTCGCACCCCATTGTCACTCATCATCTCACCGATAGAACAACTCCTGGCAGATGACCGATTCCGCGAAGCCAGGAAATCACTGGAGATGGTGTACCGCAATGCCAAATCTCTCCTGAACGATGTTAACCAACTCATCGACTTCAGAAGACTGGACAATCAGATGGAGAAACTGGAGCTCTCCATGGGCGATATGGGACAATTCCTGATGCAAGTAAGTACACCTTATATATATATGGCAGACAAGAAAGAGGTGAAGCTAAGCATCAAGGGATGCGAAGAGGGAATAGAATGCTCCTTTGACAAGCCTAAGCTGAAACGCATCGTGGCAAACTTGCTATCCAATGCCATCAAGTTTACCCCACGCCTGGGAAGCGTGCAGCTCCAGCTGGCGCAACAGGACAATCGCATCATCATCAGAGTAGCCGACACGGGCATCGGCATCAAGGACAAGAGCAAGATATTCCATCGGTTCTATCAAGAGCATCATGCAGAAGACGGAGCCTACACCGGAAGCGGAATAGGCCTGCACATCGTCAAAGAATACATCGACTTGATGAGAGGAGAAATTTCCGTAAGCGACAATCAGCCACAAGGTTCCGTCTTTGAAATAGCCTTACCGACAGCCACAGCCGAAGAGATGCATGCGACAAAGGCAACCATGCCAGACAAGGCTTCAAGCAGTCCACATGCCAAGAAACAAATACTTGTGGTAGAAGACAATGACGACTTGCGCGACTTTGTCATCAACTGCCTGTCTGAAAACTATCAGGTAGCCGGTGCTGCCAATGGACGTGAGGCACTGGAATGGCTACAAGCCCACGAAGCCAACATGGTGATTACCGACTTGATGATGCCCGAAATGGACGGTATGCAATTATGCCATACCATCAAAACGGACGTCAACTACTCTCACATGCCTGTCATCATGCTCACGGCTAAGGCAGCCGACGAGCATATCCTGAGCGGATATCAAGAGGGAGCCGATGACTACATCACCAAGCCATTCAATGTGGAAATCCTGAAAATGAGGATAGCCAAACTATTTGAGTGGATGAAACAGGCAGAAGACAAATTCCGCCAACCAGACATGAAGACCTCCGAGGTCATCGTAAGCCAACTGGACGGCGCACTCATTGACAAAGCCACCAAGATAGTAGAGGCCCATCTTGCAGACACAGACTTCACTGTAGAAGCCTTTGGCGAAGCCATGTGCATGAGCCGCAGTGCCCTCTACAAGAAACTGATGGCCATCTCTGGCAGATCGCCATTAGAATTTATGCGCATCATCAGGTTGCGCCATGGTCTCACTTTGGTTCGCCAAGGAGGACTCACCGTGAGCGAAGTAGCCTACAAGGTAGGCATGTCGCCCAAGCAATTCGCCAAGTTCTTCAAAGAAGAATACGGCTCCCTGCCTTCTAAATATGTATAATAATCTATAAAATATAAAACATCATAAGCAACCCGACAAAGGGCATATAATTATATGGTGATGTTACGATAG